>Ga0187809_10001011_pt1 | contig 13771 bp, 9 predicted proteins | sample NC_wetland_sal_i_8_FD_132415 | JGI IMG/M metagenome (GOLD analysis project Ga0187809, IMG submission 132415) | Wetland sediment microbial communities from Neuse River Estuary, North Carolina, USA - ASW_4 | ecosystem: Environmental > Aquatic > Freshwater > Wetlands > Sediment | place: USA: North... | reverse complement strand
GCGATGCCCTTCGCGGTGTAGCTCGATCCCGTGTCGGTGATGGTCAGGCTGCCGGCCGCGCGGCGGCCGACCGACAGCGCGTTGCTCAGCGTGTCGTCCTGCGAGCCGGAGACAACGCTGCCGCCGTGGCTGATCGTCATGCTGCCGGTGCTGAGCCAGCCGATGGCCACGCCCTGGCCGTTGGCGTCGAGCAGCGCGCCGCTGCCGTCGATGGTCGCCTGGCCGCTGGCCGCGCCGGTGGCGCTGCCGGTGGTCGCGGTGCCGATGCTGCTGTTGGCGCCGCCGATGACGATGTCATAGGTCGCGGTGCCCGGGTTGTTCACCCGCACCACGCCCCCGGCGCCGATATCCAGTTGGCCATTGCCGCCATACAGCGTGCCGCCGGCGCTGGTGGCCGATCCCACCGTCATGCCGGTGCCGCTGAGCACCGTGCCGCCGTTGTTGACAGTCAGCGAGCCGTCCACGCCATTGCCGCCGACGCCGATGCCGGACGTGGTGGATGCCAGATCGAGCGTGCCGCCCGTGGTCACCAGCGCGCTGCCCATGCCGCCGTAGTTCAGCGTGCCGCTCGGCCCCGCGCCGCGGCCGAAGCCGATGCCGATGCCGCCACCGTTCAGCGGCGCATCGGTGACGATGACCGTGCCGTTGTTGCTGATGGTCAGCGAGCCGGAGCCGCCGCGCCCGTCCAGCAGGTAGCCGGCCGAACTCAGCGTCGATCCCGCGCCGGTCACGGTGACTGAGCCGGAGCCGCCGCTGTTGGCGATGCCCAGGGCGTAGATCTGGTTCTGGTCGGGCGTGCCGACCGCAACCGAGCCGCCCTGTTGCACCACCAGTTGGCCCTGCGCGCCGGCATTGTTGCCGATCGCCAGTGCCTGGCCGTTGGTGTTGAGAAGGGCGCCCGCGCCGGTGACCAGCGCCGAACCGGATGCGCCGGGCTGGTTGCCGTTCGTGCCGCTCCGTCCGATGTACATCACCGGCCCGGAGGTCTGACCGGTGGTTACAAAGTCGATGGTGCCGCCGGCGGTGATGGTGACCGATCCGCTGCTGCCTGCGTGATTGCCGACGCTGAAGGTGGTGGCGTTGGTCGAGCCATTGCCGATTTGGAACAGGCCGCCGCTGTTCACCGCCAGGGCGCCGTTCGCCCCTGCCTGGTTGCCGACCGCCGCAAAAGTGCCCTGCGACAGCACCGAACCACTGGCGATCGTAAGCGTCCCGTCGCCGGAATTGCCGATATCCGCGCCGCCGTTGCTGACGGAAACGGTCGCCGAGGTCACGTTGACGATGCCGCTGCCGCCGGCGTTGTTACCAACGTTGAGGTCACCCCCGGTGGTGGTGAGAGAACTGCCTCCGTCCACAGTCAGGGCGCCAAGACCGGAACCACCGACGCTCAACCCGCCATTGTTGCTGAGCAGGCCGGCGCCGGTGACATGCACGGTGCCGGAACTACCGGCCAAGGCGCCGATCGTGCTGGCGGCGGATGCCGTCATGGTGCCGCCGTTGATCGTCAGGCTGCCGCTGCCGCCATCGCCGATCAATGCGCCGGCGCTGGCAGTCCACACCGCGCCGGAGGAGACAGTCGCGCTGCCGGCGCCGCCCGCGACAAACCCCAGCAGAGCCTGGCCGCCGGTGCTGAGGCTGGCGTTGTTGCTGACGGTCACCGTACCAGCCGAACCGGCGGCGCCGCCCAGCGTGAGGAAGCCGGGCACACTGCCGCCCACGGCGCTTCCAGACTGCTCGAACCACTTGGTGCCCGCGCCGGTCACCACCAGCGAGCCGGTCTGGCCGGAGGAGCTGCCGATGGTGTCGCCGGCGGTGGTCACCTGCGCGCCGCCCTGGGCGGTAACCGTGACGTTGGCCCCACCGATGCTGGTGGTACCGGATCCGGCGGCCAGCGTCCCGCCGTTCAGAATGGTATTGGCGTAGAAGCTGACCGCTGTCGGCAGGCCGCCGCCGCTCGGCGCGCCGGCAACCGTCAGGGTGGCGTTGTTGAAGGTCCAACTGGCGTTGTTCACCGCGCCGGCCGTCCCGATGACGAAGTCCAGCGCGCTGCCGGTGCCGGTGACGGTGGTGTTGGTGGGGCCGTTCAGGAAATACACCGCGTCGGTCGCCGTCGGCACCGAAGAATTGCCGGACCAGTTACCCGCAGTCGCGTAATCGCTGCTGCTGAGGCCGGTCCAGGTATATGTTGTCATGGGTTGCACCTGAAGGAAGCTGTCGCCGGTTAGGGCATCGACGCCGAAAGCCAGTTGGGTAGAACCGTTCGTCAGGTTGACGTTGGTAAGGGTATAAACCCCATTGCTGGCATTAATCGTTAACGTGGTGCCGGAAAGCGTCGCGCCGGAGATGGCGGCACCGGTGCCGAGGTTGAGCTCGATCTTGTCGCCGACCCGCAGGCCGGTGATGTTGTTGCTGATCACGCTGCCCGGCGCGTTCAGGATCAATTCGGCATTGGTGCCGAAGGTGATCACCTGTCCCGCGTCGATGCTGGAATCCAGCTTCAGCACCGAGTTGCTGCTGACGGCCAGGGTGCCGGCGCCGCCCGAGGAGGTGATGGCGCCGTTCACCTCCAGCGTGTTGGACGCCCCGGCGCTGGCGGAGGACAGGATGGCGCCGTTGTTGAGGATCGGGGCGGCAACGAGGCCGGCGCCGGACAGTGTCTTCCCGTTCTCGATTTTGATGCCGCCGCTGAAGTAGCTGTTCGATCCGCCGATATCGATCCCGGACGCGGTTCCCGCCACCGATATCGTGGATCCGGCGCCAATCGCCACGCCGCCGACGAATTCAACCTGGCCTCCACTGGAGACAGCCAGGGTTCCCGTGCCGCCGACGCCGATGGTTCCCACCGATTGCACGGTCAGCCTGCTATTGCTGCCGGAAACCACGATGTCGGCTGAACCGCCGGCATTGATGCCGGTTTGCAGGTTGAAGGCGGTGACGGCACCGCCTGACTCGATATCGAGCAGCGCCGCACCGGAATAGCCCAAGGCCAATCCAAACGATGGAAAGGCCGCTCCGAGAGTAGCGCCGCTGCCGGAAACCCTGATGACCCCCGACGATCCGGTCCCGACAGCCTCTTCGACAAATAGAGCGGACGTGAGGGCAACCGTTCCGCCGCTGGAGATGTCCAGCTCCCCGGTTCCGGAATTCCCGATCACCAGGTTCGTGGTCGTGGTCACCGTGGCACTGGCGCCGGAAACGATCATCGACCCGTGGGAGCCGATGCTGTCGCCAACGGTGATGGCATTGATCGGCGATCCGGCCGTGGACTGCACGGACAGCGTGCCGCCGGAGAGCACCTCCAGCGTGCCGTGGCCGGTGGTGCCCACGCTGACCCCGCTCGTCGCGGTCCCGAGCGTCAGCAGCGCGCTGCTCGACCCGGTGCCGCCGAGGACCACCGTGCCGAAGGAACCGGAACCGGCTCCCACGAACAGGCCTCCCCCCGTGAGCGTCACGGTGCCGCCATTCAGTACGTTCAGTGCGCCCTGGCCGCTGCGGCCAACCGCAATACCCCCGGCATCGTTGAGCACTCCCCCGCTCTGCACCGCGATCGTGCCGGAACTGCCGGCCGCATACCCGATCGCTATGCCGCCGCCCGTCAGCGTGGTGCCGTTGCTGACAAACGTGCCCGTGCTGCCGACCTTGACGGTCCCGCCATTGGCGATGGTCAGGCCGCCGGTGCCGGCGAAACCGACATCGAGGAACCCGCCGGTCGCGGAGGCGACGTCCCACACGCCGCCCGACGCGACGGTTACCGTTCCGGCACTGTTGGCCGTATCGCCGATATAGGCGCGGCTTCCCTCGGTCAGCGTCGCGCCGTTGCGGACGACGAGCGTGGCGGCGCCCGAGATCGGCATGCCATCGCTGAATTCGTTGTAGCCCACCAGCATGTAGCCGCGGGTGGTGAGCGTGTCGGTCGGGTCGATGGCGTCGGTCCAGCGGGTCAGCGCGCCATCGAGCGTCAGCACGCCATAGTCCAGCGGATTGGACGACAGCACCGCGTAGGTGTCGGTGACCACGCCGCCAGTGGTGCCGGAGGTCTCGACCAGCAGGCTGCTCTGGGTTTCGGCGCCGGTATGGCCGATGCTCACCGACCCGCCGGTTGCGCCGCCCCCCTGGCCAGGTCCGGCGTTCAGCGTGCCGCCATTGATCGTGCCGGTGGAGCCCGAAAAGCTGAAGGCGAAGTTGTTGGTGGCCGGCACCACGACGCTGCCGGCATTCTCGAAACCGTAATTGCTGTGCCCGGTCAGGTTCAGCTGCGAGCCGGGATCCATCAGCAGGGTGGCGCTGCCGGTCTCCACCAGCAGGCCCGTCGTGGTCAACGTGCCGCCGCCGGCGATTTCGATGGTGCCGGCCAGGTCCTCGACCGGCTGCGGCGTGACGGTCAGCGCGTTGGTGACCTGCAGGGTGGCATGCGAATCGCCCAGCATCAGCGAACTGACGGTCAGCGGCGTGGAGCCCGTCGTGACGACGAAGCTGTCGTTGTTGCCGTTGCCGATGACCGCGGTATCGCTGGCGCCAGGCACCGCGCCGGTGGACCACGCGGAAGCCGTGTTCCAGGTGCCGCTGCTGTTGTTCCAGACGCTGTTCTTGTAGCCGGTGGTGATCAGCGTATCGCCGTTCGACCCCGTGTTGACGATGAAGTCGCCGGTCGCGAAACCGCCGGTCCAGAACGCCAGCGTCGCCACGGTGACGCTGCCGTTCTGCAGCGTCAGCAGGCCATCGCCATTATAGCTTGCGCCGGTGACCGCCAGCTTGCCGATGTCGATCGTATCGCCCTGAGCGAATCCGTCGATCCGGGCGGGAAACTGCGCCGGCTGGTCGAGCTTGAGCAGATTGCCCGTACCGGCGCCAAACACCACACGCGGGGATACGCCGCCGGTGCCGGCGGGAACGCCCGCATTGATTTCGGCGGTTCCGCCGTTCTCGACCAGGATGACGCCCCGCACCGGCGCATCGCCACCGCTGATCGCCGAAGGACTGCTGACGATATCCAGCGATCCCGCATTGACGCGGATCAGGGAGGGGTCGAGGAACTCGGCGTTGGCAGCGATCGAAACCGTCAGGGTATTGCCGGCATCGACTTCCATCTGGCCGGTGTTGAGGAAATAGCCCGGGGTGGTCGTCGTGCCGACCAGCGGCTGCACGTTGATCGTGAAGCTGCTGCCGGCCGCGGCGTCGGCGATGATCGTACCTTCGTTGTGGAAGATGCCGGCGGCATTCAGCACCGTGGTTGACGCACCCGCCTGTCCGGGAACCGCGTTGGTGATGATGCTTTGCGAATCGATGTTCGCCTGGCCGAGATTGAGCACGTTTCCGCTGAACGAAATAGCGGCAGCCGTCCCACCGGTTCCACCGATATCCAAACTGTTGCCGTTGAGCTGGGCATTGAGGTCGGCCAGCACGGTGCCGTTGGTTACAATGGCGGTATCACCGGCCCCTGGCCCGCCTGTTCCGGTCCCGGCAACCAGCGTCCAATTTGCCGCACTCGACGCCGCGCCAGTCCCGCCAACCCAGCTCCAGGTTGAGCCCGCCATAATTCCGTTCCCCCAAAGGACGATCGCGATTTTCTAGCGAGCCGTCTGTCTCGGATCAACAGATTGTGTCACAGAAATTGGTCCGAGTCAGCGATTTTTCGCCAAACTCACGATCCGTGACGAATCCCTGCCATCCACCCAAGTCAGCGCCCGCTCGACGCGGCTGCCATTGCACAGGTTCATACTGAAACGAGGCGCAAAAACCAAGTACCGCCTCGGCCCAGGCCCCTCACGGCCCGGTCGCCCGACTTGCGCCAGGCCGGCATGCGCGGTCATCTGCACCGGTCCGCGGGAGCCTGGGAATGCTGCGTCTGTCCGTGCTCGACCAATCCACCGTGGTGACCGGCCGCTCGCCGGACGCCTCCATCCGGGAGAGCCTCGCCCTCGCGCGGCACTGCGAGGACCTCGGCTATCACCGCTACTGGTGCGCCGAACACCACAACTCGGCAAGCCAGGCGGGGACGGCGCCGGAAATCCTCATCAGCGCCATCGCCGCGACCACCAGCCGGATTCGCGTCGGTTCCGCCGGGGTCATGCTGCCGCACTACTCCAGCCTGAAGGTGGCCGAACAGTTCCGTGTCCTGGAGGCGATCGCGCCGGGCCGCATCGACCTGGGCCTGGGGCGAGCACCCGGCTCCGACGGACGCACGGCCTTCGCGCTGAACCCGCTCGCCGACAGCGCGGCGGAGCACTTCCCGGCCCAGGTGCGCGACCTGCTGGCCTGGCTGGCCGGCGAGACGCTGGTCGAAGGCCACCCGTTCCGCGACATCCGCGCCCAGCCGGCTGGCCCCGGCGTGCCGGAGGTGTGGGTCCTCGGCAGCTCCGACTACGGTGCCCAGGTGGCGGCGTATTTCGGCCTGCCCTTCTGCTTCGCGCATTTCATCACCGACGGACGCGGCGCGGACCAGGCGCTCGCGGTCTATCGCGAGGGTTACCGGCCCTCCGCGCGCCATCCCGCTCCGCATGCAGCCGTCTGCGTCTGGGCGATGGCCGCCCCCACCCAGGAGGAAGCGGCGCGGCTGTTCACCTCACGGGAGATGTGGCGGCTCGGCCGGGACCGCGGGATCTACGCCGCGCTGCCGTCACCGGAGGAGGCCGCCGCCCAGAGCTACACCGAAGGCGAGTTGCAGCGCATCGAGCGCCTGCGGGCGCGTGCGCTGTACGGCACGCCGGACGCGGTGGCGGGCAAGCTGGAGGCGCTGGCGAGCGCGTTGGACGTCGAGGAAATCGCCATCCTGACCACGCTGCACGATCCCGAGGCTCGCCGCCGGTCCTACACGCTGCTGGCGGAGGCCTGTGCCGCCGCATCCCAGGGCGCCGCCGCGGCGGCATGATCCGGCGCGGACCGCCGGCCGCGATTCACGGCCGCCAGAGGTCGCGCCGGCCGTCATAGGCGCGCCGGCTGCGCCAGAGCTGGAAGCGCAGCGCCGCCCAGGCGATCACCCCCGCGACCAGCGCAACCGGGATCAGGATCAGCGCGATCCACAGCGCGAAGGCGGCGATCGCCAGCGCGCCGGCAATCGCCGCCACCACCGCCGCCCAGACGAAGATCCGGGTGACGATGGGCGGCGTCGCCGGCCGGCGAAAGCTGCCGTCCGGCAGCATGTCCAGTTCGGGAGGGCGCTGCTCACTCATGCGCGAGAGTTGGCGACACCGACTGCCGCGGTCAAGGAGTCAGCCGAACAGCTCGCCGAGGCGCCGGATCGACGCCAGCACCTTGTCCTGTTCCAGGCCTGGCCATTGCACGCGCATGATGAAGTGGTTGACGCCGAGTTGCTCCTGCCAGCGGGCGATTTCCTCTTTCACGGCCACCTTGTCGCCGATGATGAAGCGGTCTTTCGCCATCTGCTCAAAGCTCATGCCGGCGGTCGGGCTTTCCATGCCCCAGGCAGCGTAGGAGCTGTATTTGTATTCCAGCGCCGCCCGGCATTCCTCCATCGCGGTCTTGTTGCTGGCGCCGACATAGCATTCGCGCGCGATGGGGAATTCGGTGACCTGCCTGCCAAGCTGCTGCAGCGTCTCGCGATACACGCGCATCAGCGGCTCGGTGGCGCCCAGCGTGGTCGCGTTGGCGATCAGCCAGGCGTCGCCGATGCGGGCGGCACGCCTGACCGCCGCTTCCACCAGCCCGGCCACCCATACCGGCGGCCCGTTCGGCTGCAGCGGCTTCAGGCTGATGCCGGCATCCTGCACGCTGTAGAAACGGCCTGCGTGGGTGACGCGGTCCTCGGTCCACAACCGGCGCATCAGCTGGATCGATTCGGTGAAGCGCGGGGCGCGTTCCTTCAGCGAAATGCCGAAACTGTCGAATTCCGGCGCGCGATAGCCCAGGCCGACGCCCAGCACGAAATTGCCGCCGCTGAGTACGTCGAGCGTCGCCGCTTCCTCCGCCACGTGCACCGGATTGAGCAGCGGCAGCAGCAGGATGTTGCCGCCGATCGTCATGCCCTGCGCTGCGGGCAGCAGATAGGCCATCAGCGGCGTGATCTGCAGCATCTGCATCGGCGCGGTGAGATAATGGTGCGGGAACAGCAGCGAGGTGAAACCGGACGCGCGCGCGGCCTGCACCTGTTCCACCAGTTCGGGAATGCGCGCCGCGACCGGCTCGCCTTCGGGGAACTGGGTATTGATGAACATGCCGAGCTTCATGGACGCCTCGTATTGGGTTTCCACGGGCTGTACACGAGGCGTCCAACCGGCTCAATCGCCGGGGCAGCGGCATGGCAATCGAGGCCGGCCACCAGCAATCGTCACTTTGGCTTGCCGGCGACAGTCTCTGCCCGCGTCTTGGCTGGCGAAGGCCGGACAAAACGCCGGGGAAATTGGCGGCCGCAAAGCCAAGATGAGAATTGCTGGCCGGCCACGGCACCGGTTCCGCAAGCGTCCTCGATGCCCTACTCTGCCGCATTCACGCCAGGGAGAGCCCGATGAAACTCGGCCTGTTCATCAATACGCAGTTCCCCGCCGGCATGCCGGTGGCCGAACGCATCCCGGAACTGGTGCAGCAGGTGCGCGCCGCGCGCGATGCCGGGTTCCACTCCCTTTGGTTCCCGCACCACTACCTGACCTCGCCGCTGCAGATGCTGCAGATCAGCCCGATGATGGCGTTCCTCGCGGCCGAGGCGAAAGGCATGGTGATCGGGCCGAACATCTTGATCCTGCCGCTGCTCAACCCGGTGCACGTCGCCGAGGAATCCGCCACGCTCGACGTGCTCACCGGCGGCAATTACGTGCTTGGCGTCGGCCTCGGCTATCGCGCGCCGGAGTTCGACAGCTTCGGCATCCCGCCGAACGAACGCGCGCCCCGCTTCGTCGAATCCATCCAGCTCATGCGCCGGCTATGGACCGAGGACCGCGTCACCCACGCAGGCCGCTTCTACAGCGTGAAAGACGCAGGGATCAGCCTGAAGCCCATTCGGGAAGGCGGCCCGCCGGTGTACATCGCCGCCCAGGTGGACGCCGCGATCAAGCGCGCCGCGCGCATCGGCGATGCCTGGCTGATCGTCAACGCCACCGGCTTGCAGACCGTGCAGCAGCAGATGCGCACCTATCGCGCCGCGCTGGCGGAACACGGCCGCACGCCGCTGGAATATCCGATCGCCCGCGAATGCTATGTCGGCGCCAGCCACGCCACCGCCTTCGACGAATGCCGTGCGGCGCTTGAGTACAAATACAACGCCTACGCCGCCTGGGGCATGGAGAGTCCGACCGCGAAGCTGTCCTTCGCGGAATTCGCCCGCGACCGCTTCATCATCGGCGACAAATCCTCCGTCGCCGAAGAAGTCGCCCGCTACCGCGAGCTGCTTGGCGTGGACCACTTCATCATGCGCGTGCAGTGGCCCGGACTGGAACAGGACAAGGTGCTCGCCAGCATCCGCCGCCTGGGCGAAATCTTCGCCTGAACCGGTGGCGTCCGCAGACCGCATCCGCCTGGTGCGCGACAAGGCCAGCGGCGTGGAGGCAATCCACGCACGCTTCGCCGGCCACGCCTACGATTTGCACCGCCACGACGACTGGCTGGTGGGAACCACCGAATCCGGTATCCAGGACTTCTCCTGCCGCGGCAGCCGCCGCCGCAGCACGCCCGGCCGCGTCATCCTGATCGAACCGCAGGAAGCGCATGACGGCGCCGCCGGCGACACCGGCGGCTTTGCCTACCACATGCTCTATCTGCCGCGGCGGTGGTTGCGCCTGAAACTCGGACAGCACGCCGACGACACGTTCGGGTTCTCCCGCACGCTGGCCGACGATACGCGGCTGACCGGCGCAATCCGACAAGCCTGCACCGCGCTGGCCGGCCAGGCGGATGCACTCACCCGCGACGCATCGCTCGATGCGGTGCTGGCCGCGCTGCGCCGGCACCTGCAGCTGGAGCCGCGGCGCTCGCCACCGGCGATCGACAAGCCGGCGGTTCGGCGCGCGCGGGACTGGCTGCACGAGCGCCTGGAGGACAATATCGGCGCGGATGAGCTGGCGCGCATAGCCGGCGCCGCCGACCGCTTTCACCTGGCACGCAGCTTTCGCGCCGCGTACGGCAGCGCCCCGCACGCCTATCGGGTGCAGCTGCGCCTGATCCGCGCCCGCACCTTGCTGGCACGCGGCGACGCGCCGGCCGACGTTGCAGCCAATTGCGGATTCGCCGACCAGAGCCATTTCGGCCGCTGGTTCCGCAAAGCCTACGGCCTGACCCCGGCCGCCTATCGCGCGGCCTGCACGGACGTTCCAGACCACCGCGCGCTTCGCTGCTGAAATGCCCGAGACACACGGGAGCGGAGTCGCATGCAGTTCGATACCAAGGTTGCCATCATCGTGCTGGACGATCTGCCGGTCTGGCAGAAATTGAACGTCACCGCGTTCCTCGCCAGCGGCATTGCCGCGGAAGCGCCGGAAGCGATCGGCGAACCCTACCAGGATTCCATCGGCCGCCGTCACGCCCGGCTGCTCGGCCAGCCGATGCTGATCTTCGCCGCGCCGGCCAATGGGCTGTCGCGCGCCTGGCGTGTCGCACTGGAACGCGACCTGACCCGCGCCGTCTATGTGCGGGCGATGTTCGCCACCGGCCACGATGCGGCCAACCGCGAGGCGTTCCTGGCGGAACCGGCCGACACGCCGGACCTGGTCGGCCTGGGCCTGCGTGGCTCGCGCAAGGCCGTTGACAAAGCGACCAAAGGATTGTCGCTACATACGTGACGGGCCGGCGCGCCGAGCCGGCCCGACATGTTCGTCAACCGCACCAGGAACCCTCCATGCCCAGCATTCCGAAGCAACTGCACACGCATATCGACACCGCCTTCCCCGAGAATGTGTGCCTGATCGCCACCGTCCTGCCGAACGGCTTCGCGCAGGTCACGCCGCGCGGCAGCACGATGGTGTTCGACGACGAGCACCTGGCGACCTGGGAGCGCGGCAAGGGCTCCACCACCGACAATTTGGCGGACGGCAGCAAGGTGACGGTGTTCTTCCGCAAGCCGCAGCTGCGCGCCGACGGCGTGCTGCCGAAGGGCGGCATCGCCCGCTTCTACGGCACGGCACAGGTGGTGAAGTCCGGGCCGGTGTACGAGGAAGTCTGGCGCCGGCTGGTCCAGCCGGAAAAGGACCGCGACCCGGACAAGAAGGGCTTTGCCGTGCTGATCAAGGTGGAGCGCGCCGAGGAACTCGACGGCACGCCGCTGAAGTAACTCCGGCGTTTGATTCGTTCGTGTAATGCCCGGGCGTGGCCCGGGAACCCACGTCTTGCTGTGACGCACACAGCAAAGAGGTGGGTGCCAGGCCACGCCCTGACCATTGGCCACAACCCTGCATCGGACATCAGGCGGCACGCGGAGCGCAAACCGTTGCACTCCTTCGGTTCGGCCCGGCAGCCGGAACAGCGGCGATTCAGTCTCATCCGTCGTGAAGGTGCAAACGGAGATCGCGTTCGCCGCGTCGAAGCTGTCGTCCTGCGCGATGGCGACAGGGCGTGGAGTACCGGCGCCGCCCTTGCCTCCGGCGGCGATCCAGATCGCGCCGCGGGCCCAATCCGATACCGCGTCGATGAACGCCTGATCCTCCGGAGCATGCGCGCTCGCGGCCGCGGCCAATGACTGTCGATGCGCCTCTGGTCGGAACGACGGCGGGCGCTCGTCCGGCACAAGAATAGGGATCGGGCGCAGATCCTGCGCGCGGCCGCTCGCGATGTTGCCGCAGCTTCGCGCGGGAAGGCTGTGGGGTGTAGCGAGCCGCCGCCTGGATGGATGCCCGTTCCGCACCGATGCCGCTTGCCGCAGTGCTCTGGCTCCTTTTCGGCGAGCCGACGCTGTGCGTGGCAATTGCGAAGGCCGAGATGGTTGGGTCCGGACGGTCTGCTGGCAGTTCACCATGATGCGAACCCGGACCTTCGGAAGGCGAGAAAGGCTTCCAACACGCATGGCCTGATGTGCCGTATCCGTCGACAGGCTTTGTGCAGCCTTAGTGTCTTGGTGTCTTTGTGGTGATTCTACTCCCGAACTCGCCTTTTCCTCCCTGCGGTTCCACTCCAGCACCGTGACCTGGGTCGTTCAAGACAGGTTCACCACAAAGACACCAAGACACTAAGGCTGCACAAAGCGGGCGCCGGCAGACTGATGGCGGGATTGGGCCGATAGCTGCCAATGGGCTTGCTGCGAGGAACGTCCACGACAGGGACCGGCTTGCCTCGAACCCGCCGTTCCGTTCCCCGTCGGGACCGGCTACTGGGCTGCCGGCACTCGTTGCGCATCTCTCCGGATCGCCCGGAGCAGCCATACCCGGCGCATAGCGGGATTAGCCATGAAACGGACCCGCGCAATTTCCCAACGCAACAGCCAACCCCTCGGCTCCGTGATCCTCCGTGGCTCTCCGTGTCCTCCGTGTTAAAACCTTAACGCGCCGACAGCCAGACCCCAACCCCAGGGAATCCCCTGGAACCCAGTGCAACCCCCCGTCCCGCGCACCCAACCCGAAGAATCCACTTGACAAACTAACATACGTTTGTTAGAATGCCACCCCATGAACCCTGCGGAGACCCGATGCACCACCCGGACGACATCGCCGGCCTTACCCAGCCCCACCAAGGGGTTGCCGCGCGCCTCGTCCGCCGGTTCGGCGGCGTCGTGCGGGCCGCGGTGTCCCGCATCGTCCGCCTGCGGCATCCGGCCGCACCGCACGCCACTCCCACCGTCCAACCGGCTGAAACACCCAAGCCGCCCAGGCGACCCCGCGCCCCGCGCAAGGCGAGCACCGCGCCAGCCGCCCCGCCGTCTGGCGCGCCCGCCCGCCACGGCCGGATCACCGGCTGGTTCGGCCGATTCCGCCGAACCGCGGCGCCGCCCTCCTGGCTGGCCGACGACGGCATCTTCACCCCGGAGAAGTATCCCGAACTGACCCCGGGCGACTGCGCCCTGCTCAACACGCCGGTCGAGGACTGCGACCCCGAAGTGCTGCGCGTGCTGCTGTCGGCGCTCGCCCTGCATATCGCCGCATCGATCGGCATGGACGCGGATGACGCCGAGGCGGTGTTCGGCATGCTGTGGCAGCGCCTGGGCGCGCCAATCAGCGAAGCTGCGCCGGACGACGCGCCGCCCGGACCGCCGGACGCAGCACCGCCGGCATCGGACGCAGCGCCGGATGCGCCGCCGGCGTCGCCGCACCGGCCGCCAATGGCACGCGCGCCGGCCGAACCGCGCAACACGGCAAACCCCGGCACCGCCGAACCGAATCTCCCGCCGCCCAGCGGACTTTTGCCGCAGACAGGCTTGCCACCGGCCACCGGCCTTGCGGATTCAGGCCTGCCGCCGGAACCACGCCCGCGCCTCGCCCGGCCGCTCCGTCGCAAAAGCCGCCGCCACCGCACGCCGTCCACCCCCAGCCCACGCGGCAACCAGCACAATCCGCCGCGGCGCCCGCGCTACGCCGCCGGCACCGGCCCGCCCTGACGCCGCTCGCACGCGCATGCCCCGCCAAACGCACGGGACCGGAACGCCGCCGGCCCCGCCGTCCGGATTCGCCCCCGCCGCATTTGCTCACCGCAGCGGAACAAGCCGCACGTCCGCCTCCCAGCCCAGCGCCCTGTGTGCCATGCTCCCCGCGCTTGCCCCGGACATCGCCGCCGGGTTGATCGCCGAGCTGCTGGCCGCGATTCCCCGCCTGCCCGCCCCCCACGATCCGGCCGAACGAGAGCGCGTGCTGGTGGCTGACGCGCCCACAACAGGCCGATGAGCGCGTGCGGCCACAGCGGCCCG
>Ga0187809_10001010_pt1 | contig 13790 bp, 10 predicted proteins | sample NC_wetland_sal_i_8_FD_132415 | JGI IMG/M metagenome (GOLD analysis project Ga0187809, IMG submission 132415) | Wetland sediment microbial communities from Neuse River Estuary, North Carolina, USA - ASW_4 | ecosystem: Environmental > Aquatic > Freshwater > Wetlands > Sediment | place: USA: North... | reverse complement strand
CGGCGCGGGCCCTTGGCCAGCGCGCCCTCGATCTCCTTGATCGCCTCGGTCTCGGTCACCTTCTGCACCGCCGCGATCTCGCGCGACAGGCGGTCGAGCGCCGCTTCGTAGAGCTGGCGTTCGGAGTAGGACTGCTCCGGCTGCGTGTCCGAGCGGTACAGGTCGCGCACCACCTCGGCGATGGCGACGATGTCGCCGGAATTGATCTTGGCTTCGTATTCCTGCGCGCGGCGCGACCACATCGTGCGCTTGATGCGGGCGCGGCCCTTGAGCGTCTCCAGCGCCTTCTTGACCAGCGGCGGCTCGGCGAGCTTGCGCATGCCCACCGACACGATCTTCGCGGTCGGGACGCGCAGCGTCATCTTGTCCTTGATGAAGTTGATGACGAACAGCTCGAGCTTCGCCCCCGCGATCTCCTGCTCCTCGATGGCAACGATCTGGCCGACCCCGTGCGCGGGGTAGACGATGAACTCGTTGGTCTTGAAGCCTTGGCGCTGGGTGGTCTTCTTATTGGTAGCCATTCCGGGCACTACTCCTTCGGCGGCCGGCGCCGGCTTTCGGCTGGCGGCCGCTTTCGCTGCAGGGGCCCCGCCGCGGGCCGTAGCCCCGCGTGAGGCGTGAGAAGTCCGCCGCGCGACGGCAGACTTTTTGGTCGTCCGGTTGGAGCCGGAGGAACCCTTCTTCGACTTCTGACGCGATTTTGCTGCCACTGCTTGACGCGTGGATCTCACGCCCTTCTAGCCAGACCCTTGGGAACCTTTATTTCAACCGCTGAAAAATAAGGCTCCCACGAGGGAGCTCATCAGAAAGCGGCCGGCGTCTCCGCCTGTGTCGATTTTTTATATATATAGCACATTTTTGGCCGATTTCAAAGCGTTATCGGGTCGCAAAACGGCTATAAAATTGCAATTTCGGGCCCCGGTTAACGCGTGGCCACAGCTCAAAATGGAAATCCCGCGGCGGCTCTAGGGAGCCGCTAACCCTGTGTCAGGTTCCGCTCCCGGGATTCGACGAAAAGAACTTGTCGAACTTGCCCTGCTGACCGTCGAATTCCTTGGCGTCCGCCGGGGCCTCGCCCTTGACGGTGATGTTCGGCCAGGTCTTGGCGTATTCCGCGTTGAGTTCCAGCCACTTCTCCAGGCCGGGCTCGGTGTCCGGCTTGATCGCCTCGGCCGGGCATTCCGGCTCGCAGACGCCGCAGTCGATGCATTCGTCCGGATGGATGACGAGCATGTTCTCGCCCTCGTAGAAGCAGTCCACCGGACAGACCTCCACGCAATCCATGTACTTGCATTTAATGCAGTTTTCGACGACGACGTAGGTCATCCAAAGACTCCGGGCGGGAAACGGAACGCGACAACCGCGCTCCCTAACGCAACATCAGATTGGCCGCAAGGCGCGCAATGCCATTCTGGCGCGCGCGCGCCGCATGGCGCGGCGCTCAGACAGACAAACTCACCTCGCGGTACAGGGTTCGGGCCAGCGGCGCGGCGCCACGCCGGTCGCAGAAGCCCTGCACCTCGACCACCCGCACTGTCCGGTCGAGGGCGACGGTAATCACATCGCCGGGCCGGACGATCTGGCTGGCCGCCGTGATCCGCCGCCCGTTGAGCCGGACGTGGCCCTTCTCGGCCAGCGCCGCCGCGTCGCCGCGGGTGCGCACCATCCGCGCGTGCCACAGCCACTTGTCGATGCGCTGGCGGTCCACGGCGGCTCAGGGGGCCCTAGCGGTCCTTGTTCTGCTCCAGCTGCTGCTTGAGCGCGGCGAGCTTGGCGAAGGGCGAATTCGGATCCGGCTCCTTGTTGCGGCGGTCGGAGCCCTGCGGGCGGGCATAATACTGCTCGCGCTCGGAGCGCCCCGGGCCCTCGTCGCGGCCGCGGCGCGGGCCACGGTCCCGGCGGGGGCCCCGATCCGGACGATCGCCGGCGCGCTGGGTCTCGCGCTCGCGCTTCTGCTGGTGGTCGTGACGGTCGCGCCGCTCCTGCCGGTCGCCGCGCTGATGGCGTGGCGGACGGCCATAACGCTGCTGACCGTCGCCTTCGGCCGCCGGGGCGGCGGCGACGTCGGCCGGCGCGCCTTCGGCAGGCTGGGCGGGCTGGGCCGCCTGCTGCGGCTTGCCGTGATGCGGACGGCGATGGCGCGGCGGACGCTGATGGTCGGAACGGCCGCCCGGACGCCAGACCTCGATCATCGCCGGCTCGGCCGGCTTTTCTTCGGCCGACGGCTCCTGCGCCGGCGCGGCTTCGGCGGCAGCTTCCGTCACGGGCGCAGCATCGTCAGCCGTGTCAGTGGCCGGCGTCGTTTCGGCAGCCTTCTGCTCGGGCTGCGTCTCGGCGGCGGGCTGTTCGGGCCGGGCCTCGGCGGGCGCTTCGACCACAGGCTCCGGCATCATTTCGGCATCGGCGACCAGTGCCGGCGCTTCGGTCTCGGGGGCGGCCTCGGCAACCGTCTCGGCCGGCGCTTCGGTGCTGGCGGCCTCGGTGGCCGTCGCTTCGGCAGCCCCGGCTTCCGCCGGCTTCTCCGGCTCGACAGGCATTTCGGCTTTTGCCGGCTCCGCCGGTTTGGGCCGGCGCTCCATGCGATAGCCGAGCGCGCGCAAGATCGAGGCGAAGTCCTCGCCCGAGGCGCCCGTCAGCGATGTCATGGCGCCGGTGACGGTGAAGCCGCGGCCATCGACCGCGCCGTCCGGCTTCGGCGTCATGCCGTCGCGCCAGGACAGCGCGGGACGGATGAGGTCGGCCAGCCGCTCGAGAATATCGACGCGCACCGCGCGTTCGCCGCAGACGCGATAGCCGGACGTGCGGTAGAGCGCCTTCGGCGTCTCCTTGTCGACCGGAATCGACGTGCGGCCGGACGCGGCGAGATGCAGAAGCTCGGTGACGCCGTGCGCGTCCGGGCCTTCGTGCTTGAGCGCATGAAGCTGCGTCGCCAGCGCGCGCGGCGCCGGCTTCATCAGCGCCGGCAGGTAGATGTGATAGGCGCCGAAGCGCACGCCGTATTTGCGCAAGGTCGCGCGCGACGGCTGGTCGAGGCCCTTGACCTCCTCCGCCACCTTCTGCCGCTCGAGCACGCCGAGCGCTTCGACGAGCTGGAACGCGACGCCGCGCGCCATGCCGGTGACGTCTTCGGCGAGCGACAGCGTGAACAACGGCGCGAGCAGCTTCTCGACCTGCGACTTGAGCCAGAGGTCGAGGCGTGTCTGCACCAGCTCGCGCGCGGGGCCGGTGAGATGCTCGTCGGCGATGATGCGCACGCGCGGCCGCAACGTGTCGTCGCCGGCGGTGAGCTTGCCGACGACGTCGCCGAGCCAGCGGATGGCGCCGTCATTGGCCAGCACGATCTGGTCGGCCGCCGCCTGCGACAGCCGCGTCGCCCTCGCCTCGATCTCGACGGCGAGCACCTTCTGCGCGGCGGCGTTGAGCGCCTTGGCGTCGGTGCCGGCGCCGGCGGCGTCGGGCGCGAACATGAATCCGTCGAGGCGGCCGATGACGTGACCCTCGACGCTGACCTCGCCGGTCTTTCCGATTTCAGTTTCCAACATTGCGTTCTCTCTGAGCCGCCGCATCAACACGCTGGTGCGGCGGTCGACGAAACGCTCCGCCAGCCGCTCGTGCAACGCATCTGAAAGCTTGTCTTCCACCGCGCGCGTGGTCGCCTGCCAATGCTCGGGGTCTGCGAGCCAATCCGGGCGATTGGCAACGAAAGTCCAGGTTCTGACATGCGCGATCCGGTTGGAGAGGGTGTCGATGTCGCCGTCGGTCCGATCTGCCTGCGCGACCTGACGAGCAAACCAATCGGTCGGGATGTTACCCTCTCGCATCAGGAATCCATAGAGGGTCGTCACCAGTTCGGCATGGGTCGCCGGCGCGATCTTGCGATAGTCCGGCACCTGGCAGACGTCCCACAGGCGCTCGACCGCGGCCCGGTTTTTCGCCATGTCGCGGACGTCGGCGTCACGCGCGGCATGGTCGAGCACGAGGATGTCCTCGCCGACCGGTGCGCGCGTCAGACCCTGCTCCTGCGGCACGGCGGCGAGCGAAGCCTGCAACGCGCCGAGCGAGGCGAAATCGAGGTCGGCGTTGCGCCACTGCAACATGCGGATCGGCTCGAACACGTGGCTCTCGAGCGCCTGCACCAGATCCTGATCGAACGGATCGCAACGGCCGGTCGTACCGAAGGTGCCGTCGCGCGTCGCGCGTCCGGCGCGGCCGGCGATCTGGCCGAGTTCGGCCGGCGTCAGCTTGCGGAACTGGTAGCCGTCGAACTTGCGGTCCGAGGCGAAGGCGACGTGATCGACGTCGAGATTGAGGCCCATGCCGATCGCATCGGTGGCGACGAGGTAATCGACGTCGCCGGACTGGTACAGCGCCACCTGCGCGTTGCGCGTGCGCGGCGACAGCGCACCGAGCACCACCGCGGCGCCGCCGCGTTGGCGGCGGATCAGCTCGGCGATGGCATAGACCTCGTCGGCAGAGAACGCGACGATCGCCGAGCGGCGCGGCAGGCGCGTCAACTTCTTCTCGCCGGCGTAAGTGAGCATCGACAGCCGCGGCCGGCTGACGACGTGCGCGCCGGGCAGAAGCTTCTCGACCATCGGCCGCATCGTGGCGGCGCCGAGCACCAGGGTCTCGTCGCGGGCGCGGCGGTTGAGCATGCGGTCGGTGAAGACGTGGCCGCGCTCGAAGTCGGCGCCGAGCTGGATCTCGTCGATGGCCAGGAAGGCGACGTCGAGGTCGCGCGGCATGGCCTCGACGGTCGAGACCCAGTAGCGCGCGTGCGTCGGCTTGATCTTCTCCTCGCCGGTGATCAGCGCGACGTTGGCGGCGCCCGCCCGGTCGACGACCTTGTTGTAGACCTCGCGCGCCAGGAGCCGCAGCGGCAGGCCGATCATGCCGGACGAATGCGCCAGCATCCGCTCGATGGCGAGATGCGTCTTGCCGGTGTTGGTGGGTCCGAGGACGGCGGTGACGCCGGCGCCGCGGAGACGCCCGCTCCTGGCCGGCTGCGAAGAGAAACTGAGGGTCATTACCGATCCAGACTGACGGCCCGGAGCCCCGCGATGAGGCTCGGAGCCGCGAAGCTCCTGTATCACAATGCGACGGGATGTGCGTCCGCGGTTAAGGTTTGGAACGAGCCTCGAACGAAACGCGCCCGAATCGCTGGAAACCCGGCAGTCGGATTCCGTTCACCACGAGATGTAGGAAGCCCTCCGCCGGATGCCACCAATGCTATTCGGCCGCCGGCCGGGCCGGGTGAATTTCCGGCAAATTTCGTTAAAATCCACGCGGATGCGGCAGGACGACGTCGCCCGGTCCCCGTACCGGGCGCGCGGCACAGCGCATTACCGCCACTGTCCCACGCTGCGACGGCGCCATTGTGACTATTAAGTCTTCGGAACGAGTCTGGAACGAAACACGCCCGAATCGCTGACTCCATGGCTGTACGGATTCGTTCACGGCCACATCTGGAACTACAGCGACGCCGCACTACTAGATCGGGTGGCGAAGGGCGGATTCGCTTCGCTATTTCGACGACCGGACCTTAACGCGCGGCCGAGTCGGCGCGCGCCGGAAGAGTCAAGCCAATTGCAAATCATTTGGCCGAGGCGCGCGTCGGCACCACGGTGGAGACGAACTGGGTCGCCTGCAGCACCACCTGACCGATCGGCGTCGGCCCCTGGGCGTGGATCGGCACCAGCACGCGCGTGCCGGCGATCGGCGCGAACCACACCTCCATGTCCTTCAGCCTGGCGATGTACTTGATCGCGTAGCGGGACGGGATGTAGCCGGCGATGGGCGTGAAGTTGACCGAGCAGACCAGCGCCGGGCCGGCGTAGCCCTTGGCCGTCTTGACCTGCTCGACGCGCTTGTAGGCGAGCTTGAGGTCGTAGCGCAGGCGGCCGTCGAAAATGGCCAGGGTGTGCGCGCAGGTCGCGGGCTGCATCGGGTCGCCCGCCTCCGGCGCGCGCAGCAGGCTCGCCGTCATCGGATCGAGAATGCCGCGCTCGTGCGCGGGCTCGATCGGGATGCGCTCCGGGTCCTTGTCGCGGGGCGGATCGAGCCGCGTGTCCTTGACGTCGCCGCGATTGATGGTGAGGCGGACCTCGTCCGACTTGTCGCGCGTGGTGATGGTCGCGGCGTAGATCGCGTTCAACGGCGCGCCGGCGCTGGTGAGCGTGCCGCGCGCGGCGCTGGTGCCCTGCCCGCCGGTGAAGACCCGCAGCAGCCCCGTCGTCTTGCCGCTGGCCGCCGCGAGGTAGTGCGTGTCGCTGACGTCGACCATCCACGAGCCGGTGCCGATCGGCAGGCCGGCGAGCGTCACCTCGTAGCGGGCTTCGAGCTTGCCCTGCGCGGACGCCGGAACGGCAGCCAGCAGCGCCAGCGCGCCCGCCGCCCACGTCGTCATTCGGATCGCCCTGCTCAAGTCCCGCATGATGTCCCGGATCGTCCCGGCCGCACGCGCCGTGACACACTCCATTACCGTAGCCGAAGGGCCGCTGCGACTGACAGAACAGCGGCCGTAAATTCATCAGACGGCGGGGAATTCGTCGAATGTTTGTTCGCTGTCGCGGCCCCCGTCCCGGCGGCGGTAAAACCTCTCGGGAGGCGTGGATTTCGGCGCGAAAACACCATAAATGTCAGGCGTCGCGCGGGCTTGACGCTGCCCGCCGGCCTCTCTATACGTCCGCCTTCTTGACAAAAGACCGGCTGGGCGCGGGTTTGACGCAGCCCCCGGCGTTTCGAGGATTTGACGATGTCGTTCCGTTGCGATCTGACCGGCAAGGGGCCGTTGGTCGGCCACAAGGTCAGCCATTCGAACATCAAGACCAAGCGCCGGTTCCTGCCGAACCTGCAGAACGTGACGCTGACCTCCGACACGCTCGGCCGTTCGGTGCGCGTGCGCGTGTCGACCAATGCCCTCAAGACCGTCGATCACCGCGGCGGCCTCGATGCCTTCCTGCTCAAGGCGAAGGACACCGAGCTGGCGCCGAAGATGGTCGAGCTGAAGCGCCAGATCCGCAAGAAGCAGGACGAAGCCAAGGCGAGCTGATCGCCCTTCGGCCCTCCGGATCATGCAGCGCCGCCCCTCGGGCGGCGTTTTGCTTTTTGGGGCGCGCGACCGCAGCCTGGCCCCAGGCATCCGTTGAGCAGCCGCCCCACGGGGGTACCCGGCCGGTTCCACAACCGATTTTTACCCGACGTTAGACCGACCTGCGGTAGAGCGGGGTGTGCTTGCATCCGACGTGCGAACCCAACGCACGCGGAGCTGCGGGGAGGCTCGGTCCGGTCGTGAGGGGCTCATTCGTCGGCGCGCCGGAGGCCTTAGGGCCCGAGCAGTTTCAGCGAGGGCCGACCGCGGCCGCCTCCGGCTTCCAGCAATCCGGAATATATATCTTTCTCATTTCATTCGCCTGCCTCTACTACCTGTCGAACGCGACCATCCTGCTCGGCAACACCGATCTCGGGTGGCATCTCGCCGCCGGCGACCTGATCAGGGCCCGCGGCAGCATCCCGGTCCACGATCCGTGGTCGTTCACGTCCGGCGGCAGGGAGTGGTTCAATTTGTCCTGGCTCTGGGACGTCCTTGCCAGCTTCCTTTATCAATTCAGCGGCCTTGCGGGGCTGTTGATCGGCGTGGTCGCCTGCGGCGCGATCATCGCCGGATATCTCACGTCCATCGGGCTGGGCAGCGGCGCGTCGGCTCTCGCGGTTTGCATTTCCGTGTTCGCGGCATGCCTGCTGTACCCGTCCTTCGCGACGGCGCCGAACAGCTATCTCGCCGCGTCACCGAACACCGCGACGATGATGTTCTGCGTCGTGTTCTACGGCGAGTGCCTGAAGCGAACGCGCTGGTACCTGCTGCCGCCGCTGATGGCGCTGTGGGTCAACCTGCACGGCGGATTCCTGATCGGCTTCCCGCTGATCGGCATCTTCTGGGCCGCCGCGCTGCTCCGGAAAGATTGGCCCGGCGTCAAAATCTACACGCTCGCGGGAGCCGGATGCGCCGCTGCGATCTTCGTCAATCCGCTGGGCTGGCACATCTATGACGGCGTCACCGCGACGCTCGGCAATTTCGTCCAGCAGCACATCACCGAATGGCTGCCCTACTACCGCACCATGGTCGTGCCGGGGAGCCTTCCCGGCGTGGTGTACATGCTGGTCTTCGCCGCGCTGGAACTGCGTTTCCGGGCGCCCTGCAGGATCGAGTCGCGGCTGCTCGCCTGGGTCTTCCTGTTTCTCGGGCTTCATCAATTCCGATACATGTCGTTCTTCTTCATCTTCTCGACCGTGCCGTTGGCACTGAACCTCGAGCGGCTGCTGGCCAAGCGGCCGGCCGGCCCCGACCTGCAGCGGACGCTGCTGGCCGCGGGCCTGGCCTGCGCCTGCGCATTGCCCTTGATGTTCATTTACGAAAATCCGGCGTCCGGTCTGCCGGCCATCATCTCGAAGGAGGAAGCCGGTTACATCCAGACTCATTTCCCGCACGCCCGGCTGCTGAACCATTGGAACATCGGCGGGCCGTTTATTTTCTACACGCGCTGCGCCGTCCCGGTGTTCGTCGACGGCCGGGCCGCCACCGTCTATCCGGACCCGTTGCTGCGCGACTATTTCAAGCTGCCCGAATGGACGATCGACGAAGCGGCGTGGGATTCGGTGATCGAGAAATACAACATCGACACCGTGCTCTGGGTGCGAGCGCACGATTCCTTGCGGCGTTTCCTCGTCGGCAAGCGCGGCTGGACGGAAAAATACGACGGAACCTATGTGAGCGTTTACGTCAGGCCAACCCAGCGACCGCTGCAAGTCCCGGCGCACTGAGCGGGGAGCGCGAGCGTTCCGGCGTGTGCTGTCATAATGGAACAACCCAAGGTTAAGATTTGTGAAAGGTTCCGAACTTAACGTCCGGGGCGGACACGCGGGACCCGATCGATCATGTCAGCGGCGACAGGCCTCGTATGCATGGCGCCGGCGGCCCGAAGGCGCGCGCGGGGTGCAGCATGAGCGGCGGGGCGCTCGCACGATCCGGGACCCCCGCGCCTGCGGCGTTGACGGTGCCGACCGCGCACCTCGTCTCCCTGCTCGGCAAGGCGACTGCGCCAGCCGCCGAACTGTCGATCGTCGTGCCGACGTTCAACGAGCGCGACAACGTCGTGGCGGTGATCTCCGCGGTCGCTGAAGCGTTGTCCGGCATCGCCTGGGAAATCATCTTCGTCGACGACAACTCGCCGGACGAGACCGCTTCCATCGTGCGCCAGATCGCGCAGACCGATCCGCGGGTGCGGTGTCTGCATCGCTTCGGCCGCCGCGGCCTGTCCTCGGCCTGCGTGGAAGGCATCCTGTCGACCGCGGCGCCGGTCGTCGCGGTCATGGACGCCGACGGCTAGCACGACGAACGGGCGCTCCGCTCGATGTACGAAACGCTCGCCACCACCGACGCCGACATCGTCGTCGGCAGCCGCTACGTCGAAGGCGGCGATGTCGGCGACTGGGACCGCAACCGGCTCGCCATGAGCCGGTTCGCCACGCGGATCGCGAACCGGATCACCGGAACGACGCTCAGCGATCCGATGAGCGGCTTCTTCATGATGCGGCGCGAGGCCTTTCACGCGTCCGTGCCGCGGCTCTCGTCGATCGGCTTCAAGATACTGCTCGACATCGTGGCGAGCAGCGAGACAAGGCTGAAGACCGCCGATGTCCCCTACCGCTTTCGTTCGCGCGAGCGCGGCGAAAGCAAGCTGGACTCGACGATCCTCTGGGAGTTCTTCCTGCTGCTGGCCGACAAATCGGTCGGGCGCTTCGTGCCGGTGCGGTTCGTCAGCTTCGCGCTGGTGGGGGCCAGCGGCGTGCTGGTGCATCTCGGCGTGCTGGCGACCCTGTTCAAACTGTTCGGCGCCGGCTTCGTCGCCGCGCAGGTGGCGGCGACGTTCTGCGCCATCACGACGAACTTCCTGCTCAACAACGCGCTGACCTACCGCGACCAGAGGCTGACAGGCCGGAAGTTGCTGTACGGGTGGATCAGCTTCAATCTCGTCTGCGCGGTCGGCGCCGTCGCCAATGTCGGAATCGCGAGCCGTATGTTCGCCAGCAACGCGATGTGGCTCGCCGACGGTCTCGCCGGAATCGCGATCGGCGTCGTCTGGAATTACGCGATGTCGTCGATGTTCACGTGGAACCGGAAGGCGCGGTGACGCTCGACCTTTCGCGCCGGGTCACTCGCCGACGAGCGCGAACTGCAGCAGCAGCGTGCGCTGGATGACGGAGAAGTTGTCGTCGGAGATCAGCGTCAGGATCGTTTCGCCGTCCGGTCCCCGGCTGACGCCGATGCCTTCCATGTTGTCGATCTGGTAGCCCATGTCGGCGGTGGCCAGCACCGGCCCATCGACCACCGCGCCGTCCTTGAGCGCGGAGAGCGGGATACGGCGCAGCCGCATGGCGACGCCCTTGGCCATCGAGAAGCTGCGCTCGAGCAGCAGCAAATCGTGCGACGGCAGCACCGCGCAGTCGCTGACGTCGAAACCGTCGCTGCGCTTGACCGAGAAGCGGGCGACGTGATCGCCCTCGAACAGGAAGGCGCGGTGGTTGCCGTGCGCGTCGAGGCTGCGCTCGGTCACCGCGATCAGGTCGCCGGCGAGCGGCCCGCCCGGCGGCGGCGCGGCCAGACATTCGAGGCTCTTGTTGAATTTGAAGGTCTTGAAGTCGGGCGGAACCTTGATCGGCTCGCCGCGCGCCGCGAAGCCGAACTTGTTGAGGTCGAAGCGCACGATCTGCTCGACACGCTCGATGCCGACGTAGAACTGCCCGTCGCGCTCGGCGAGCGACTCCATATCGAACCAGCCGCGGTCGGCGAGCGGCGTGCCGTCCGGACCGAGCGCCGGCGCCATCTCGGCGTCGGCAATGGCGGCAGGACGGCTCTCCTTGTAGACGATGCGCGCGCGCAGCCACGAGCCGTTGTCGCTGACGGCGATGAAGTGCGCGCCGTCCGGCATCATGTGCAGCGCCGACAGGCCGCCGAAGGCCGAATATTTCGAGGTCAGGACGAGGCCGCCGCGGAACTCGAGCGCGCCGAAGCGCACGCGCGTCGGATCGCGATTGTCGAAGGCGGCGATCGGCGTCGCATCGACGGTGATGGCGGTCGGCGCGGCGCTGGTGTGCAGGCCCTCGGCGGCGATAGCCGCGACGATGACCAGCAGCGCGGCGGCGATCGCCCCGGGCCAGATCCAGCGCCGCCGGACGGAAAACGCGGGCAGTCTCACCACATCCTCCGCTCGCTGACTCTCGTTGGAGCCAGACGCGTATGTCTAGAACGTCTTTGCGTCGCAGAACCCTGCGGCAGCAATCAGGCGACGCGGCGGCGCGTCCGGCGGGCGGGCCGCGCATCGGCCGCGGCATGCTCTTCGAACAACTCGGCCAGCTTCTCGGTCATGGCGCCGCCGAGTTCCTCGGCGTCGACGATGGTGACGGCGCGACGATAGTAGCGCGTGACGTCGTGGCCGATGCCGATGGCGATGAGCTCGACCGGCGAGCGGGTCTCGATCTCCTCGATCACCCAGCGCAGATGCCGCTCGAGATAGTTGCCCGGATTGACCGACAGCGTGGAGTCGTCGACCGGTGCGCCGTCGGAGATCATCATCAGGATCTTGCGCTGCTCGGTACGCGCCAGCAGGCGCTTGTGCGCCCAGTCGAGCGCCTCGCCGTCGATGTTTTCCTTGAGCAGGCCCTCGCGCATCATCAGGCCGAGGTTCTTGCGCGCGCGCCGCCACGGCGCGTCGGCCGACTTGTAGATGATGTGGCGCAGGTCGTTGAGACGGCCGGGATTGGCCGGCTTGCCCGCGGTGAGCCAGTGCTCACGCGACTGGCCGCCCTTCCAGGCGCGCGTCGTGAAGCCGAGGATCTCGACCTTGACGCCGCAGCGCTCCAGCGTCCGCGCGAGGATGTCGGCGCAGGTGGCGGCGACGGTGATCGGACGGCCGCGCATCGAACCGGAATTGTCGAGCAGCAGCGTCACCACCGTGTCGCGGAACTGCATGTCCTTTTCCGCCTTGAACGACAGCGGATGGAACGGGTCCATGACGACGCGCGACAGGCGCGCCGGGTCGAGCATACCCTCTTCGAGGTCGAACTCCCACGAGCGGTTCTGCTGCGCCATTAATCGACGCTGGAGTCGGTTGGCGAGTCGCGCGACGACGCCCTGCAAATTGGAGAGTTGCTTGTCGAGATAGCCGCGCAGGCGGTCGAGCTCCTCGGCTTCGCAGAGATCCTCGGCGGCGATGGTCTCGTCGAACTTCGGCGTGAAGGCGCGATAGTCCGGACCGCGCGGCTGGTTGTCGCCGAACTGCCGCGGCCGCTGCGGCTCGCCGGGCGTCTCGGCGTCGCCCATGTCGGAGTCTTCCGCCATTTCGGCGGTCGCTGCGTCGGCGGCTTCCGCCGCGGAGTCGGGCATGTCCTCGGCGGACGTTTGCGCATCGTCCGCGCTCGAACGCTGCATCTCCTCGGACTCGGAGGCTTCGCCCTCCTCGCCCTGCTCCTGCTTCTTCTGCTCGTCCTCGCCTTCGTCCTCGTCCTCGGATTCGGACGAGCGGTCCTCGCCCATTTCGAGGGATTCGAGCAGGTCGCGCACGGCGTCGCCGAACTGGCGCTGGTCTTCGATCAGCTGGTCGAGCCGGTCGAGATCCTCGCCGGCGCGGTCCTCGATCAGCGGACGCCACAGGTCGACGAGCTTTTTGGCCGTCGCCGGCGGCGCCTGGCCGGTCAGGCGTTCGCGCACCATCAGCGCCAGCGCTTCCTCGATCGGCGCTTCCGAGCGCTCGGTCACCTGATCGAACTTGGCGCGATGAAAGCGATCGTCGAGCATCGCCGTCAGGTTCTTGGCGACGCCGTCCATGCGCCGCGCGCCGATGGCCTCGACGCGGGCCTGCTCGACCGCCTCGAACACCGCGCGGGCCTGCTGGCCGATCGGCTGCATGCGCCGGTGCATCGCCTGATCGTGGCAGGCGAGCCTGAGCGCCATGGCGTCGGCGTTGCCGCGCACGATCGCCGCTTCCGACTTCGTGAGCTTGCGCGCCGGCTCGGGCAGCCGCGCCTTGCCGCCAATCATCCCGGGCCGCTCGGCCGCGAACGAGACCTCGAGATCTGGCTTGCGCGCCAAAGCGCGCATGGCGCCGGTGACCGCGCGCTTGAACGGCTCGGTCGGCGCTTCCTTGGCGGGCGTTTTGCCTTTGATGTTGGAGGCCATGCTTCGGTCCGTCGTTCCCGGGCGCCGCGTCAGCGGCGAGCCCGGAACCCATATTCACGAGCCTGATGGCTCGATCGCAGCACCGGGGTTATGGGTCCCCGCTTTCGCGGGGACGACACGCATCAGCTCAGCGCGACGTTCACGGCGCTTTCCGGCAGATCGACGCCGAAGCAGCGCTGATAGAACTCGGCGACGATCGGACGCTCGAGTTCGTCGCACTTGTTCAGGAAGGTCAGCCGGAAGGCGAAGCCGATATCGTTGAAGATCTCGGAGTTCTCCGCCCAGGTGATCACCGTGCGCGGGCTCATGACCGTCGACAGGTCGCCGTTCATGAACGCGTTGCGCGTCAGGTCGGCGATGCGCACCATCTTGTTGACGATGTCGCGGCCCTTGTCGTTGCGGTAGTGCTTCGCCTTGGCGAGGATGATCTCGACCTCGTTGTCGTGCGGCAGATAGTTCAGCGTCGTGACGATCGACCAGCGGTCCATCTGGCCCTGGTTGATCTGCTGCGTGCCGTGATAGAGGCCCGACGTGTCGCCGAGGCCGATGGTGTTGG
>Ga0187809_10001009_pt1 | contig 13792 bp, 9 predicted proteins | sample NC_wetland_sal_i_8_FD_132415 | JGI IMG/M metagenome (GOLD analysis project Ga0187809, IMG submission 132415) | Wetland sediment microbial communities from Neuse River Estuary, North Carolina, USA - ASW_4 | ecosystem: Environmental > Aquatic > Freshwater > Wetlands > Sediment | place: USA: North... | reverse complement strand
GGTCTCTTGGTGGCCGATACCATGCGCCCGCTTACCTCGGTCGCGGACACAGGGCCAAGCGACAATCGGCGATCTTTATGGAATCCTTATGCGCCCGGCGAAAATCGACCGCGAAACTTTACGGCGAAGGGGCGTAGCGGCGTCGCATTCAGTCCGGCTCCCTCGGGAGTCGCCCTTTGCCGGAGACCTATGATGACCGATCTGATGTGGCTCGCCCTTACCGCGCTGCTGTTCGCAGCCACGCTCGGCTACGCGCGCATCTGCGACAAGGCCTGACCATGAACGCTTCGTCGATGCTCGCTGGCGCCGTCGCTGCGGCGCTGTTCGTCTATCTCGTGGTGGCGCTGCTGCGCCCCGAACGTTTCTGACCGGAGGCAATCCCATGACCTTGTCCGGATGGATGCTCATTTTCACCTTCGTCGCGATCCTTGCCGTCCTTGCCAAACCGATGGGCCTCTGGCTCTTTGCCCTTTACGAAGGGCGCACGACCCCGCTTCATCGCATCCTGGGGCCAGTCGAGCGGGGCTTCTACCGGATGGCCGGGATCGACCCGACCGAAGAGCAGGGCTGGCGGCGCTACGCGCTTCACATGCTGCTGTTCAACCTCGCGCTGCTGCTTTTCACCTATGCGGTGCTGCGATTGCAGGGGGTACTTCCCGTTAATCCGCAAGGCTTCGGCGCGGTCGGCGCCGACGGCGCTTTTAATACGGCGGTCAGCTTTACGACGAACACCAACTGGCAATGGTATTCGGGCGAGACGACGCTGTCGAACCTGTCGCAGATGCTCGGGCTTACGATCCAGAACTTCCTCTCCGCCGCCACCGGTATCGCGATTGCCTTCGCGCTGTTTCGCGGTTTCGCAAGGCGCGAAACGGGAACGATCGGTAATTTCTGGGCCGATACGACGCGCATCACGCTCTATCTGCTGCTTCCCATCTGCACGGTCTACGCGCTGTTCCTGATCGCGAGCGGCGTGCCGCAGACGCTGGCGGGATCGGTCCACGCAACGACGCTCGAAGGCGTGCGACAGACGATCGCGCTCGGTCCGGTCGCAAGCCAGGAAGCGATCAAGATGCTGGGGACCAATGGCGGCGGCTTCTTCAACGCCAACAGCGCGCACCCTTTCGAAAATCCGACCGCGCTCACCAATCTGATCCAGATGGTCTCGATCTTCCTGATTGGCGCCGGGTTGACGTGGTGCTTCGGCAAGGCGGTTGGCGACACGCGCCAAGGCTGGGCAATCCTCGCGGCGATGGGACTTATTTTCATCGCCGGCGCCAGCATTGCCTATTGGCAGGAGGCTGCCGGCAACCCCGCACTTCATTACCTCGGCGCTGGCGGCGGCAATATGGAGGGGAAGGAAGTTCGCTTCGGCATCGCCGCCTCTTCGCTCTTCGCCGTTGTCACCACGGCGGCGTCCTGCGGGGCCGTCAATGCCATGCACGACAGCTTCACCGCAATCGGCGGCCTGATCCCGCTACTCAACATCCAGCTCGGCGAGGTTGTGGTCGGCGGTGTCGGCGCGGGCATCTATGGCTTTTTGCTTTTTGCCATCCTCGCGGTGTTCGTCGCGGGCCTCATGGTGGGGCGCACACCCGAATATGTCGGCAAGAAGATCGAGGCGCGCGAGGTCAAGCTCGCGGTCCTAGCCATTGCGATCCTTCCGCTGGTCATCCTCGGCTTCACCGCCATTGCCAGCGTGCTCCCCGTGGGGCTTGCCGGGCCGCTCAACAAGGGGCCGCACGGCTTCTCGGAGATTCTCTACGCGTTCAGCTCGGGGGCCGGTAACAATGGCTCGGCCTTTGCGGGCCTGAGCGCGGGCACTCCCTTTTACAATGCTATGATCGGGATCGCGATGTGGCTTGGCCGGTTCTTCGTGATCGTGCCGGTGCTCGCCATCGGGGGCAGCCTTGCCGCAAAGCGCCACACCCCCGCTACCAGCGGCTCTTTCCCCACCACCGGGGGGCTGTGGATCGGCCTGCTGATCGGGATCATCCTGATCATGGGCGGCCTCACCTTCCTTCCCAGCCTCGCGCTAGGTCCCGTCGCCGATCATCTCTCGATGATGGCCGGCCAGCGCTTCTGAGGGATCAGCAACATGACGACTCCAACCTCGATGTTCAGCCCCGCACTGGTCGTTCCGGCGATGCGTGATGCGGTAAGGAAGCTCAATCCGCGCGAGCTGATGCGCAACCCGGTGATGTTCACCACCGCCTGCGTTGCCCTGCTCCTGACGGTGCTGCTCGCGCTCGGCGACCCCGGCCTGTCGCTGGGTTTCGAAATCCAGCTCGTCGCCTGGCTCTGGCTCACCGTGCTTTTCGGCACCTTTGCCGAAGCCCTGGCCGAGGGACGCGGGCGTGCCCAGGCGGCCTCGCTTCGCGCAACGAAAGCCGAGTTGCGCGCCAAGCTGATGCTCGGCGTCGGCGAGACTTATGAAATCGTCGCCGCAAGCCAGCTCGAAAAGGGCGAGATCGTGCTGGTCGAGACGGGCGACCTCATCCCCGCCGACGGCGAGGTGATCGAAGGCGTCGCATCGGTCAACGAAGCGGCGATCACCGGCGAAAGCGCCCCCGTGATCCGCGAGGCCGGCGGCGATCGTAGCGCCGTGACAGCCGGCACGCGCGTCATCTCCGACCGCGTCAAGGTGCGCGTCACTGCCGAGCCGGGCCAGGGTTTTCTCGACCGCATGATCGCACTCGTCGAAGGCGCCGAGCGGCGCAAGACGCCCAACGAGATTGCGCTGACGATCCTGCTCGTCGGGCTGACCATCATCTTCCTGATCGCCGTCGCGACCATTCCGGGCTTCGCGTCCTATGCCGACGGATCGATCCCGGTCGCGTTGCTCGCGGCCCTGCTCATCACGCTGATCCCGACGACCATTGCGGCACTGCTCTCCGCCATCGGGATTGCCGGAATGGACCGCCTTGTGCGCTTCAACGTGCTGGCCAAGTCGGGCCGGGCCGTCGAGGCCGCAGGCGATGTCGATGTTCTCCTGCTCGACAAGACCGGCACGATCACGATCGGCGACCGCCAGGCCAGCGAGTTCCGCGCGCTGGCGGGCGTCGATGACGAGACTCTGGCGGAGGCCGCACTACTCGCCAGCCTGGCCGACGAAACCCCCGAGGGCCGTTCGATCGTGACGCTTGCGCGCGAACGCTATGCGATCCGCGTGGTGGCGCTTCCGGTCGGGTCCGACGTCATCCCCTTCACCGCGCAAACGCGCCTTTCGGGGGTCACGGTCGCCGAGGTGACGATCCACAAGGGCGCGGTCGATTCGATCTTCAAGGCTCACCCCGACACCGTATCCTCGCCTGCCGCGCAGGAGTTGCGCCGCATAACGGACGAAGTTGCGCGCGCCGGCGGCACGCCGCTCGCGGTGGTCAGGGACGGACGTCTGCTCGGCGCCATCCACCTGAAGGACGTCGTGAAGGCGGGCGTTCGCGAACGCTTCGGCGAATTGCGCAAAATGGGAATCCGCACCGTCATGATTACGGGCGACAACCCGCTGACGGCCGCGGCGATCGCCGCCGAAGTCGGGGTGGACGATTTCCTGGCCGAAGCGACGCCCGAGGACAAGCTTGCCCTCATTCGCCGCGAGCAGGCCGAGGGACGGCTCGTTGCCATGTGCGGCGACGGCACCAACGACGCCCCCGCGCTGGCGCAGGCCGATGTCGGCGTCGCGATGAACACCGGCACGCAGGCGGCGCGCGAGGCGGGCAATATGGTCGATCTCGACAGTGATCCGACCAAGCTGATCGAGGTTGTGGGCCTGGGCAAGCAATTGCTGATGACGCGCGGCGCGCTGACGACCTTTTCGGTCGCTAACGATGTCGCCAAATATTTTGCGATCATCCCGGCGATCTTCGTCTTTCTCTATCCTGAGCTCGGCGTTCTCAACGTCATGCGCCTTGCCACGCCCGAAAGCGCGGTACTGTCGGCGATCATCTTCAACGCCTTGATCATTCCGTGCCTCGTCCCGCTTGCGCTCAAGGGCGTGCGCTACCGGCCGATGCCTGCCGGCCCGTTGCTCGCGCGCAATCTTTCGATCTTCGGCCTAGGCGGACTGGTCGCGCCATTCGTCGGCATCAAGCTGATCGACCTCGCCGTGTCCGGCCTCCAGCTTGCGTAAGGACAATTCCATGCTTTCCGAACTCAAATCCGCCCTTCGTCCCGCGCTCGTGTTGACCGCGCTTTTCGCTCTCCTCCTCGGGCTGGCCTATCCGCTTGCGCTGACGGCTATGGGCCAGCTCGTCTTTCCGGAGCAAGCCAATGGCAGCCTCGTCCGCGACGGTTCAAAGATCGTGGGGTCGAAGCTGATCGGCCAGCGATTCCTGGCCGACGCCTATTTCCACGGGCGCCCCTCGGCCGCCGGCGCCGTTGGTTATGATGCCGCCGCTTCCTCGGGGTCGAATCTCGGTCCGGCGAGCAAAGCGCTTGCGGATCGCGTCGCCGCCGACGTCAAGGCGCTCACTGCAACGGCACCGGGCCGCCCTGTCCCGCCCGACCTGGTGACGACCTCCGCCTCGGGGCTGGACCCCCACATCAGCCCCGAGGCGGCTTTTTTCCAGATTGCGCGCGTGGCGAAAGCGCGCGGCATCGACGACGCCAGCCTCCGGTCACTGGTCGAGGCATCTGTCGAACACCCGCTCGCAGGCATCCTTGGCGAAAGGCGCGTCAACGTGCTGATGCTCAATCGGGCACTCGACGCGCGCTTCCCGACGAAATAGGCTGGCCGGATGGTGCCCCCGGCAAAAATCCTGATCATCGAGGACGATGCCCATATCCGGCGGCTGCTGCAGGCCACGCTGCAGCGCGCCGGTCATCAGGTGATCGAAGCCGACAGCGCCAGGCAGGCGATCGCCCTGTTCGACATCGAACGGCCCGATGTCGTGCTGCTCGATCTCGGCCTGCCCGATCGTGACGGGCTGGAATTGATCGAGCCGCTGCGGCTGCGCTCGAACGCCACGCTGATCGTCGTATCGGCGCGCGAAAACAGTGTCGAGAAGGTGACGGCGCTGGATCTGGGCGCCGACGACTATGTCACCAAGCCCTTCGATACCGAGGAATTGCTCGCCCGGATCCGCACGGCGCTGCGCCACCAGCGCGCGTCCGCGTCCGGCGAGGAACCCACCGTTGTCGAGGCGGGCGCGCTGCGAATAGACCTTGCGCACCGCCGCGTCTTTCGCGGCGCCGAGGAGGTTCATCTGACCCCGAAGGAATATGGCGTCCTGGCCGAACTTGCGCGCCGCCCCGACCGCGTCCTGAGCCACACCCAATTGCTGACCTCGGTGTGGGGTCCGGCCCAGGCCGATCGCGTGGAATATCTGCGGATCGTCGTCCGCGGACTGCGCCAGAAACTGGAAGAAGATCCGTCGCAACCGAAGCGGATCGTCAACGAACTGGCCGTGGGGTACCGGCTGCGGACCTAGTTTGGCCGATTTCGGACAGTCAGCTTTTGCCCCGGCAAATGCGATGCCGTCATGCCGGCCGCCGAGCATAGTGGCCGAAGGCAGCGATGACGGCATAGCAAGCGGCGGGAAGGAGCAGCGCGAGCCCAAGATGCCCGGTGAGGTCCGCGATTGCACCGGTCGCGAGCGGGACCACGGCACCTCCAAAGATCGCGATATTGATGATCCCTGACCCGTCGGCAGCGCGGGGACCGAGCTTTTCGGAAGCGAGGCTGAAGATCGTCGGGAACATGATCGCGTTCATCAGGCCTATGGCAAGCAGGCTGTAGCCCGACAGAGCACCGGTCGTGCTGGTGGAGACAAGGATCAGCGCGATCGCGCCGACCGCGACCCAGGCGAGCAGCTTGCCCGGACTGATGACGCGCATCACTGCCGATCCGATGAAACGCCCAGCCATCGCGCCGCCCCAATAGAGTCCGATGAGCTTGCCCGCCGCCTGTTCCTGCAGGGCCAGGACGTGCCCCTGCATCAGGTAGCTGACTATCAACGACCCGATCGACACTTCAGCGCCAACATATAGGAAGATGCAGAGAGCGCCGAAGCCGAAACGCGGACGCCTTAGCAGGTCAAAACCCGCAAGCGCGGCACTCGCCTCATGCCGCTCGCCCTTCAGGCGCTTGCGGAACATCCACACGGTCGCCGCCACGACCGCAAGCGCGACCGCAATGCCGAGATAGCCATGCACAATCGCGAGGCTTTCGGAAGTGCGATAGGCGTCGAGCTCGGCGCCCGATAGCTGATCGGCGCTCACTTTTGCCAGACCGCCGAGGATAAGCGTCGACCCTGCGACCGGGAACAGCGTGGTACCCAGCGAGTTGAACGCCTGTGCGAAGGTCAGGCGGCTGTGCGCTGTCTCAGGCTTACCAAGCAGCGAGATCAGCGGATTGGCAACGACCTGCACGATAACCACCCCGCTCGCGAGGACAAACAGCGCAAGCAGGAACAGGCCATAGGTCGCATTCTGCGATGCCGGAATGAACAGGAGACAGCCTACCATCATCGTAAGCAGGCCCGCGACCGCACCGCGCATATAGCCGATCTTCTTGACAAGCTTCGCCCCCGGTATCCCGATGAGCAAATAGGCGGTGAAGAAGCAGAACTGTACGAGCATTGCCTGCGTGTAGTTGAGAGTGAATAGCTCCTTCAGCTTCGGAATGATCACGTCGTTCAGAGACGTGATCCCCCCGAAGATGAAGAACAGCCCCATCACGAACAGCCGCAGCTCCGGTGCGTCGACATAAGCTTCCGTTCCTGCATCCCCGGCGCTGGTCGGGGCGGGCGTATGGGCCATCCTGCTTCTCCAAAATAGTCCTATCGACGATAGGTGATGTCGTTATCGCGATCCGTAGGGTCGGCCATAATCAGGACGCGTATCATTTACCCGCGGCAAGGCGCATGGCGGCGCCGCCGCCGGGCGCGAGCCACAGGGTATAGCTATCACCCTTTTTCACCTTGATCCTGTCGTATGCGATGCTGTGCCGCGCATCGGTCAGATAAGTGGCGCCGTCGCCGTCCTTATAAATCGTCGCGACGTAGGTTCTGCCCGGTTCCAGAAAGTCGAAGCGCAGCGTCAACGTCCGCGCCGTCGCATCGTTGACGCCGCCAACATACCAGTCAGCACTGTTGCGGTCCTTGCGCGCGAAAATAGCATAATCCCCGACCTCGCCCGCGATCAGGTGGCTTTCCGACCAGTCGGCCGGCACTGTCGAGATGAAATCGAGCTCGCGCGGAAACTTCTCCAGCGTTTCGGGGAAATCGGCCGCCATCTGGATCGGCGAATAGATGGCGAGATAGAGGCCGAGCTGCTTCGCCAGCGTCGAAGCCAGCGGCGCATGGTTCGCACCCTCGAGACTGAGGACCCCTGGCGTGAAGTCCATCGGCCCCGACAGCATCCGCGTATAGACGAGCGTCGGTTCGTGATCGGGGCCGTTTGCGAAGGCGCCCCAGGCATTATATTCCATGCCCCGGGCGCCTTCGCGTGCGACCCAGTTGGGATAGGTGCGGCGAAGGCCGGTGTCCTTCACCGGCTCGTGCGGATCGACCGCCACATGATATTTGGCGGCGGTCTGGACGACCTTCAGATGATGCTGCACTTGGCGCTGGCCGTCGTGCCACTCCATCGCAACGCTGTCGGCGGTGTCGCCCGGCGCGATGATGCCGCCCGCGTCGGCGACATAGCCGGTCTTGACCGTCCCGACGCCGAGCCGGCCGTACAGCTTCATCGCATCGTCGAGCTGCGCCTCGTAAACCTTGATATTCCCGCCGGTTTCATGGTGTCCGATCAGCTGGACATGCTTAGCGCGGGCATAGTCGGTAACCGCCTTCAGGTCGAAATCGGGAGTCGCCTCGGTAAAGCTGAACTCGTCGCCGTGGCCGAACCAGTTGCCGTTCCAGCCCTTGTTCCAGCCCTCGACCAGCACGCCGCCGAAGCCGTGCTTGGCTGCGAAATCGATCGTCGCTTTCGTGCGCTCGGTTGTCGCGCCATGCTTCGGCCCCTCGGCCCAGGTCCAATCGCCGCGGATCATGCCCCACCAGATGCCGACATATTTCATCGGCTTGAACCAGCTGACATCGCCCAGCTTGTTCGGTTCGTTGAGATTGAGCTCGAGGTCGCTTTCGACCAGCCCCGCCGCGCTGTCCGCAATGCGGATCGTGCGCCATGGCGTCGCGAACGGCAGGTCGCGCACGACGCGCGGCCCCTTCGACGAGGGTGCCAGCGTGGCGCGGAATTTCTGCCCTTCGGCGCGCTTCAGCCACATCCCCGAATAGTCGACGAGCGCTGCCTCGTGGAACGACAGATGCGTCCCGTCGTCGAGCCGCACGGTCATCGGGGTGTGCGCGGTGGCGACGGCATCGACCGGCGTCTTTTGATAGATTTGCTCGTACCGGTTCCACTCGCCGGCGGTGATCCACCACGCAGTGCCCTTGGGCACCAGGTCGAACTCGGTGATTTCGTCGGCAATCTTCGCGGTCTTGAGCCCCGCCTGCTCGGGGAGCTCGTAGCGAAAGCCGATGCCGTCGTCGAACAGGCGGAAGCGGACGTTCATCGCATGGCCGCCCCAGCTTTCGTTCTGGCGCAGGCGAACGAGCAGTTCGTTGTGGTGGTCGCGCACGAAGCGGCGTTCGCCCCAAGGCTGTTCCCAGCGGCTGTCAGCGCTCGCGCGCTCGATGCCATCGATCGCGAAGCCGCGCTGGAGGCCGATCCCGTCGGTGAGCAGGAAGCCGAGCTTCGACGGCGCGAACAGCAATTGCCCCTTGCGCGACAGCGACCAGGTCGGCCGCTGATCGTTGTCGGTCGCGACGGTCAGCACCAGGCTACCGTCGGGCGAGGTTGCGGTGACCGACGCGGGCGCCTCCTGCGCGACGGCGGGTGACGCGGCGAGAAGCGCGAGCGGGGCAAGGCGAAGCATGGACATCAATGTTCGATCCGGATCCAGAGGGCACCGCAAGGCGGCAAGGTGTCGGCGTCGGCCCCATTGATCGCCACGATCGGCGTTCCGCCGCGATGCTGCGCGGCAATGTCAATGGACTCCCCGCCGAGGTTGAAGAGGCAGCGGATCGTTTCGCCTCCGGTCACGCGGTCGAAGACCAGCAGGTCGCCTTCGGCTACCCAGTCGCCGTCGCGGCCGTGACGGAGCGCGGGATGCGCTGCCCGCAGCGCGACGAGCCGCCGCGTCAGGTTGAGCAGCGACGCGGGGTCGCTATCCTGCCGGTCCACCGCGAGGCCGGCGTGCGCGTCACCCAGCGGCAGCCACGGACTGGCGGACGAAAATCCGGCATGCGCCGCATCCCCCGCCCACGGCAACGGCGTCCGCGCGCCGTCGCGCGACAGGGTCAGCGGCCAGTTCTTCAGCGCTTCGGGATCCTTGACCATCTCGAACGGGATATCGACCTGATCGAGCCCCAGTTCCTCGCCATTATAGATGATGATGTTGCCGCGCAGCGCACACAGCAGCGCCATCTTCATGCGCGAATAGGCGGCGGCATCGACGCCGGCGGGCGTCCAGCGCGACACCGCGCGCGGCGCGTCGTGGTTTTCAAAGGCCCAGCTCGGCCAGCCGATACCCGGCGCGTCGGGCCATTGCTCGGCAGCTTCGCGAACGAGCTTCGGCGTCAGCCGGTCGGCGTAGAGGAAGTCGAAACCATAGGCGCTGTTCAGGCGCCGGTCGCCCGCGGTGAACAGCTTCATCTCGCGCACCGCATCGTCGCCGCCAACCTCGGCGACGGTGAAGCTGCCGCCATATTCGTCGGTCAGCGCGCGAATGCGTTCGAGGAACAGCGGGATGTCGGGATGCGACTGGTTGTAGATTTTCAGCTGAAAATCGAACGGCCGGGTGCGGACCTTGTTCGACGGCGGCGCCGGCGGATTGTCGCGCAATTCGGGATCGTGCATCGCAAAATTGATCGCGTCGATGCGGAACCCGTCGACGCCGCGGTCGAGCCAGAAGCGGACCACGTTCAGCAACGCATCCTGCACCGCTCGGTTGTGGACGTTGAGCTGCGGCTGGGTCCCCAGGAAATTGTGCATATAATATTGGCCGCGCCGCGCGTCCCACGTCCATGCCGGACCGCCGAACACCGACTGCCAATTAGTCGGCGGCGAGCCGTCGGGCTTCGCATCGGCCCAGACATACCAGTCGGCCATCGCATTATCCCTGCTCGCGCGGCTGGTCGCGAACCAGTCGTGCCGGTCCGACGTGTGTGCAAAGACAAGGTCGGTCGTCACCTTCAGACCCAGCGCGTGCGCGCGCGCGACGAGCGCGTCGAAATCGTCGAGCGTCCCGAAGATCGGATCGACGCCGTAATAATCGGCAATGTCGTATCCGAAATCGTCCATTGGCGAGGGATAGAAGGGCGACAGCCAGATTGCGTCGACACCCAGCGAGGCAACATAATCGAGCCGCGCGGTGATGCCGGCCAGATCGCCGATCCCGTCGCCGTTTGAATCGGCAAAGCTGCGCGGATAAATCTGGTAGATCGCCGCGCCCTTCCACCACGGCAGCTCGGCGTCGGCGACGGCGTGCGGTTGTTTGGCAAGGCTATGGTTCGTCGTCACGCGTCGTTTTTCCGCTTATTCGTTGGCCTGGCATATGGCGGTGCCGAAGGCGGGGAGAGTGAGGGACAGGCTGCCCGGTGCGGCGGCGTGCGCCGGGCAGTCGCCAAGGAGCGACGTAAAGGCCGCGCTTTTCATGTCGATGGCAATATTGGCCGAGACGGGCGTTGCAGACGTATTGAACGCCAGTAGCACTTCGCGGCCGGAGTCGGGATCGAACCGCGAGACCGCGAGCAAGCCCGGCTTTTCCGAAATGGCGCGCAGCTTCGTCGTCCCGTGCAGCAGCGCGGGCGTCTTGCGGCGGATAGCCGAAAGCGCCGCGATCTCGCGGTAGAGCGGATGCGCCGGGTCGAAATTGGCCGACGCCGTGGTCGCATCGGTGCCGATCAGATCGTTGTCGTTATAGACGTCGACCGTCGAGGCGAACATGTCCTCGCGCGCGAGCTGGTCGCCCCCGTCGGACACGAAGCCCTGCTCGTCGCCATAATAGATCGTCGGGACACCGCGCAGCGTCAGCAGCATGGCATGGCCCAGCATCACGCGCTTCAGCAGGTCGTCGGCGCTCGCACCGGGGTTTGCCTGCTTCACGAACATCGCGAAGCGGCCCATGTCGTGGTTGCCGAGGAAGGTCGGGAGTTGCAGCGCCGCGGCCGGCCCGCCCTTGTACAGCACATCGCCATCGAACAGCCGTTCGAACACGGCGGTTCCGGTTGTTCCGCCGACCGCATCGATCACCGCGCGCGCAAAGCTGAAGTCGAGCACCGCTGGCAATCCGGCGACGCGCGTGTGGCGCGCCAGCGATCCGGGGTCGACCGCGTCGTTATAGACTTCCCCGAAGATGTGGAAATTCGGAATCCCCCGCGCTTTCGCCCGCGCCAGCATCGCGGGCACGAAGGCCTGCCAGAATTCGGGGTTCACATGCTTCGCGGTGTCGATGCGGAATCCGTCGATCCCGAACGCGTCGATCCAGCGGCCATAGATGTCGATGAAGCCCTGCACGACCTTCGGATCCTCGGTCGCGAGATCGTCTAGCCCTGCAAAATCGCCATAGAGCGCAGACTCGCCAACCCAGTCGCTGTTGCCGCGATTATGATAATAGATCGGGTCGTTCAGCCACGCCGGCACCTTGGCCTTTTCCTCGCCCTGCGGCACGACGGGCGTATAGGCGAACGATGGATCGGTCAGCTTTGCCCAGTTTTCGGGCGAGCGATCACCGTCGCCGACGAAACCCCGATTGATCGCCGCGCCGCCGGCACCGCCGCGCCGTGAAAAGGGATAATCGGCAAGGCTGCGATAGCGATACCCCGTCCCGTCGCCTTCGGTGTAGCGAATGACGTCGGCGGTGTGGTTGGTGATGATGTCCATATAGACCTTCATCCCGCGCGCGTGCGCCGCGTCGACGAAGGCCCGGAATTCGTCATTGGTCCCGAAGTGCGGATCGACGCGCGTGAAATCGGTCACCCAATAGCCGTGATAACCAGCGCTTTCGTCGCCCTTGGGTCCCTGCACCGGCTTGTTCTTGAAGATGGGGGCGAACCAGATCGCGGTCGCGCCCATCCCCTGGATATAGTCGAGCCGCTTCGTCAGCCCGGCAAGATCGCCACCGTGGTAGAAGCCCTTGGCCGACGGATCGTAACCGGTTGCGAGCCGGTCGCCCGTCAGTCCGCCGCGATCGTTGCGCGGGTCGCCATTCTCGAACCGGTCGGGCAGGACGAAATAGATCACTTCTTCGGTCGCGGGGCGCGCGCGGACGTCGGCGAGGCCGGCCTGCGCCAGCACCGGAAGCGGCGCCAACATCAGCGCAAGCGCGGCGAGCCCGCGGATCACGCCGCCACCGCCGCGCGCGAGGTCGCCGCAAGGAAATCGTCATAGCTCGCCATTTGCGCGACCTCCGCTTCGACCATCGCCGCGACGCCGGCCATATAGCGCGCGAGGTCGTCGGCGCCGATCCCATCGGCGAGCGGATGCCACGCGCGCGGCGCAATCCCCTGCCCCACCAGCACTTGCAGCCAGCCCGATTCGGTGAACAGCTCCTCATGCTCGCGGAAGATGAGCCCCTGCGCGCGGAACAGCTCGATCTTCGCCGCAAGCGTGTCGGGAACCGGCATCTCTGCCCGGTCGCGCCAATAGGCCGTGTCGCGGCGTTCGGTCGCCTTGAAATGCAGGATGATGAAGTCGCGGATACGCTCCCACTCGAAGTCGCTCTGCCGGTTGAACTCGGCGGCGACGGCGGGGTCGGCAGCGCCCGATGGCAACATCTTGAGCAGCCGCGAAATGCCGGCCTGCACCAGATGGATGCTCGTCGATTCGAGCGGCTCCATGAAGCCGCTGGCCAGGCCAAGCGCGACGACATTGCGGTTCCACATCCGGCGCCGCTTGCCGCTGACGAAGCGCAGCCGGTTCGGTTCCGCCTGCGCGGGTCCGTCGAGATTGGCAAGCAGGGTCGCGACGGCCTCGTCGTCCGTTACATGGTCCGAAGAATAGACATAACCATTGCCGATCCGGTGCTGCAGCGGGATACGCCACTGCCAACCCGCGTCGCGCGTCGTCGCGCCGGTCCACGGCAGCTGCGGCGTGGCGCCGTGCGCGCACGGCACCGCCACCGCGCGATTGTTGAGAAGCCAGTGCGACCAGTCCTCATATCCGGTTTCGAGCGCGTCCTCGATCAGCAAGCCCCGGAAACCCGAACAGTCGATGAAGAAATCGCCCTCGACAGACCGCCCGTCATCGCACGCGACGCCGGTGACATCGCCGGTCTCGCCATTCAGACGGACATCGACAACTTTCCCCTCAATCCGCTCGACACCGCTCACTTCAGCGCGGCGGCGCAGAAAGGCAGCGTAGAGCGCGGCGTCGAAATGGAATGCATAGGGCATCTCGAGCAGATGCGGCGATGTGCGCGGCGCGCCGCGCTGCATTCGCCGCGTGTACGCGGCCCGCTCGTTGAGAGAATAATGGTCGAGCGTTTCGGCCACCCCGGCCGCCCGCGCGCGCAACCAATAGTGATGGAACTCAAGCAGGCCGAGCCCGCGCCCGACCGCGCCGAAGGCGTGCATGTAGCGATGACCGGGCCGCGTCCAGCCGTTGAATTCGATGCCGAGCTTGATCGTGCCCTGCGTCGCGGCAAGAAACTCATCCTCGTCGATGCCGATTGCGGCGTTGAACAGACGGATCTGCGGGATCGTCGCCTCGCCGACGCCGACGGCGCCGATCGCGTCCGATTCGACGAGCGACACCGACCAGCCCGCCGGCAAAAAGCGGCGCAAGCAGG
>Ga0187809_10001008_pt1 | contig 13806 bp, 23 predicted proteins | sample NC_wetland_sal_i_8_FD_132415 | JGI IMG/M metagenome (GOLD analysis project Ga0187809, IMG submission 132415) | Wetland sediment microbial communities from Neuse River Estuary, North Carolina, USA - ASW_4 | ecosystem: Environmental > Aquatic > Freshwater > Wetlands > Sediment | place: USA: North... | reverse complement strand
TTATATACGATTTCGTGGTAGCTCCAGCCATATTGCAACATGCTCAACACTTCGGAGATTAAATCAGCCCAGGTATGACTCATATCCCCCATACATGACTCGATAAAATCTGCTGCATTTACATCTTCCGTCGCGCTGCTATAAGGCTGTACGGACCAATCCGTTTGCCGGAGTAGCATTTCAATGCTAAACAGGATGGCACCAATGGTTGCGTCATTGTCCGCCATCTCGCGGTATTTTTGGACGCCATAAATCCCGAATAATTCCGGAAGGAATTCGTCATATACATAGCCACCCCAGCGCCGTAAACCGGTGAGGCCAATCTCTGACATACCGTCAAAATTGGGATTCGCGCCATCTTCCATATCTGCAAATCCGATTTGCTGTTTCGCCAATGTCTCACCTCCCTGAAACGAAAAAAGAGCGACCATTGAATCACGATCGCTCCCTATCCTCTCCAATAGCTTCCGCCAAGCCCAACCGGAGTCGGCGGAGCTGTTGAACGAATCTTATCTAACCGCTCGGTTGCGTACCTGCCCGCATCGATCAAATGGTTGAATTCATCAATCGGCTTGTTGAGCGTTGAACCATCGCGGCCTGTTGCCCATGTGTAGTTACTCAGTTCGATGATTGTGTTTTCGCAGTTGGGATGGACAATGATCGTGTATTGCTGGAGGCGTTGGATGCCATTGTTGATACTGTCGTTACCCTTGGCTGCGGGTTTAATTCGCGGGATTCCACACTTCCGAATCTCTTCGATACTTTTTGGTTCCGCAGTATCTGCCGTAATTTCTTCTTTGGCAAATCCCTTGCGTTTGAGCATGTCGGCAATCACATCGTTGGTCATGGCATTTTGATAATGCTCATCAAACACATAGAGTTCCTTGGCTGTGGGATCTGCTATGCTGGCCCAGAATGCCGTAGGATCGACGGTATAACCAAAGTCAAGTCCAAAACAGCCAATTGCCTTTTGGCGTCTCGCAATCTCATGCCAATCAAATTCCTCCACATGCCAATTGTCGAAGATGACACCTTCGGATACGCCCCACTCACCAAGTGCCTCGACATTGTACCGGCGCGGGCTGTGTTCTTTCATCCACTCAAACAGTTTGCGATCCGAGTCATCTAGCCACTCGTTGATTTTATAACTCGTTGTCATGGCGAGGATGTCGGGATTTTCCACATCAAAAAAGCGCCGTTTTAGCCAATGGCGCTCATTCCACGGATTAAAAGTCAGTGTGATTTGTTTGAATAAATCTCCGGTATCGCCACGGATGGATAAGTCCAGCTTGTTAAAATCGTCCTCATTGAGGACCTGATAGGCTTCCTCAATCCACATCCAACATAAATAGCCCTTGGAGACGGCGATTGAAGTAATGTTCTGTGCATCATCAAGGCCGCGGAATAGGATCTTTTGCCCGGTTGGCTTATATCGGATCTCCAGTGGGCTCATTTTCCAGGACCATTGATCCTCGACATGCAACCGATGTATTGCCCATATGAGATCGGCATAGGTGGAGTCTCTGTGGGCGTTATAGGTTTTGCGGATTACCAATAGATTTGCTAATGGGTATTTCATCATATTGATGATGTACCAGAGCGCCGCTGTTTTGCTTTTCTTGCTTCCACGTGCGCCCTTTACCACACGGTAACGACCACGGAATCTCCAAAACTTACCGTAGCCTTTCCCGACTATCTCTTTGAGGCTGACCTGTTCAATCTTCTTCGTCGATATCATCTAGATCATCTACAATCACAACCCTTGTAGGTTTATTGTCTTCACCGTCGCCAAGCAGGTCATGTTTCGTCTTCAAAGCCTGCCGTATCTCCGACGAGGTGCCGTTGAGCAGGTCCACCACGGGCTTAGCTGGCGCGTACTTACGCATCACTGGCTCATAGGTCTTCGAGTCCAGCAGTGGTTTGCCGCTCTTCAGGATCACCGGATGTTCTTTCGTCAGCGACTCCTTGATACTCTCGGTCGCGCCTTGATGCAGCTCATAGTTGCGCCGGATGACCTCGTCCAGCATCTCCAAGTCTGTCAAACGCTTGTCGACGGCTTGCTCCATGACTTTCTGCGAGGCTTCGTGATAGCGCTGGGCGGCCTCGGTTTTAGGAGCAAAGTGCGTGTCAAAGTGATTCTTCACGGAGCTCTTGGCTACCTTGATACCATTTTTCGCGAGAAAGTCGGCAATCTGCTGTAAGCTCATGCCCGACTCATGCAGAGATTCTACCTGATCGCGGAACTCACAGTTACATATCTTGCATCTTGAGTTGTATCCAACTGTCATTCCGCATCATCTCCATGTGTTCGGGTTCGTTTCGTTTCGTTCGGGTTAAGTCGAACGGTTGCAAAATAAAAACCCGCCGAAGCGGGCATTCAATACTTTATGTTCCGTTTGTGATATATCTTATTCTTTACATGGCGCGGAAGGTTTTTCCTTCTATCCGTCGCAATTGCTCGAAAGAAGGTGAAACTTGTGCTATTTCAGGTTGCTAAAATTGGTAAGCTCTCTCGCCTACCAAAGAGAGCCGAGCCACTCGATAGGCTCGTGGGAGATCTTTGCTCTCTTTGCTGGACGATAGCCCAATTTTTGTGTTATGGTAGCCCGCTTGACAGGCTGAAATCGGGCGATGGGCTGTCGTATGCGGGCGGCGGAGTTGAGTGACCGACGACGTCGCCTGTCATCCGGTCACTGGTGACGCTCCAACCGACGTTGACCTGGCAACGCTGAAACGGGCAATATACGCTGGTTCCAGTGCGTTGCATCCAGTGGCAACTATATCCGCGCTTGCAGGCTTCAAACATAATGGATCGCCTCGAGTTCTTCTTCGCTATATTCGAACAGTTGAAACCGTTTATGTGCTCCAACAAACCCGTTATCTTCACTCCATTTGTCGGTCTTATTGCGAGTGGCGAGCACTCGTACCATTCGCGATTCATGACTCTCGCCTTGATAAATCTTTTACCCATTTGAGTTTCGGTGATGTCGCCTTATTTCTCCTTGGAGCACCGTCTGAGCGTATCCATGCACCGCCCGTGGTCATTCCATCAAAAACCCATCCTGCCGCCTTGTATATTGTTCCTTGGTGGCCGTAGGATGGGTCTGAGTATGCTATCAGTTGTTTGACTTCGGGAAACATCTGCCGAATCATTTTGGCTGCTTGTCCTAAGCATCTGGACTCACTATTTCGTGGACATTCATCTAGGAGATACATACGTGTGAGTTCCAACGTTGTCCATTGGTCAATGTTGCGCGCAATCGGTCTACCAAATAGCATCCCGCCTACGCATCGCCCATCATAATAGACAGCTATGCGTAGCCTTGCACCTGGTGGCGAGTAGCCAAGGTAATGGTGAGTAGCAATCCATCGATCAATCCACTCGCCGTGAACGGGTCGCAGCTGCAATTGCTTCGGGAACAGAATCGGCTTGTCTTTGAAACATAGGCCAAGCATTCCATCGCCCCCAATTGATAGCCACGCTTGCAAGCCTCATGCATCTACTGTCGCTCCCAACTTCTCCAGTGCCGCTCGGTATCTAGCTTGCAACCGTTTGTTTCCACTCTTGACTGCTCGGCTATATTTTCGCCTGCACTTTGCTATCTCCAGTTGCTCCTGGGTCAGTGCCTGCGACGGCTTGGCCATTGTAACTACGGATCCCTGACAGATACTACAGTGCATATTTCGCACACCTGGCCTCACCATGTGCCCGCAGACATGGCAGTATGTAACCATTGCAATCACCTGCGTTAAGTCGGTTTCTACACACAAAAAAGACGCCCATTTACGAGCGCCTTGGTTCTGTACATATTTGTCCTTGTCCCTATTATAGCAGGGTTTCCGCAGGAATTTCCGCACAGATTCCGCGGACATTCCGCAGCAAACGCGCACCAAATCCGCACGAAAAAATCCTGTAAAAATCATGTTTTACCCCTTTACATAGTACCATAATGGTACTATAATAAAATCATCAAGAGGAACACGAAAGGGAGCGAATGAAATGGAATCCAAAATTGTGGCAGTAGTTGATCGGGATAACAAATGCTATAACATTTATGGCGTGATTGATGGCGAAGTCAGTTATAAGCGCGAAGGGATAACTTCCAATGCAGAGTTCAACAAGGAATATAAGTTCTTGGCAGATATGCGCGGATACAAAGTTCTGGAACGTTACTCGATTGCTAACGGTGTCAAGACCTTCATCGACCGGAAAACATGGGGTTCACGATTCGACAGCGTTTGCGCGAACAATTAAAGATCAACCAATAAGCCGGAGACACCGGATGAGGCGAAAGGATGATAAAGATGAGTAAAATCAGCTACACCGTTACCGCACAGCCGCAAGTCGGATACGCCATCAAATCAGAGACTGTAAGTACCGAGTCCGAGGCCATCCGCATTGCCAAAGAGTGGGCCAGCGAATTTAGAAATACCGAAAATGGCGTGTACATCGAGTTTTTCCGGGAGTCAGACCATCAACATGGCTATATCAACCCAGACGGCGCCGGAATTGGCGGAAAGAACTGGGCGGAATGACACGAAGGCTAGATTTAACGGGTGCTCGCTATGGGCGCCTGATCGTCCTTGAAGAAGTCGAGCCAAGAGGAAAGTACCGCCGCTATCTTTGCCAGTGTGATTGCGGAAACAAAACAGTCGTGAACATGAACGATTTGCGGTCAGGAAATACGAAGTCTTGCGGATGCCTACACAAAGACGCTGGAAAGCGTGTGGCAAAATTTGATGAGACGCGTCTGAAACATAAAGGGGTGGCTACTCAACTCCTGCAAAACAAGGTGAGAAAGGATAGCACCACTGGTATAAAGGGTGTATATGCGTATCAAAACAATTCGGGAACTATTGTATATCGGGCCACAATCGGGATAAAAGGAAAGGAAATCTACCTCGGAACGTATGATACCATCGAAGATGCTGCCGAGGCCAGAAAACATGGGGAAGCGATATACCACGAACCGTATTTAAAGGAGGTCAATCTAACGAAGCAACAATCTAGACTCACGGGGTCGGCAAAAGGTATACATGTCCGCGTGCCGGAGGACTTGCACCGGAAGATTGTCGAGAGCGCAGAGCAGAATCACCGCAGTATCAACGCTGAGATTTTGTACCATCTTGAGCAAGTATACAGAGGCACGTGCTAAGGTGCCTCCTCTTGCATCTCCAAAAGTCTCTCCAAGTGCATCCCATAGGCCAGCTTATACATGGCCTCGGCCTCTTGCTCCTCATAGTATCGTTGCCCGACATACCAACCGTCGTTGCACAGTGCTCGCCAGACTTCCTCATGGGTTGGCAAAGGGTTGTCCAGCGTGAGATATTTCCGCCGGATGATCTCGCGCTGATATTCCGGCAACTTCCATACCTTCTTCTCCACTTGATAGACCAGATGCCTCATCTGCCGTTCTTGGGGGTCCATATTTTCCCTGAAGACTGCCTTTTCCGTGCCGCTAGACGTATTATATGGTGCTCGTAGGGTATCTGGGTCTGCCGCATTCTCAAACCCCTGTACGGGGTTGTTATCGGCCTTTGCGGGAACAAATACGAGGTTGCCCGTCTCGTCCTCGTCTAGCATGGCTAGAATGGTTTTGTACTGCCTATATGCTGCAAATACCTTACGTAGTGTGCGCCGTGTCTCTGTACGGTCTAACTCTGGGAGTATAGTCAACTGTATGATCTGATTCTGTTGCACCAAGACCGCCCCCATGCTACAGTGGTTTTGGATATGTCTACCACTGCTCCCACTCCGCATGGGGGCTTTTTCTTTGTCAGGCGTGTTGGTGCTGCTTCACGTATTCATCGACCACTGCCAGATAATCTAACGGGACACCCCGCGAGGACTTCACCTCATAGCACTCGCGCTCGAAATCGTCCAGCGGTATCGAGTGCTTTCGACCCGCTTTCGCCATATCCCAAGCCATAAACAGCATCTGTCCGGGCAGATAGAAGATTTTGTGCAATGACGTAAACTCCACGATGGTGAATGTAATTGCCCCGGCCCTGTCGCATGACATCATGTGCTGCACTTGATGTTCATGAAAGTTCTTCAGCGGAAAACTCGTCCGGATTTTCGTTGCTTTCGCCTCAAACTGTAGACTGTGCCCCTGGTAGCACCCCTCATAGTCGACCGTGGATGGTGCCTCCAAGTATGCGGACAGAACCCGCGTACCTTTCGTCTTGACGATTTTGACGGGAGTTGGACGCTTGTTTATGACCGCCATCCCACGCTGGTAGTAGATCCGATTGGTATAGTTGATAAGCTGCTCTAGCGCCATGCCTCTATTGCCGTAACTCACCAGGAATCACCTCCGCGTCCGTCGTATCTCGTGATGATGCTGGACGTATTCATACAGTTTTGCGCAGGACGGGCAGAATTCGTGTCCAGCTATGTTGGTGGCACATTCCTTACACATGTCATTATCACAGGTCAGGTGCATGGGGCCGATCATATGCCCACGTTCATCCTTCATCGTCGTCCAGACGTAATCAACTACAAAGTCGCATAACTGAGTTGCCTCGTTTTTGTGACAGAACGGGCATGGTCGTTCCGGCATCTGTACAACGCTCATCGATCCAACGCCTCCAGTGCATCCACAGCGGCACATACGTTGGCGGCAGATTCTATTTGTCTACGATGCCATAATTTCTGCTCGCTAACTGTTTTCCCAATATTACCGACTCTCTCCGTCATTCCATGTCTCCATTTCTTCGCCGCCTCTACAATCTTCACCATTGCCTTGTACCGCTCATAGGCTGTTGATGGTTGCTGGAGGGCTTCAAATGCTTCTTCACCAAGTTCCTGCGCATTGATATCGCAGGGAGCATCAACCTGGACGTCCTTAAACTCAGCGATATAAGTCAGTTTTTCTCTTAAAGCGGCATTTTCGGCTTCTAAGCGATTAACTTGTTCTTTGAAATGCTCTACTGTTTTCTCCGCATAGACTGCTCTTTTCATTGCCGTTTTCAATTCATCACTCATTGTCGTCACCGCCTCTCCCGTTTTGTTGAGCCTTGCATGTCTGCTTCTTGGTCGGAAACCATATATTCTTTCTGCAATACCAAAAAGTTTGATCGCTCCACTCACTGTATTCAGAGTCCAAATTAAGGCATTGTCGGCAGCATAGCGGAATCTCCATCATTCCGCCTCCTTGTACTTGGAGAGAAAGTTACGTAACCCTGAACCCATCACCCAATAGCCATCTCCTTGGAACTCTGAATAGTCTTCGCAGCAATCTAGAGCATCTTGGATAGCCTCCACCGCTTCGTTGTACTTGGCTTCCAGATCAGCCAATTCAATAGCGGTATAAGATCCTGCTCCATTCATCTGATGGACACATTTGCGTAAATCTTTGTTTTCATGTTTCAACTCTGCTATCTCAGCATCTTTGGCTTCTAACTCATCTTCTAGTTCTTCCGAATATTCGACTCGGCTAACATGAGCACCAGCTATGGTTCTTGCGCTGCATTGCAGGCCTTTGATGGTGTCGATGAGATTACGAACAGTTTCTTTCCCCCACACAGCATCAACGTGCATCTCGTCCGCTTCGCGTACTGCGTCAGCATAATGTTCTATCTGCTCATCACTCAGTTTCATGGCCAAACTGCTCCTTTCCGCGCCTCTCCATCTCTATCAACCGGTCCCATTCCGCCCGTTTTGCCTCTAACTCATCCGGTGCCAGGGTATATGTGACTACTCCGCCATATGCTTTACCTTGGGGCTTGTCCTCGTGTGGTACTGGCGTATGTGCTTGCCGTATTTGGCCTTGGGCTGCTATAAACATGGCTAAATCTCCTCTATTCTCGGCAGCGTCTCTGCATTTTCCTCAAACCAAAATCTCACCGGTTTTTGGGCTTCCTGGATCAACCCATACCGTTTAGCGACAGCGTATTGGGTGTGATACAGATTCAGACTATTGATAAATCCGGCTATTTTCTCGCGAAACTGTTCGATCGTCATCGAGCCTTTTTGGATATTGCAGGATGCACAGGTTGGCACCAAGTTTTCTTCGTTCTCATTTTCCGGATTGAGGCATGTATGATTCGGGTCAAACCAATTCCGCCGTATCGGCTCAAAATGATCGACATGCCATCCCTTCTCCGGTAGTTGACATCCGCAATACCAACACTGACCACCAGATTTATTCCAGATTGCAAAGCGCTTCTTGTTCAACTCATCACCGCCTTTGGCAGCGTCTTCCCGTTTTCATCCAGCATCTGAAGCAACTTAACCTGTCCCAGCCGCGGGATTGCAAAATTCGCAAGTTGAACCATTGAGACATCCGACAGTTGCGCTCTTTGCTGGAGTTTGACCAGACTTGTAGCTGCTTTGGAAAATTCGGTTGGCTGCGTATTTGTCACTGCATTTCGCCTCCGAAGTCTCGCAACCGATAGTTTAGGCTGCCAACTGGTTCGCCTTTGGCGTAGGTCATGTTGACAATGTGGCTCCGCTCAAACAGCCGTGTCGCTGTAGCCTCGCCAAGCACGTTATCTTCGGCTAATTGCGCATACAACTCACTGGACCAGATGATTGGCAAGCCGTTGAAATACCGATAGTCCACGATGCCGTATACCTCGTCAAATACCGTCTTCTTGATGTCGATGCCTCCAACTTTGCGGTCTATCTTACCTTTGGCGAGGTCATCCAACATCAGCACATCACAGGTCTGCAATTCCCAGCGGATGTCTTCGACAGCCTTACCGCCTTCGTCATACTTGGCAAACATTTCCTTGAACCCGGTCACAAAATTGAAGTACCGGACCTGGATACCTTGGCTTAGCAGATAATTTGCTACGGCACAAAGCAGGTGTGTCTTTCCAGTTCCCACAGCCCCGACAATGCCCAGACCGTTTCTTTCGCTCTTGCGCACTCGGTCAAAGTGCTCTGCATAGCCCTTGGCAATCTGGTAAGCTCGCTGGATACGTCGGTCTTTGCCTTTAGCGGCGAAGGTGTCGAATGTTTTCTTCCGGAACTCTTCGCCGATATGAGAGTGTTTTAAGACTCGCTCCACGCGCCTGCGTTTGACACAGTCACAAGGGAACGCCACGTTGCGTTCACGATCCACAATCACGTACTCGTCATGACATTTGGGGCATTTATACTCGGGTTCCCTGATTAATTCGCTGCTGGATGAAGCTCGCTGCTGAATTTTGACTCCCAGGGCTTTCACGCGCTCCTCGATAGATTCGATGCTCGTACTCAAACGTTCCACCTCCCGCCGCAGTTTGATATTCAGCTTCTTCTGCTTCCATCTGGGCTATCGTCCTAATTCCGCGATCCCATTGCTTATTGAGAATTCCCACGGTATACACAAGGTCTTTGCCTTTGAGCCTCGTCTTTTCCATATCTGCCATGACAAGTTCAACATCCATACCTTTTTCAACAAAAAGTGAAAGTTTGCTAATTTGAATATCATTGGGCGGTCTTCCAAACGTCATTTGAAATCGTTGGTTCAATTTTTTTTCGACGTCGTCTATTACTACTACTTCACAATCTTTTGAAGGAGTAGGTGAAGGTGTAGGTGTAGGTATGTCATTCGTATGGATTTCCGACTTCGAACTCTGATTTTTAACTTTCTGCGCGCGCTCTCGCGCATCATCGCGCACTTGCGCGTTGTTTGTATCTGATGGACACGGCGGATATTTTGAGTTGTCATTTACTCTTTTTTCCTTACGGATATGTGTCTGCCAGTGAAACCATTTGTTTGACGGAATCGCCATATATTCATGAGATTCATCGGCATAGCACTCAACTAATCCATGTTCGGCATAAACCCGAATTGACTCTTCAATATCCTCCACCGTCACATTTCCGACATTGGGAAAGAGCTGGCTCTTAATCCGTTTTGGGGACAAAAGCGCTCTCCCCCAATCATCGAAATAAGAAATCATCCACGGCCACAACAATGTCGCCAATGAATTTTCCTGCGACACGTCGTATAAGCCTTCGTCTATTGCCATATCGCTGCTGATGAAGACTTTACGTGGCATAGTTACACCCCTTTAGATAACGAGACACGCTTATATTCCTCATCTGCTAAGCAATAGATGTCGTCCAAAACCTCATGAATGTTATTGCATATCTCACTTCCAGAAAACCGCAGAAGCTTATAACCTTGCATGGTGATAAATCTGTCTCTCTTTTTATCTCTTGAAACTTGTTCCTTTGTTTTTTCGTGGAACTCATGACCGTCACATTCGATAACAATCTTTTTTTCATTCCATTCGATCATGAAATCAACTCTGTATTTTCCTATCTGATATTGCGGATTAATGATAATATCCTTTCCAGTTTGCAACTTATATGTCTTGGCGCATTGAAACAAATGCAGATAGAGGATTGTTTCAATAGGTGATTCTGTTTTATCTTGGGCATATGCTGCTTGAAACAAGATAGCCCATTTGGCATCCCATATCATTGATTCGATATGTTCATCCAGCGCTATTGGATCTTTTCTGTCAGCCCATTCTTTTTTAAATATTTCTGCGGATTTGCTTAAATGACTCACCCCAAATAGCTCCGTTTTGTCATTAATCAAATTAAGTAATCCATCCCATGGCATTTGTGATCCCTCCCGCTTAATCACTCTTGACCGTTGGATACTCGTCCACATCTACCCCTACAGCCCGCAAAGCAGCGAGACAAATGGCTTCGGGTGCTGTTGGTGCGTCTCCCCAAAATGCATCATGCTCATGCGGTACAACTGTTGAACGGTATCCGCCGAAAACGTTATGAACCGATACTAGGCATCCACTTTTACGCATTTTCTCCATAACTTCCCACGCTGCAGATATGTCGGTGGTGTATTTAGGAATTGTGCTCCATTCTCCATCAGCAAGCATAAGCTGCATGGGACAATCACCATCTTTATCTGGCAAGTTTTCCTCATAGCCTAACGAGTTAACATGCAAGCTGAACCACGACACCTTATTGCCAAAGACTTTCTCAGCCACCAGAGCATCCCGTTCACGCGGCGTCATCTCAGTCCACTTATAGGTCATTCCGTTTCACTCCCTCGCATAAAATCTGTTTGGCCTCATTGCTTACGACCAAATCACTCGACCGGAACAGTCTCCAACAGTCGTAATCTGCTGCAACGAATTTTCCCGTCTGTCGCGAATGGCACCACTACACCAGCCAACCAAGGCCACTCGATGAGACATTTCCAAATCTCTGAGTGATTAGGAGAGTGATCCTTGACCCAGTGCAGCGGGGCAACGTTGATTCCGGATGCGCAACCCGACCCACGATCTGGATTAACAACTTCTTCAATAACGCTTTGAGGTTCAATCTTCCAGGACGGATTGGGATCGTAATGCTGCCCGAAAGTTTTGTAGACGATGTATCCCTGATCCGTGCGCTCAAAGTTGGCTTCCAGGAAGCTGATTGCATCTAGTAGTCCTTTGGCATTACTCAGGTCAGCGTAACGCAGGTTAGCGCCACTCAGGTTAGCGCCACTCAGGTCAGCGTCACGCAGGTTAGCGCCACTTAGGTCAGCGTAACTCAGGTTAGCGCCACTCAGGTTAGCGCCACTCAGGTTAGCGCCACTCAGGTCAGCGTCACGCAGGTTAGCGTCACGCAGGTTAGCGCCACTTAGGTCAGCGTAACTCAGGTTAGCGCCACCCAGGTCAGCGCCATACAGGTCAGCGTAACGCAGGTTAGCGTTACGCAGGTTAGCGCGTTCTCCTCCTTCTTCGCCTTTGAGCCATTTCAAATGCTTGTCCAATATCTCTTGTATCTCTTTTACGTTCATCGTTCCGCCTCCGTTGGTATCGTGATAACTTGCCCTGGTTTTATTGCCCCGTCTATCCCGTTATGCTCGTCCATATCTTCCCACATATTTCCGATGATTTCACCATTTTCGGGAAGCCCGTTGTGAACGTATGAATATGAGTGACCAATTGGTTCAAAACCGAATCCAGCAGCGTTCTGATTCCAAACCGTAACCCATGAATTTCTTCCGTCGATCCCCTCGGCGCTCAATATATCGCCTTCGTAAATCTCCTTGTCGTTCTTATCGTGCAGCCCAGTATATTGTCCTACGGTCTCAGGATCTACGATGTAGTTCCAAGTTCCGTTAGAAGTGATCTCCCAGATTTGCGCGGTACCGGCATAAAAAGTAAGGCTTCCAAAAACAAATTGCCCACTATCTATGCTTTTCCCGCGGAACTTTATCTCACGCATTGCAACTCCTCCTCCAGAATAAATTTTTCAAATTGTTTCTGCTGTTCTTCGTTATAACCAAGAAAGCATGGAGAATGAATAAGTTCCCTAAATTTTTCGTGTTTGTCTGTTATCCATTCCATATATTCATAAGCAATCCAAGTGTCTCCTACAGCTAATCCTTTGGATTTTAAATACGCCATTAGATAGGTGCAATATTTTTTCTTGCCATGCATATTCTCTTCCAATATTGGAATTCTTACAGCGGCCATTTTTATCTCCTCTCTACCAGCACAGTCCCACGTACACTATCGCCCCGCCAATCGACAGCCCCAGGAACAACCCCGTCCGGATCATGGACCATAACTCGCTGTGGTCTTGTTTTGGTTTGATAGGCTCCGTAGGCTCCGACTCATACTGTCGGGCTGGGCTAGGCATTATCGGCTACCTTGTGCAAAAATTTGATGGCGAATCCGCCGGTCTTACCCTCCAATTTCACAACCTCCGAGCCACATAAATCCCATGACTGTGAGCCCACAATCCACACCTTATTTCCGTATTTCCTCGCTTCGTAGCAATCATGCATGATAACTTTGTCCCCAGGTTTCAATTTGTCAGCCAATCCCCTTACCTCCTTAGGGCGGCGCACCGCCCCTTGTGTGTTAAAATGGCAGATCATTTAGTTCTTGGTCCGTTAAAGGCGGCACATCTGCAAAGGGATCATCGCTAAAATCAATCTGTCCCTGTTTAGCGTCCTGTTGCTTTGGTGCTTGCTGCGATTCCGCCGGTTTTGGCTCCGGCTTGTACGACTTAATGGCATCAATCAGTGTTGAGGCTTCTTTCCTGGTGATTTGCTCGACTGGTTTCCCGGCCTGTGACTCTACCCAGGCGTTGAATGCATCGCCTGTAAGCCCTTTTTTCTCGGCCTGTTGCTGCAAGAAATTAAGCTGTTTGTTGGTTGCAAGAGAACTATTGTGAGAAGGTGCAGGCGTCCCCTCATGACCGTTTGAAGCTAAGTCCTCCATGTCTTGTGTGAAGATGTCAGAGAGACTGGCAACTGTCAGGGCAGCATCTACAAGGCTGCGCTTTTTAGCCATTTTTAGGACAGTATTAGCTAGTGTGTAGGGGTCTTGCTTGTCGCCTTGATACCGGCGCTCTTTGGTGTTACAGTGACCTACGCCCTCGGTGATGGCATACCCGTTGTGAGAGAGTTTGCAGGTGACCGTAAAGGCAAAGAATCCGGTCTCATAGTCGCGCACACTCTCTGTCACCTCATACTCACTGGTAAGCCCCATCAGCATAAGGATTTTCTCTGCTCCCGGTTTGAGCAATGTTGGTATTTTAGTTCCGGGAATCACGCCGTAATCATGGCCATCCTTCAAAGTTTTCTGGACAATTGCCTGAAATTGTGCAATCTTGTTCATCGTTGCCGCGACCGCTGCCACATTCATGTTGTCTATCAAGGTCAATGTATTTTCAGCGGGTTGCAGGCTTTGTTCATTGACTGCCATCATTCATTCACCTCAACTTCGAACGTTGTTCCGCCCAGGTCTACCTCGACGCCGGGTATTTCCTCGCCATTCCAATCAACAACGTGATATGGGTTGAGAGGATTGCCCGTTGGAGCGATCCCGTTT
>Ga0187809_10001007_pt1 | contig 13812 bp, 13 predicted proteins | sample NC_wetland_sal_i_8_FD_132415 | JGI IMG/M metagenome (GOLD analysis project Ga0187809, IMG submission 132415) | Wetland sediment microbial communities from Neuse River Estuary, North Carolina, USA - ASW_4 | ecosystem: Environmental > Aquatic > Freshwater > Wetlands > Sediment | place: USA: North... | reverse complement strand
GGCGAGCTGTACGCGGTCGTTGACGCCCTGCGTCTGCCACGGGTCGTCGATGAGGTGCGCGCCGACCGTACGACCGGCACGGGTCGCGTACGAGACGACGTCCGTCAGGTACTGCTCGCCCTGCGCGTTGTCCGTCCCCAGCTCGGCCAGCCCGTCCCTCAGCGTCTCGGCGTCGAAGACGTAGATGCCCGAGTTGATCTCGCGGATGTCACGCTCGTCGTCGGTCGCGTCCTTCTCCTCGACGACGCGGGTGACGCGGCCGTGCTCCCGCACGATCCGGCCATACCCGTACGGCGCATCGACCACCGAGGTGAGCAGGGTGACGGCGTTGGCCGCGGCCCGGTGCTCGGCGACGAGGCCGGCGAGCGTCTCACCGGTGAGCAGCGGCACGTCCCCGTACGTGACGACAACCTCGGTCGGCTGCACCTGCAGGGCCTCGAGGCCGACGCGAACCGCGTGGCCGGTCCCGAGCTGCGGCTCCTGGACGGCCTGCACGGCATAGGGGGCGATCTCCTGCAGGTGCGCTGCCACCTGCTCACGCTCGTGGCCGACGACCACGACGAGGTGATCGGGTTCGAGCGCGGTCGCCGCCGTGATCGCCCACGACAGCATGGACCGGCCGCACAGCTCGTGCAGGAGCTTGGAGCGCTTCGACTTCATCCTCGTCCCGCCGCCTGCAGCGAGGACGACGACTGCGGTGATGCCGGAGCCGGCTTCCTGAGACACGCGCGCTCCTTCGCTGTTGGCTCTCGCTCCCCGGGTAGGAGTCGAACCTACGTCGCTTGATCCTGATTCAAAGTCAGGCGGGCCCTGCCGGCAGACCAACCGGGGAATGCGGTTCGGATGGGTGCCGAATCGTCACCAACTCTATAGAACTCGGGCCTGCCTCGTCTCGTCAGCGCAGGACTGCGGCGACCGCCTCACTGACGTAGCCGATGTTCGCGTCGTTCAGGGCCGCGATGCACAGGCGGCCCGAGTCCGTTCCGTACACGCCGAACTCGCTGCGCAGGCGCACCATCTGGTCCTTGGTGAGGCCCGAGTAGCTGAACATGCCGACCTGGTCGGTGATGAAGCTCATGTCGTCGGTGACCCCGGCGGCCTTCAGGCCGGCCACGAGGCCCGACCGCATGGCCTTGATGCGGTCACGCATCCCCCCGAGCTCCGACTCCCACAGCGCGCGGAGCTGCGGGTCGTTCAGCACATGGGCGACGATCGCTGCGCCGTGGGTCGGCGAGCTCGAGTACAGCGTGCGGATGACGACCTTGAGCTGGCTGAGGACCCGCTTGGCCTCCTCGGCCGACGACGTGACCACGGACAGGCCGCCCACGCGCTCGCCGTAGAGGCTGAAGGACTTCGAGAACGAGGTCGCGACGAGGAAGTCGAGCCCGGCCTCGACGACCTTGCCGACGACGTACGCGTCCTCGCTGATCCCCTCGGCGAAGCCCTGGTAGGCCATGTCGAGGTAGGGGACCAGCCCGCGAGCGCCGACCGTCGCGATGACCCGGTCCCAGTCGGCGGGCGACAGCTCGTAGCCCGTCGGGTTGTGGCAGCGCGCGTGCAGCACGACGATCGTGCCGGGCGCTGCGGCCTCGAGGTCGGCGACCATGCCGTCGACGTCGACGCGACGGCTCACGGCGTCGTAGTAGCGGTACGTCGCGACCGGGAAGCCCGCGCGGCTGAACAGCGCCTGGTGGTTCTCCCAGGACGGGTTCGAGACCAGCACGGTCGAGCCGGGGTTGCTGAGCGCGAGCAGTCCCGCGCCGATGCGCAGCCCGCCCGTACCGCCGAGGGCCTGCACGGTGACGACCCGTCCCTGCGCGACGAGCTCCGACTCAGCCCCGAAGACCAGCTCCTTGACAGCCGCCACGTAGGCGGGCATGCCGTCGATCGGCAGATAGCTGCGCGGCTTCTCCGCCTGCGCGAGCGCGTGCTCCGCGACGCGTACGCACTCCAGCAGCGGCACCTTGCCGTTCGCGTCGAGGTAGACGCCGACGCCCAGGTTCACCTTGGTCGGGCGGGTATCGGCGACGAACGCCTCGGTGAGACCGAGGATCGGGTCAGCAGGAGCCTGCTCGACGGAGGAGAACAGCGACATCACGGGGTCCTTTCGCGTGGTGTACGGCAGCATATCGGCGCCTGCTCGGTCGGCCCCGAGGGTTTTCGACCCGTGAGGCGGACGGGTGTCGCGCGACACGGAGCGGCCGTTGGCGCAGATCCGCGCGCAGGGCCAGACTGAGGGAATGCCTCACAGCGAACAGTCCCGCGCGCGCCGCGGCCGGATCCGGATGGCCGGGGCCCAGCGGCGGGACCAGCTGATCGGGGTCGCTCGCTCGGCGTTCGCCGAGAAGGGCTACGACGGCACGAGCGTGGAGGACATCGCCGCCCGCGCCGAGGTCTCCAAGCCTGTCGTGTACGAGCACTTCGGCGGCAAGGAAGGTCTGTACGCGGTCGTGGTGGACCGGGAGGTGCAGACGCTGCACACCGCGATCCGCGAGGCGCTGATGACGCCGCAGGTCGGGTCCCGCCGTCTCATCGAGCTCGGCACCATGGCCTTGCTGGACTACGTCGAGTCATGCCCCGAGGGTTTCCGCATCCTGGTCCGCGACCGCAAGGGCGGGGAGACCGGCGGGTCGTACGGCAGCATCCTCGCCGACATCGTCACCCGGGTGCAGGGCCTCCTCGGGTCGGTCTTCCAGCATCGCGGGCTCGACCCGAAGGCAGCCCCCCTGTACGCGCAGGCGCTGACCGGCATGGTCTCGATGACCGGCGAGTGGTGGCTCGACAACCCGCAGCTCACGAAGGCCGAGGTCGCCACCCATCTGGTGAACCTCGCCTGGAACGGCATGCACAACCTCGGCAAGGACTTCCACCTGTCCGACGAGGCCGGCCATCTCGCCGACCCGGGCAGTCTGCTCGCGTGAGCGCGCTTCACCGCACCCGCGCCGTGCTCGGCGTCACGCTGCTGTTCATGATCAACGGCGCGACGGTCGCCACGTACGCGGCCTCGCTGCCGGGGCTGCGCCTCAAGCACGGACTCACGGACGCGACCGTCACGTACGCGCTGCTCACGTTGGCGCTCGGGGCGGTCTTCGGGCAGCAGCTCGCAGGACGGATCAGCGACCGGTACGGGCTGCGGCGGGTCTCCCTGGCCGCCATCCCTGTCCTCGCCACGGGGTCGACGCTCGTGGGGCTGGCGCCCTCGTACGTGGTCCTCCTGCTCGGCGTCCTCGTCATCGGCGCTGCCCAGGGGTTCCTCGACGTGTCGATGAACGCGCTCGCCGTCGAGGTGGAGAAGGCCCGGCTGTACCCCGTGATGAGCCGGATCCACGCGACCTGGTCCCTCGGCCAGCTGATCGGCAGCGGTGTCGTGTTCGTCGCCGCGCTGATCACGCCGGGTGTCGCCCTGGTCCGTACGGCCGGGCTGACCACGGCCGCGCTCGGCATGGTGGCGCTCCTGGTCGGGCTGCGGATCGTGCCGACGACCCACGAGCACCACGAGCACCGGGAACGTGCCCAGCGGGCGGCGAGGTCCAAGCTGCCGAGCGCCATCTACCTGCTGGGCGTGATGAGCATGGGCTTCGGTCTCAGCGAGGGCACGGGCATCGACTGGTCGGCCCTGCACGTGACGGACGTGGCCCACGTCACCGCCGGCGTCGGTGCCCTCGGCGTCACCATGGTCTCGGGATGCATGATGCTGATCCGGCTCGTCGGCGACGCGATCGTCGCGAGGATGGGCCGCGTCTGGGTCGTACGTGTCGGCTCGGTCACCGCGGCCCTCGGGTTCGCGCTCACGGCCCTCGTGTCGAGCCTTCCCCTCGTCCTGACCGGCTGGGCGCTCGTGGGGCTCGGCATCGGGATCATCGCCCCCCAGGTGTACGCCGCGGCCGGCTACCTCGCCGGTGCCCGCGGCCTCGCTGTCACCGTCTCGTTCGGCTACACGTCGATCTTCGCCGGGCCGGCCATCATCGGATGGCTCGTCTACACCGTCGGCATCCAGCGCACGATGTTCTTCCCGGCAGCGCTCGCTGTGGCGATCGTGCTCGGAGCACCGATCATGCGCGCAGGGGAACGGCCCAACGCCGTCCAGTGAGCCTCGCCGGCTCAGGCAGGCGACTCCTGCTCGTCGGCGACCGACAGCAGCAGCGCGCGGAGCAGGGTCGCGAGCTTCTCGCGGTCGGACACGGGCAGGTCGGAGAGCAGACGCTCCTCCGAGGCCAGCAGGTCGGACAGCGCGGCGTCGACAACCGCCAGTCCTCGCGGCGTGATGGACACGATCGCGGCCCGGCCGTCGCTCGGATGGTTGTCACGGGTCACGAGCTCGCGCTCCACGAGGCGCGCGATGCGATGGGTCATCGTGCCGCTGGTGACGTGCGTCTGTTTGGACAGCTCCCCCGGGGTCAGCTGGTACGGCTCGCCTGCGCGACGCAGCGCGGCCAGCACGTCGAACTCGAACGCTCCGAGCCCGTGAGCGGCGAACGCCGCGTCGCGTGTGGTGGCGTGCCGACTGGCGAGCCGGCTCACGCGGCTGAGCACCTGCATCACCTCGACCTCGAGGTCCGGCCGTTCCCGGTGCCACGCGGTGACGATGTCATCGACCTCGTCGCGTCGGGCCGGCTGTTCCTTCATGGCCGACATATTGCCACCCGCCGCCGGGCGACAGGGCGCCAGGCTCGCGAATGGGCGAGCGAGATCGTCACGGCCGTCAGCTGTTGCTGAGCACGCGGGCGCCCGGGACCGGTCCCTTGGCGCGCAGCACCGACCGTACGGAGTGCAGCGAGCTGAGCCCGACGGCCAGGTTCACGGCATCGTCCTCGTCGGCGCAGAGGAACGCGACCGTGGGGCCGGACCCGCTGACGATCGAGGTGATGCCGCCGATGTTGAGGCCTTCCTCCAGGGTGTCCAGGATCGGAGGATGGAGCCGGATGGCGGAGTGCTCCAGGTCGTTGCACATCCCGCTCCGGACGGAGTCCAGGTCGTGCGAGGCCAGGCCGGTCATCAGCCGGTCGATGACGAAGCGGGGGGTGGTGGTGGCGGCGCTGTACCTGTCGTAGTCGGCGAAGACCTTCGCCGTCGACAGACCGCCGTGCGCCAGCGCGAAGACCCATTCGTACGATCCCTTGCACAAGGTCGGCGCGAGCTGTTCCCCGCGGCCCGTCCCGAGTGCGCAGCCGCCCATCAGGGAGAACGGCACGTCACTGCCCAGCTCGGCGGCGAGCTCGTGCAGCTCAGCGGCGTCGACCTCGATGTCCCACATCACCGAGCAGGCGAGGAGCGCTCCGGCGGCATCCGCCGAGCCGCCCGCCATCCCACCCGCCACGGGGATCCTCTTCTCGATCGAGAGGTGGACCCCGAGCTCGGGCGTCCCGTAGCGGGACCGCAGCAGCTCCGCAGCCTTGACCGCGAGGTTCGACCCGTCCAGCGGCACCTGGTCCGCGCCCTCACCGAAGACCTCGACGCTCACCCGCCCTCGGCGAGCGGGGGTGGCGGTGACGATGTCGTACAGGGACACGGCCATGAACAGCGTGGTCAGCTCGTGGTAGCCGTCCTCACGGCGCGGGGACACGGACAAGGCGAGGTTCACCTTGCCGGGCACTTGGACACGTACGGCCGCGTCAACATCCCTCGACTCCACGCGTCGAACCTACCTTGGCCCTCAGACGCTCGCGGGAAGGTGCCCCACGATCGCCGCGAACTGCTGGATCGTGAGTGTCTCCCCGCGCAGGGTGGGGTCGATCCCGGCCGCCTCCAGGGCCTCGGACGCCGCGGCTGACGAGCCGAACACCCCGGACAGGGCGGACCGCAGCATCTTGCGCCGCTGCCCGAACGCGGCGTCGATCACGTCGAACGTCGTCCGTCGGTCCACCCCGGACGGAGGCTCGCGGCGCGAGAACGCGACGAGGCCGGACTCGACGTTGGGGACGGGCCAGAAGACGCGTGCCGGTACGGTGCCGACGCGGGACGCCGACGCGTACCAGGCCAGCTTCGCCGACGGCGTCCCGTACACCTTGCTGCCCGGCGGCGCGACAAGCCGGTCCGCGACCTCCAGCTGCACCATCACCAGGCCGGACGCGATGCTCGGGAACGTCGCGAGCAGGTGCAGGATGACCGGGACCGACACGTTGTACGGCAGGTTGGCGACCAGCTTCGTCGGCGGCGGGTCGAGCTCGGCGATGCGCAGGGCGTCGGCCTCGACGACGCTCAGGCGGCCGGACGTCTCCGGGAGCCGCTCCGAGACCGTACGTTCCAGCCGCTTCGCCAAGGAGGACTCGATCTCGACGGCGGTGACGCGGGCGCCGGCCTCGAGCAGGCCCAACGTCAAGGACCCCAGCCCCGGGCCGACCTCCAGCACCACCTCCCCTGGCCGTACGTCGGCGAGCGCGACGATCCGGCGCACGGTGTTCGGGTCGATGACGAAGTTCTGGCCCCGCTGTTTGCTCGGATGCAGGTTCAGCTCGTCAGCGAGCATGCGGATCGTCCGCGGGTCGAGCAGGCCGGTGTCACCCATCGTCGCCCCACGGGCCGCCGAAGGCCTCGAACGTGTTGGCCGTGAGCTGGGTGCAGGCGTCGGCCAGGTCCCAGCCGCGCTGCTCTGCGACGAACCGTACGGTGTGGGCGACCAGGTAGGACGCGTTCGGCTTCCCCCTCGCCGGCACCGGCGTGAGGTACGGCGCGTCGGTCTCGACCAGCACCTTCTCGCGGGGTGTCACCGCGAGCGCCTCGCGCAGGTGCGCGTTCGCCGGGTAGGTGACGACCCCCGGGAACGAGAGCCAGAAGCCTCGCTCGACGCATCGTCGGGCGAAGTCCGCGTCGCCGGAGAAGCAGTGCATGACGACCCGGTCGGGCAACGGTCCCGCGTCGAGCACGTCGAGGACGTCGTCGTGAGCATCCCGGTCATGGATGACGAGCGTCACACCGGCCGAGCGGGCGATCGCGATGTGCGCGGCGAACGCATCGCGCTGACGAGCCTGGTCGCCCGCATCGAGGGTCCGGTAGTAGTCGAGCCCGGTCTCCCCCACGCCCCGCACGTGCGGGCCGAGGTTCGCGAGCCGCTCGATCTCGACGAGGCCGGCCTCGACCATCTCGGGATGCCGGGCGACGTCGTTGGGGTGGAGCGCAACGTTCGCCACCACCTGCGGGTGCGCGGCGGCGTTCGCCACGCACGCCTGAGAGCTCGGCACGTCCCAGCCGACGTCGACGAGCCGCTCGACCCCGACGGAGGCCGCCAGCGCGAGGTTGGCCTCGGCAGGCATCCCGACACGCTCCGTCACCGAGGCGAGGTGGGTGTGGGCGTCGACGACCGCGTACGGCAACGGCGAAGGCAGCGCGGGCATGCCCCAGGTGTCGGGAGAGGTCACCGGCTCAGTGTGGCAGAGCCGCTACACGTCGAGCTTGTACCCCAGGCCTCGTACGGTCACGAAGACCTTCGGCGTCGCCGGATCGGCCTCGAGCTTGGCCCGCAGCCGCTTCACGTGGACGTCGAGCGTCTTGGTGTCGCCGAAGTAGTCGGCGCCCCAGACCCTGTCGATGAGCTGGCCCCGGGTCAGCACGCGGCCCGGGTTGCGCAGGAACATCTCGAGCAGCTCGAACTCCTTGAGCGCGAGGCGTACGGGCTGGCCGTTGAGCGTGACCTCGTGACGTTCGACGTTCATCCGTACGGCCCCTGCCTCCAGGACGTCCGGCATCGGCTCGTTGTCCTGCCCACGACGCAGCACGGCCCGGATGCGGGCGACCAGCTCGCGGTGGCTGAACGGCTTCGTGACGTAGTCGTCGGCGCCGATCTCCAGCCCGACGACCTTGTCGATCTCCGAGTCCCGCGCCGTGACCATGATCACGGGCACGCTGGACGTCTGCCGCAGCTGGCGGCACACCTCTACCCCGGACAGGCCGGGCAGCATGAGGTCCAGCAGGACGATGTCGGCGCCGGCCCGGGCGAACTCGTCCAGCCCCGTACGTCCGTCAGCGGCGGCCACCACCTCGTACCCCTCGCGCCGCAGCATGTAGCTCGTGGCCTCGCGGTAACTCTCCTCGTCCTCGACGAGCAGCACACGGGTCATGAGGCGACCTCCTGGTCGGTGTTCGGTGAAGCCGGATGGTCAGGCGTGATCCATGCCGGAAGTCGAAGGGTGAACGTGGAGCCGCTGCCGACCTTGCTCCAGACCGAGACCGTGCCACCGTGAGCCTCGGAGACGAGCTTGACGATGGACAAGCCGAGGCCCGTACCGCCCGATGCCCGGCTGCGGTCGGGGTCGACCCGGAAGAAGCGGTCGAAGATCCGCTCCTGGTCCGCCTCGGCGATGCCGATGCCGTTGTCGGTGACAGCGATCTCGATCACCTCGTCGTCGCCGTTCTTGCGGCGAGCGCACGTCACGGCGACGCGGGCGCCCTCGTGGCTGTACGCGATGGCGTTCGCGATGAGGTTCGCGACGGCGTCGATCAGCTGCGGGCCGTCCCCGATGACGTCACCCGGCTCCCGGTCCGACACCGTCAGCGTCACCCGCCGGGCACGAGCTGTGGACGACAACCGGTCCACGGCGCGTCGGACGACGACGCTCACGTCGACGGCTCTGGCCTCGCGCAGCGGGTCGTCGGACTGCAGTCGCGACAGCGTGATGATCTGCTGCACGAGCTCAGCAAGCCGCGCCGACTCACGCTGCATCCGGGTCGCGAACCGGATGACCATCTCCGGATCGTCCGAGGCCTTCTCGACGGCCTCGCTGAGCAGGCCGATCGCGCCGATCGGAGTCTTCAGCTCGTGGCTGATGTTCGTGACGAAGTCGCGCCGGGACAGGTCGATGCGGCGCTCCTCCGAGATGTCGCGGGCGAGCACGACGACCACCCCGTCGCGCAGAGGTGCCACGGCGACGGCGAGGTTGGCCGGCACGGCACTCGTGCTGCCAGGGCGCTCGATGGTGGCGTGATCCGCGAGGCCCGTGCGACGTACGGACCGTACGAGCTCGAGCATCCGCGGCGACGCGACCCTCGAGCCGCGGGCCAGCCCCATCGTGCGGGCGGGCTCGGTCGCATCCAGCACGTCGTCCTCGTTGCCGACGAACATGGCAGCCACACCGCTCTCGATCGCGACGATCAGCGCGTCAGGCGGTACGGGCGGACGTTCCGGCTCGATCGGTACGGGGTCGCGCCGCGAGAACCGCCCCACCAGAAGACCCACGCCGAGGGCGATCGAGCAGAACAGCACGACCAGCCAGGAGCTCACGGTCTGATCCTATGCAGATCGCGACGGCCGATCTGTCCGAGATCCACCCAGGAAGGTCTCGTCAACCAAGGGTTCGGCCGTCGTTTACCTCCACGTTGCCAAACCCCACCCTGACCGCACGACGTTGCCACGTACCGTGAGCGACCGCAGGAACAGACATCTATGCTGAGCACGCGGGCGCCTCGGGGCGACGTCTCAGAGGACAGGCAGGCTATGCGAGAGACATACCACGGGCAGCTGGACGCCATCGTCGTGTCCCTCGTCGGACTGACGGAGACCGTCGCCGATGCCGTGAACCGCGCCACCCGTTCCCTCCTGGACGCGGATCTCCCCCTCGCCGAGCAGGTGATCAGCGACGACCGGATCGTCGACGCCGCCCACGACGACATCGAGCAGCGGGCGTTCGCGCTCCTGGCCCGCCAGTCGCCGGTCGCCGGGGAGCTCCGGACGATCGTGGCCGCGCTGCGCATGACCAACGCCCTGGGCCGGATGGGTGACCTCGCCGCCCACGTCGCGAAGGTGGCGCGGCTGCGCTACCCCGACTCGGCCGTGCCGGACGCACTGCGCGACAACTTCCGCGCGATGGCGACGCTGGCCGAGTCCATGGTGCGTACAGCGGCGACCACCCTTCGCGACCGCAACGTCGAGAACGCGGCGCAGCTCGCCGAGGACGACGAGGAGATGGACGAGCTCCGAGCCTCCCAGTTCCGGGTGCTCCTCAGTGACGACTGGAGCGAGGGCGTCGAGAAGGCGGTGGACGCCGCGCTGCTCGGGCGCTACTACGAGCGGATCGCCGACCACGCCGTCAACATCGGCAGCCGCGTCATCTACCTCACCACCGGCAGCGCCCCTGAGGGCGACATGTGGCCGAAGGCCTGACTCAGGGGACTTCGTAGTCGACGGGCTCGGTGAACTCGAGCCCGTCCTCACCGATACGGCACTGGGTGCCGGCGGGCTGGCGCAGCGCGACGATGCTGTAGGCGACGTCCATCTTGGACGCTGTGACATGGAACGCCGCCGGGACGATCAGCCACCCCGCGTACGGGCCGATGGCGACGCCCACGACCAGCAACGCCGTCAGCAGGACGACGGGCGCCAGCGTGACGAGCACGAACCGGCCCCGCCCGTACACGGCTTCGCGACGGTCGAGGCTCAGCAGCGGGTACGGGGTCGTCTCGAAATGGAGACGCGGCGTGTGGCCGACCGCCAGCATCGCGAGCGCATGGATCGCCTCGTGCGCCGCGGCGACCACCAGGCAGCCGAGGAGAAGCAGCGCCACGACGACCAGGATCCCGACCTCACCGGCATACCCCACCCGGCCCGGAGTCGGGTGCGTGGCCAGGTAGAGCCAGCCGAGGAGCAGCGCGGTCACCGGGAACGCGAGGAGCCCCGTCAAGCCCAGCAGGACCTCTGCGGCCCTGCTGCGCTCCCACAGCCGGACCACGGCCGACGCGCCTACTTCTTGCCCTGGTTCTTGACGGCTTCGATGGCGGCCGCGGCAGCCTCGGGGTCGAGGTAGCGACCACCCGGCGTCACAGGACGGAGGTCGTCGTCGAGCTCGTACAGCAACGGGATGCCCGTCGGGATGTTGAGCCCGGCGATGTCGGCGTCGGAGATGTTGTCGAGGTGCTTGACCAGCGCCCTCAGGGAGTTGCCATGGGCCACGACCAGCGTGACCTTGCCGAGGCGCAGGTCCGGGACGATCGCGTCGTACCAGTACGGCAGCATCCGGACGACGACGTCAGCGAGGCACTCGGTGGCCGGGCGGGCCTCACTCGGCAGGTCCGCGTAGCGAGGGTCCGAGAACTGCGAGTACTCCGCGTCGTTGGCGATGGGCGGCGGCGGGGTGTCGTACGAGCGGCGCCACAGCATGAACTGCTCCTCGCCGTACTGCTCGAGCGTCTGCGCCTTGTTCTTGCCCTGCAGGTCGCCGTAGTGACGCTCGTTGAGCCGCCAGGAGCGCCTGACCGGGATCCAGTGGCGGTCGCAGCCGTCGAGGGCGAGGTACGCGGTGTGGATGGCCCGCCGGAGTACGGACGTGTGCACCACCTCGGGCAGAAGGTTCTCGGCCTTCAGCAGGGCTGCGCCACGCTTGGCCTCACCGATGCCCTTCTCGTTGATGTCCACGTCGACCCAGCCGGTGAACTGGTTGGTGGCGTTCCATTCGCTCTCACCGTGGCGGAGCAGGATCAGCGTCGAAGTCATGGCGGAAGCCTATCCGGGCAGGACCGCGACGCTTGGATGCACCCCGCAAGATGTGGGCATGAGCTCCCCCATCGAGGACTACGCCTTGATCAGCGACTGCCGCACCGGCGCGCTCGTCGGCCGGGACGGGTCGATCGACTGGGCGTGTCTGCCGCGCTACGACTCGGCGTCGGTGTTCGGCGCCCTGCTGGGAGACCGCGAACACGGTCGTTGGCTGGTCGCGCCCAGCGGGGACGGCGCGACCTGCACCCGGCGCTACCTCGACGACACGTTCCTTCTCGTCACGCACTGGACGACGCCCACCGGCGAGGTCGAGGTCTGCGACTTCATGCCGCACGACGACGGCAGGTCCGACATCGTGCGCCGCATCCGTTGCCTGAGCGGTGAGGTGGACCTGGTCGAGGAGCTGACGATCCGCTTCGGGTACGCCACAGCGCTGCCGTGGGTGCGACAGCGGGACGGCGCCCTCGTCGCGACCGCCGGCCCGGATGCCGTGGTGCATCGAGGCTCGGCCCTGAAGGCTGCGGACCACCGCCACATGGCCCACCTTCACGTGCGGGCAGGAGACACGGTCGACCTGTCGCTGACCTGGTTCCAGTCGCACCTCGATGTGCCCCGCGCGGTCGACCTCGACGCCGCACAGGCGAAGACCACGGCCTGGTGGCGGGACTGGGCCTCGCGCTACTCGCACGAGGGCCCCTACTACGACGAGGTCATGCGCTCGCTTCTCGTTCTGCGCGCACTCACCCATGAGGCCACGGGGGGCATCGTCGCCGCGGCCACGACGAGCCTGCCGGAGCAGTTCTCCGGGCAGAGGAACTGGGACTACCGCTACGTCTGGCTGCGCGACGCGTCGCTGTCGCTGAGCGCGTTCCTCGACCACTCGTACGTGAGCGAGGCCCAGGCCTGGCGCTCCTGGCTGCTGCGTGCGGTGGCCGGCGATCCCGCCGACGTGCAGATCATGTACGGGCTGTCGGGCGAGCGGTACCTGCCCGAGCGGGAGCTCAGCTCGCTCCCCGGCTACCAGGGGGCCTCGCCCGTACGGGTCGGCAACGCGGCTGCAGGGCAGTTCCAGGGCGATGTCGTCGGTGAGGTGATGGTCGCCCTCAGCGAAGCACGTGATGCGGGGGTCGCCGAGGACGCCTTCTCATGGCCGCTGCAACGTGCGCTCCTCACCTACGTCGAGGAGCACTGGCAGGCGAAGGACCACGGCATCTGGGAGATCCGCGGCAAACCCCGTGCGTTCACGCACTCGAGGGCCATGACGTGGGCGGCCCTCGACCGCGGTGTCCACGCGGTGCGCGAGCACGGGCTGCCCGGCCCCGCGGACCGCTGGGCCGCGCTGCGAGACCGGATCCGGGATGAGATCGAGGAGAAGGGCTTCGACAGCGAACGGGGGACGTACGTGCAGTCGTACGGCTCGAAGGCGGTCGACGCGGCCCTGCTCCAGCTTCCCCAGATCGGCTACTGCGCGCCGGACGACCCCAGGATGCTGGGCACGGTGGCGGCCCTCGAGGAGGACCTGCTGTCCGACGGCCTGCTGATGCGCTACCGGTTCGAGGACAGCACGATCGACTCCTTCCCGCCAGGCGAGCACCCGTTCCTCGCGTGCTCGTTCTGGCTCGCCGAGCAGTACGCCCGTTCCGGCCGTCTCGACGACGCGCGCGCCCTCATGGACCGGCTCGTGGGCTACGCCAACGATGTGGGCATGCTGTCCGAGGAGTACGACGTCAAGGACGGGCGCCAGGCGGGGAACACCCCGCAGGCGCTGTCGCACCTGGCGTTGGTGCAGGCGGCGGACTGGATCGCCCGCGCCCTCGACGAGCGGACGCAGGCGGGCCGTGGGCGGGCGGGGACGCCGACGACCTGAGGTCGTTGCACGGGCGCACCAGTGCTCCGTTGGGTGGCTTCCGATCCTGACGGTGCCTCAGGATGCCGGTGGTGTCAGGGTTCGCCGGACGTGCGGCAGAATCGAGCCATGACCCGACCTGTTGCCCTCGTCACCGGTGCCTCCTCCGGAATCGGTGCCGCCACCGCCCGACTCCTCGCAGCGACCTACGACGTCGTGCTCGCCGCACGACGCTCCGACCGGATCCGGGCCCTGGCCGACGAGATCGGAGGGCGCGCCGTCGCGTGCGACATCACCGACGCCGTACAGGTCGCTGCTCTCGCCGAGGCGGTGGGCGACCGGCTCGACCTGCTCGTCAACAACGCCGGGGGTGCGCTGGGGCAGGAGCCGGTGGCCGAGGCGGACATCGAGGCCTGGATCGACATGTACGACAGGAACGTCGTCGGCACCGTACGGGTCACCAAGGCGCTGCTGCCGGCGCTGCGCGCCGCCGAGGGGACGATTGTGTTCGTGACCAGCGTCGCGGCCGACGGCCCGTACGAGG
>Ga0187809_10001006_pt1 | contig 13837 bp, 11 predicted proteins | sample NC_wetland_sal_i_8_FD_132415 | JGI IMG/M metagenome (GOLD analysis project Ga0187809, IMG submission 132415) | Wetland sediment microbial communities from Neuse River Estuary, North Carolina, USA - ASW_4 | ecosystem: Environmental > Aquatic > Freshwater > Wetlands > Sediment | place: USA: North... | reverse complement strand
GTCGTCCCCGAGCACGCGGGCGCGGGCCAGGGTGCGCCGGTCGCTGAGGACCAGCCGATCGTCCCGCCACCGGGGCGGGAGCGCCTCGAGGCCGCCCGTCACTCCCCCGCCGCCGGCTTGGGCTTCGCGTCCACACCGGCCTCACGACGCTGCTCCGGCGTGATGGGCGCGGGCGCGCCCGTCAGCGGGTCGTAGCCGCCGCCCGACTTGGGGAAGGCGATGACGTCGCGGATCGACTCGGCCTTGGTGAGCAGCGCGACGATGCGGTCCCAGCCGAAGGCGATCCCGCCGTGCGGCGGCGCGCCGAACTGGAAGGCGTCGAGCAGGAACCCGAACTTCTCCTGTGCCTCGGCGGGGCCGATGCCCATGACGCCGAACACGCGCTCCTGCACGTCGCGACGGTGGATACGGATGGACCCACCGCCGATCTCGTTGCCGTTGCAGACGATGTCGTACGCGTAGGCGAGCGCGTGGCCGGGGTCCTTCTCGAACCGGTCGATCCACTCCGGGGTCGGTGACGTGAACGCGTGGTGCACCGCGGTCCAGGCGCTCGTGCCGAGCGCGACGTCGTCGTCCTCGCCCGTGGGCTTGAACAGCGGCGCGTCGACGATCCACACGAAGGACCACCGGTCGTCGTCGATGAGCCCACCGCGCCGGCCGATCTCCAGGCGCGCCGCGCCGAGCAGCGCGCGCGCCTCGGAGGCCTTGCCGGCGGCGAAGAACACCGCGTCGCCGGGCTGCGCACCGACGGTCGCGGCGAGCCGCGCCCGCTCGTCGTCCGAGATGTTCTTGGCGACCGGCCCGGCGAGCTCGCCGTCGTCGCCGACCGTCACGTAGGCCAGGCCCTTGGCGCCGCGCTGCTTGGCCCACTCCTGCCACGCGTCGAAGCCGCGCCGCGGGGTGGACGCGCCCCCGGGCTGCACCACCGCACCGACGTAGGGCGCCTGGAACACGCGGAACGGCGTGTCCTTGAAGTACTCGGTGAGGTCGGTGAGCTCCAGGCCGAACCGCAGGTCGGGCTTGTCCGAGCCGTACCGTGCCATCGCGTCCGCGAACGTCATCCGCGGGATCGGCGTCACCAGCTCGTGGCCCACGAGCGCCCACAGCGCCTTGAGCACGTCCTCCGCGACGGCGATGACGTCGTCCTGCTCGACGAAGCTCATCTCGACGTCGAGCTGCGTGAACTCGGGCTGCCGGTCGGCCCGGAAGTCCTCGTCCCGGTAGCAGCGCGCGATCTGGTAGTAGCGCTCCATGCCGGCCACCATGAGCAGCTGCTTGAACAGCTGCGGCGACTGCGGCAGGGCGTACCAGGAGCCGGGCGACAGCCGCGCGGGCACGAGGAAGTCGCGCGCCCCCTCCGGTGTGGAGTGCGTCAGGGTCGGCGTCTCGATCTCGACGAAGTCGTGCGCGTCGAGCACCCGGCGCGCGGCCTGGCTCACCCGGGAGCGCAGCCGGAGCGCGTGCGCCGGAGCGGGACGACGAAGGTCGAGGTAGCGGTAGCGCAGCCGGACCTCCTCGCCCGGGACCTCGTCGACCGCCGACGAGACCTGGAACGGCAGCGGCGCCGCCTCGTTGAGGACGACCACGTCCGTGGCGACGACCTCGATCTCGCCCGTCGGCAGGTGGGGGTTCTCGTTGCCCTCCGGGCGACGGCTGACCTCTCCGGTCACCTGCAGCACGAACTCGCTGCGCAGCGCGTGCGCCACCGCCTCGTCGTGCACCACGACCTGGGCGATGCCGGACGCGTCCCGCAGGTCGACGAAGGCGACCCCGCCGTGGTCCCGCCGGCGGTCCACCCACCCGGTGAGGGTGACGGTGGTGCCGATGTGCTCGGCGCGCAGCGAGCCGGCGGTGTGAGTGCGCAGCACGGAAGGTCCTTCGTTCGTCGTCGTGGTGGGCGCCTGGGCGCCCGACGATCCTACTGGCCGGGCCCGCGCGCCCCGGCGGTCAGGAGCCGAGGTACGGGTTGTGGTGCAACTCGGTCGCCAGGCGCGTGGCCGGCCCGTGCCCGGGGAGCAGCCGCGCCGCGTGCGGCAGGTGCTCGACCACCTCGCGCAACGTCCGGGCCATGACCAGGTCGTCGCCGCCGGGCAGGTCGGTGCGGCCGATCGTGCCGGCGAAGACGACGTCACCCGTGAGCGCCACGGGGTCCGGCGCGTCGAGGAGGTAGATGGTCGACCCCTCGGTGTGGCCGGGCGCGTGCCGTGCCACCAGCGTCACGCCGCCGAACCGCAGGACCTCGTCGGGCGAGCGACCGTCCGCGCCGGCTGCGGCACCGAAGGTGACCACGCGGCCCGGACGCACGTACGCGGCCGGATCGATGCCCGCCTGCCGCAGCACCTGGGCCAGGGCACCCTCGCCGCCGGCGGGCGCGGCGCCGAGCACGCCGAGCGTGCCCAGCGGGTCGTCGAGGCGGTAGGCATCCGCCGCGTGGATGAGCAGCGGCACCCGCAGGCGCTCGGTGAGGGGGCCGGCGTCCCACGTGTGGTCCGCGTGCCCGTGCGTGGCGAGGACGGCGACGATCCGCAGCCGCTGCGCGTCGGCCACCCGCAGCACCTCGTCCGCCACGCCGGCGCCCGCGTCGACGACCACCGCCGTGTCCCCGGCGGCGACGACCGCGCAGCGTGCGCCGAGCACGCGCGACGTGATCTCGACGATCTCCACGACCCGCACGCTAGTCCGCCGGCGGCGGCCGGGTCCCACCGACCCGGTGCTCGGGGGGCCCAGGGTGGTGGCCGACCCATCCGGCTTGCCTAGACTGTGCCGGGCGTGCGCACCCGCAGGTCGTCGACCTCGCGCGCGCGATCCGACGAGGAGAGGGTGTGTCCAGCAAGCGCGAGCGGGAGTACGAGCGCCGTCGTCTCGAGAAGTGGCAGGAGCGTCAGGCCAAGGCCAAGGCGGCCCGCAGGCGCCGCACCGTGATCGGGGGCGCCGTGGGCGGCGTCGTCGTCATCGTCGTGGCCGTGGCGATCGCCGTCGCGTCCTCGGACCGCTCCCCCGCCGCCGTGCCGACCAGCACGCCCACGCCGACCACCTCGACGAGCGCGCAGGCGCTGGACCTGTCGCCGCGCACCGGCAACGGCGGCAAGGTCCCGGACAAGTCCCTCGCGCAGGGTCGCACCTGGACGGGCACCATCACGACCAACCGCGGCACCATCGGCATCGAGCTCTTCGGCGACAAGGCGCCGCAGGCCGTCGCCAACTTCGTGGAGCTGGCCAAGGAGGGGTACTTCGACGCGACGAAGTGCCACCGCCTCGACACGTCCATCAAGGTGCTGCAGTGCGGCGACCCGACGGCCACCGGCACCGGGGGCCCGGGCTACAGCTGGGGTCCCATCGAGAACGCGCCCGCGAACAACGTCTACCCCCAGGGCACGCTCGCCATGGCCCGGGTGCCGAACGACGCGAGCTCCATGGGCAGCCAGTTCTTCCTCACCTATGCCGACACCACGATCGAGCCCGACTCGGTCGGCGGGTACACGGTCTTCGGGAAGGTCACGTCAGGCCTGGACGTGCTGCAGGCCATCGCCGACGACGGGGCGGTGCAGGTGAGCGGGACGCAGTTCACCGCGCCGGCCCACGACGTCATCATCGAGGGAGTGAAGACCCAGTGACGGACAACGCAGCCACGCCGGCCCAGCCGGACGAGCCCGAGAGCCCTGCCGTCACCGTGGCGGCGGTCCCGGCCGACGACGATGCCGTCGCGGTCGAGGACGTCATCGAGTTCGAGCCCGCGACCGACGACCCGGTCGAGCTGGAGCCCGACCTGGACGACGCCGTCAGCGGCGGCGCCCCCGAGGGGGAGCCCGTCGCGGCCGCCCCCGCGGAGGACGAGGTCGGTGCCGCCGCCCCCGCGACGGACGAGGCCGTCCCGGGCGCCGGTGAGGGCGCCGACGCGCACCCGGCCGCGCCCGGCCCGGCGCCTTCCGCTCCCCGCCCTGCGGCCGCACCGGTTCCCGGCCCGCGCCCGACGCCGGCGTCGATCCGCCCCCGTCCCCTGCCCCACCCGCCGGCGGGCTCGGCCCCCGCGGCGGCGAGCCCCGCCGTGGCGGCGCCCGCGGTGCCCGCCCCGGCCGCACCGCTGGACCCGGCGGAGGTCGCCGCCGCGGCAGCCTTCGGCCGGGTGACGGAGGACGGCACGGTGCTCGTGCGCGACGGCGACGACGAGCGCGAGGTCGGCCAGGTGCCCGGCGCCACCGCCGACGACGCCATGGCGCTGTACGTCCGCCGCTTCCTCGACCTCCAGGCCAAGGTCGCGCTCTTCGAGTCGCGGCTGTCGGCCACGGACCTCTCGGTCAAGGAGATCGACTCGACGATCGCCAGGCTCACCGAGGAGCTGGCCGCCCCGGCGGCGGTCGGCGACCTCGTCGCACTCCGGGGCCGGCTGGCCGGGCTCACGACCGTCGCGGCCGAGCGCCGTGCGGCCGCCGAGGCCGAGCGGGCCGCGGCACGCCAGGCCGCCCTGGCCTCGCGCACCGCGATCGTCGAGCACGCGGAGGCCATCGCCGCGACCGACCCGAGCCGCCTGCAGTGGCGGCCCGCCGGCGAGCAGCTGCGCGCGCTCCTCGACCAGTGGAAGGACGCCCAGCGCAACGGGCCCCGCCTGGACCGCCCGTCCGAGGAGGCCCTCTGGAAGCGGTTCAGCCACGCCCGCACCACCTTCGACCGCGAGCGGCGGCACTTCTTCGCGGAGCTCGAGGCCCGAAACGCCTCCGCGAAGAGCGTCAAGGAGGCCCTCGTCCAGCAGGCCGAGCGCCTCGCCACGAGCACCGACTGGGTGACCACCGCGGGGGCCTACCGCGACCTCATGGCGGAGTGGAAGGCCGCGGGCCGCGCGAGCCGTCCCGTCGACGACGCGCTGTGGGCCCGCTTCCGCACGGCGCAGGACGCCTTCTTCGCCGCCCGCGAGGCGGCCTCGGCTGCGACCGACGAGGAGTACCAGGCCAACCTCGTGGTCAAGGAGCGCCTCGCCGCCGAGGCTGAGGCGCTGCTGCCCGTGAAGGACCTCGCCGCCACGAAGGCCTCGCTCCGCTCCATCCAGGACCGCTGGGACGCCGCCGGCAAGGTGCCGCGCGGTGACCTGCAGCGGATCGAAGGGCGGCTGCGGGCCGTGGAGCAGGCGGTCCGCGACGCCGACGAGCACCAGTGGCGGCGCACCAACCCCGAGACCCGTGCGCGGGCCGAGGGCATGGGTGCGCAGCTGGAGCAGGCGATCGCTGGCCTCGAGGCCGACCTGGCGAAGGCCGAGACGGCGGGCGACCGCCGCAAGGCGGACGAGCTTCGGGCGGCGCTCGAGGCGCGGCGCGCCTGGCTGGAGCAGGTGGAGCGGGCCGCGCGCGACGCGCGCGGCTGACACCGCCCCCGGGGCGCCGTCCACAGGCCGGCGACGCGCGGCCCCCGCCGTCGCGGCATGCTGCGGACCGTGTCCGCCGCGCTGCATCCCTACCGGCCCCGCCCGGTGGTCGTACCTGCCCTGGTCCGACGGGACCAGGTGCCTCCGGCGGAGTGGACCGGCACGCTGCTGGACCGCGCCCGCGTCCCCCTCTGGGACGGCGTGGCGGTGGACGCTCGTCACGAGGTCACGCCCGCGCTGCGGCTGGCGGCGCTCGCCGACCTCGTCCCTCCCCGCGGCGTGGTGGGTCGGTGCGCCGCGGCCTGGGTCCACGCCGGCGGCCCCCGGCCCGCGACCGTGGACGTCCTCGTGCCACCGGGGGCACGCCGCACCGACCCGCACCCGCTGCGCCGCGCCGCCGAGGGGCCGCTGCCCGCGCGGGACGTCCTGGACCTCGGCACCGGCCGCGTGACGACCGTCCAGCGCACCGGTCTCGACGTGGCACGCTACGCGCCGGCCGACGAGGCCGTCCGGCTGCTCGTCGGGCTCCTGCCCCACGGGTACGACCCGCACGCCGCCCTGGCCACCCTCGCCGGGTTGCCCGGGGGGCGGGGCACGCGGCGCGCGCGGGCGCTGCTCGAGGGGCTGCTTCCCCTCCTCCCGCCCGGCGCGGGCGGCCGTCGCGTCGTCAGGCCCGGATGACCGGCTGGTCCGGGGTCTTCGCGCCCGTGATGCGGTAGACGTCGTAGACGCCCTCGACCCGGCGCACGGCGGCCAGCACGGACGCCAGGTGCGACGGCTCGGCCATCTCGAAGACGAAACGGGACAGCGCAACCCGGTCCCGGTTCGTCGAGACGGTCGCCGACAGGATGTTGACGTGGTGGTCGGACAGGACCCGCGTCACGTCCGACAGCAGCCGCGACCGGTCCAGCGCCTCGACCTGGATCTGGACCAGGAACAGCTGCGAGCCGGTGTGCGTCCACTCGACGTCCACCAGGCGCTCGGGCTGGTGCGCCTTGAGGCCCTGGAGGTTGGTGCAGTCGGCCCGGTGCACGCTGACACCCGCGCCGCGCGTGACGAAGCCGACGATCTCGTCGCCCGGCACCGGCGTGCAGCACTTGGCGAGCTTGACCCAGACGTCGCCGACGCCCTTGACCACCACACCCGGGTCGCCCTGGCGCACCGTGCGGGCGGCCGGGCCCGGGCGGGTGGCCTCCGCGAGGTCCTCCTCGGCGGCCGGCACGCCTCCCAGCGACGCCACCAGGCGCTGGACCACCGTGGTGGCGGCCACCTGGTTCTCGCCGATCGCGGTGTAGAGCGCGGTCACGTCGGCGTAGCGCATCTCCGCGGCGAGCCCGACGAGCGCCTCGTGCGACAGCAGTCGCTGCAGCGGCAGGTTCTGCTTGCGCATCGCCTTGGCCAGGGCGTCCTTGCCGCGCTCGACGGCCTCCTCGCGACGCTCCTTGGTGAACCACTGCCGGATCTTGTTGCGCGCCCGCGGGCTCTTGACGAACCCCAGCCAGTCCCGGCTCGGGCCGGCAGTCTCGGACTTCGACGTGAAGACGTCGACGACGTCGCCGTTCTCCAGGGTGGAGTCCAGTGGCACCAGGCGCCCGTTGACGCGGGCCCCCATGGTCCGGTGACCCACCTCGGTGTGCACCGCGTAGGCGAAGTCCACGGGGGTGGACCCCTGCGGCAGGGCGATGACGTCGCCCTTGGGCGTGAAGACGTACACCTCGGACCCGGCGATCTCGAACCGCAGCGAGTCGAGGAACTCGGTCGGGTCCGCGGTCTCCTTCTGCCAGTCGACGAGCTGGCGCAGCCAGCTCATGTCGTTGCCCTGGCTGTCGGTGACGGTGGGCTGGCCGGAGCCGCCCTTCGCGTTCTCCTTGTACTTCCAGTGCGCCGCGACCCCGTACTCGGCCCGCCGGTGCATGTCGTGCGTGCGGATCTGGATCTCCACCGGCTTGCCGCCCGGGCCGATCACGGTGGTGTGCAGCGACTGGTAGAGGTTGAACTTGGGCATCGCGATGTAGTCCTTGAACCGGCCCGGGACCGGGTTCCACCGCGCGTGCAGCGCCCCCAGCGCCGCGTAGCAGTCGCGCACCGTGTCGACGAGCACCCGGACGCCCACCAGGTCGTAGATGTCGGCGAAGTCACGGCCGCGCACGATCATCTTCTGGTAGATCGAGTAGTAGTGCTTGGGCCGCCCGGTGACGGTCGCCTTGATCTTCGCGGCGCGCAGGTCGGCGCCGACCTGGTCACGCACCGTCGAGAGGTACTCCTCGCGGGCGGGCGCGCGCTCCGCGACGAGGTGGACGATCTCGTCGTACACCTTGGGGTAGAGCGTGGCGAAGCTCAGGTCCTCGAGCTCCCACTTGATCGTGTTCATGCCGAGCCGGTGGGCCAGCGGCGCGTAGATCTCCAGCGTCTCGCGGGCCTTGCGCTCGGCCGACTCCGACGAGACGAACTTCCAGGTGCGGGCGTTGTGCAGCCTGTCCGCCAGCTTGATGACGAGCACCCGGATGTCGTGCGACATCGCGACGACCATCTTCCGCACGGTCTCGGCCTGCGCCGCGTCGCCGTACGTCACCTTGTCCAGCTTCGTCACGCCGTCCACGAGCATCGCGACCTCGGGGCCGAAGTCGTGGCGCAGCTGGTCAAGCGAGTAGTCCGTGTCCTCGACCGTGTCGTGGAGCAGCGCGGCGGCCAGCACCGACGCCGACATCCCGAGCTCGGCGAGGATGGTCGCCACCGCCACAGGGTGCGTGATGTACGGGTCGCCGCTCTTGCGCAGCTGTCCGCGGTGAGCGCGCTCCGCCACGACGTAGGCCTGCTCGAGCACGGACAGGTCCGCCTTGGGGAAGTGCTCGCGCGCGGCCTGAAGCACCGGCTCGAGCGCCGGGAAGGCGACCGACGAGCGGCCGCCGAAGCGCGCCATGCGTGCCCGGACGCGCGCCGCGGGCGTGGACTCCGTGGGGGGCTCGACGCGCGGGCTGACGGACTGGTCGGTCATCGTCCTCACCCCTTCCGCAGGCGGCCGCTCCGGGCAGCCGGTCGGCGCATCGACTGGCAACGCCCCGCCGGCGTCCGCCATTCCGAGCCTCCACCGGGCGGCCCCGGTGGATGTCGCCCCTGGTCGGCCCGGTCCCGCGAGTCTACGACCGCCCGATCAGGGCAACGTCAGCAGCGTGTCGACCGGCACCCCGGGGATGCGGTCACGCCCGTGCAGACCCGCGAGCTCGGCGAGCACGGCGAGACCCACCACGTGCGCGCCGCAGTCCTCGAACAGCTTGAGCGTGGCCGCGGCGGTGCCACCGGTGGCCAGCACGTCGTCGACGACGAGCACGCGCGACCCGGCGGGCACGGTGAACGGCTGCACCTCGAGGGTCGCCGTGCCGTACTCCAGGTCGTAGGTCTCCGCGATGGTCGGCCCGGGTAGCTTGCCCGCCTTGCGGACGAGGACGACGCCGGCGCCGAGGGCCACCGCGATGGGCGCCGCCAGCAGGAAGCCGCGTGACTCCATGCCGGCGACGAGGTCCACCGGACCCGGCGCGTCCGCCGCCAGGGCGGAGACGAGCCCCGCGAACGCCGGGCCGTCCGCCAGGACGGTGGTGATGTCCCGGAAGAGCACCCCCGGCTCGGGGTAGTCCGGGACCTCCCGCAGCAGCGCGGTGACGCGCGCGACGACCGCGGCGCGGTCGACGGCGGTCACTTGCGGCGCCGCTTCGGCTGCGCCGCGCTGCCCTGGTGGGCTCCGGGACGCAGCGGGCCGACGAGCGGTGCGGCGAGCACCCCGGCGGCCACGGGCTCGCCGTCGACGCCGGCCGCCTGCGCGCGGCCCGCGAGGACGCGCTTGCGCAGCGCGATCATCTCGGGCTCGCGCTCGCGCAGCGCGACCTCCAGCGGCGTGGCCAGGAAGATCGAGGAGTAGGCGCCGACGAGCATGCCGACGAACAGGGCCAGCGCGATGTCACGCAGGGTGCCCGCACCCAGCACGAACGCGCCGATGAAGAGGATGCCCGCGACCGGCAGCAGCGCCACGACCGACGTGTTGATCGACCGCACGAGCGTCTGGTTGACGGCGAGGTTCGCCTTCTCCGAGTACGTGTAGCGGCTCTGGTGGATGACGCCGTCGGTGTTCTCGCGCACCTTGTCGAACACGACGACGGTGTCGTAGATCGAGTACCCGAGGATCGTCAGGAACCCGATGACCGTGGCGGGCGTGACCTCCCAGCCGACCGCGGCGTAGACGCCGGCCGTGATGAGGATGTCGTGGAAGAGGGCGACGATCGCGGCGACGGCCATGCGCCAGTTGCGGAAGTACAGCGTCATGACGAGCGCGACGAGCACGAGGAACACGACCAGGCCGGTGACGGCCTTCTTCGACACGTCCGCGCCCCAGGTGGGGCCGATGTAGGTGCTGGTCACCGCGTTGACGCTGACGCCGTACGCCTTGGCCAGGCCTTCGCGGACCACCTCGACGTCCGAGCTGCTCAGCTCGCGCGTCTGCACCCGCAGCGAGCTGGTGCCCATCGTCGTGACGAGGGCGACCTCCTGGTGGTCCACCGCGGCGACCACGTCGACGGCCTTCTGCTGGTCGCGGTTGGCCGCTCCGGTGACGACGAACTCGGAGCCGCCGCGGAACTCGATGCCCGGGTTGAGGCCGGGCGCGAAGAGCAGCACGATCGCGGCCACGACGAGAAGGCCGGAGACGCTGAACCACCAGCGGCGGTGGCCGACGATGTCGTACGAGCGCTTGCCGGTGTAGAGGTCGTTGCCCCACTGCGAGAATCCGGCGGCCATCAGTGCTCGCCCCCTTCGGTCGTCGGGCGCTCGTCGGGCGTGGGCGCGGAACCGTCCGGCGGCGCCCCGGTCCCGCCTCTGCGGGCGGCCGCGCGGCGCTCGGCGATCGTCATCCCGGGAACCCCGACCGCGGCCGGCTGCTTCGTCGGCCACGCCTGGCCGGGCCGGTCGGCCTCCGCGGCACCCTTGGGCTCCACGACGACCCTGCCGCGACCCACGTACCGGAAGCCCTCCACGCCGAGCCGCCGCGGATCGAGACCCGAGAGCCGGTGCCCGGAGGCGAAGAAGGGCACCTTGGAGAGGATCTCCATCATCGGGTGCGTGAAGAAGAAGACGATGGCGAGGTCGATGAGCGTCGTCAGGCCGAGCGTGAACGCGAAGCCACGCACGCTGCCGATCGCCAGCACGTACAGCGCCGCGGCGGCCATGAAGTTCACCGCGTCGGACACGATGATGGTGCGCCGCGCGCGGGCCCAGCCGTGCTCGACGGCGGCGGTCAGGGGCCGCCCGTCGCGCAGCTCGTCCCTGATGCGCTCGAAGTAGACGATGAACGAGTCGGCGGTGATGCCGATGGCCACGATGAGGCCCGCGACGCCGGGCAGCGAGAGCCGGTAGCCCTGCAGCCAGGAGAGCAGCGTGATCACCAGGTACGTGATGATCGCGGCCAGCACCAGGGACGACACCGTGAGGAACCCGAGCACGCGGTACTGGATGAGCGAGTAGACCACCACGAGCACCAGGCCGATGAGGCCGGCGAGCAGGCCCTTCTGCAGCTGCTCCGAGCCCAGTGTCGCGGAGATCTGCTGCTGGCTCTCCACCTGGAAGCTCACGGGCAGCGAGCCGAAGGACAGCTGGTTGGCCAGCGTCGCGGCGGACGAGCGGGTGAACGAGCCGGAGATGACCGCCTGCCCGTTCGGGATGATCTCGTTGACCGCCGGTGCCGACACGACGAGCCCGTCGAGGACCACCGCGAACTGGTTGAGCGGCGGCGTCTCCTTGACCAGGCGCGTGGTGGTCGCGGCGAACTGCGTGGTGCCCTGGCCGTCGAGCTTGAGGTTGACGACCCACTCGGTGCCCGTGGTGCCGTTCGGCAGGATGTTCAGGCCCGAGCTCGCGGCGCTGATGTGGCGCCCCTGGAGCTCGACCGGGCCGAGGATGAACTTGGACGTCCCGTCCTGCGAGCACGTGACGAACGCCGCGTCGGCCGGGCCGTTGACGCCACCGGTGAGGTTCTTCTGGTTGGAGCAGTCGAGACTGTCGAACTGCTTCTGCACCTCCGGCGTCACGTAGTAGGCCGCGTCGCTGGGGCTGCTCGGGCCGGCGCCCGCGGCCGCCGTCGCGCTGGGGCTCGGCGTCGGCGTCGGGGCCGCGGAGGCCGCGCTGCTCGCCGCTGCGGTCGCGGTCGCGTCGGGCGTGCTCCCGGCGGCCGGGGCGGACGCCGTCGGCGCGGGTGTCGCACCGGCGGTGGCACTCGCCGTCGGGCTGGGCGTCGGCGTCGGCGCGGCCTGCTGGAGCACCGGGCGGAACTCCATCTGGGCCGACGTGGTGACGAGCTTGACCGTGTCCTGCGACGGCTGGCCCGGCAACGACACGACGATCTTCGCCGAGGACCCGCTGCCCTGGCTGCTGATCTGGGACTCCGCCACGCCGGACGCGTCGATGCGCTGGCGGATGACGTTGATCGCCTGGGAGATCGTCGTCGAGGTCACCTGGCCGGAGGCCTGCGCCTCGGGCACGGGCGTGAGGATGATCTCGGTACCGCCCTCGAGGTCGAGGGCGAGCTTGGGGGCCACGGTCGCCTTGGACCACGTGACCCCCGCGGCGATCGCGGCGGCCATCGCCACGATGACGACGCCCAGGGTGACGAGCGTGCGCACCGGACGGCGCCGGGTAGTGGGAGCGGCCAACGTCAGTTCTCTCTCGTGCACGCACCGGCGAGCAGGTCGCCGGTGGGATGGAGGCCCGGGCAGCGCGCCCGGGCCGCGCGGTTACTTCGCTGTCTTGCCGGGCTCGTCGTCGGACTCGTCCTCGTCGGACTCCTCCTCGTCGGGCTCGACGTCGTCGGCCTCGTCGTCGTGCACCGGGTCGGCCACGGCCGCCACCGGGCGCGCCTCCTCGAGGGAGGACAGGTCGTCGGGAACCTCGATGTCGACGTCGTCCTCGTACTCGTCGTCGTCCGCGTCGTCCTCGACGTCGGCGACCTCGGTGGTCGGCTCGACGAGCTTGGCGATGGCGGCGCGGATCCAGCGGCTCTGCGCGCCCGGGGCCGACTCGAGCGTGATGGTGTCGCCCTCGACCTCGACCACGGTGGCGAGCATGCCCGAGTGCGTCATCACCTCGTCGCCGGGCTTGAGGTTGTTCCGGAACTCCTGCGCCTTCTGCTGCTGCTGCCGGGAGCGCCGCGACATGAACCACATGGCGCCGAGCAGCACGATGAGGAGGACCCAGATGATGGTGTTGCTGCCCATGGCGGCGTGCTGTCTCCTGACGTGTCGAAGTGCCCGACGCAGTCTAGGCGTACGGATCGGTCGCTCCAACGCGCGAGGTCCCTGGTCGGTTCCCCTCGTCGCGGCCGTCAGCCGAACAGCGTGTCCTGCGGCGCCGGTGCCGTGAGGCCCAGGTGGGCCCAGGCCGAGGGCAGCGCCACGCGTCCCCGCGGGGTGCGCCCGACGAGCCCCTCGCGCACCAGGAACGGCTCGGCCACCGTCTCGACGGTCTCGGGCTCCTCGCCCACCGCGACGGCGAGGGTGGTGAGCCCCACGGGGCCGCCGCCGAAGCGCGTGCACAGGGCCTCGAGCACCGCGCGGTCCAGCCGGTCCAGGCCCCGCTCGTCCACCTCGAAGACCTCCAGCGCGTGACGCGCCGCGGCCAGGTCCAGTCGCCCGTCCCCCCTGACCTCCGCCCAGTCGCGCACTCGGCGCAGCAGGCGGTTGGCGATGCGCGGCGTGCCCCGTGACCGGGAGGCGATCTCCGCCGCCGCTGGCGCCGCCAGCTCGACACCCAGCAGCCCCGCGGAGCGCACGAGGACACGCTCCAACTCGTCGGCGGCGTAGAAGTCCAGGTGGCCGGTGAACCCGAACCGGTCCCGCAGCGGCGCCGGCAGGAGGCCGGCGCGGGTGGTGGCGCCTACCACCGTGAAGGGCGGCAGCGTGAGCGGGATGGCGCTGGCGCCGGCGCCCTTGCCGACGACGACGTCCACCCGGAAGTCCTCCATCGCGACGTAGAGCAGCTCCTCGGCCGGCCGCGCGAGCCGGTGGATCTCGTCGAGGAACAGCACCTCCCCCTCCTCGAGCGACGACAGCACCGCGGCGAGATCACCCGCGTGCTGGATCGCCGGGCCGCTCGTGACGCGCAGCGACGTGCCGAGCTCCGCCGCGATGATCATGGCCAGGGTCGTCTTCCCCAGGCCGGGCGGCCCCGACAGCAGCACGTGGTCCGGGGGGCGGTGGCGGCCGGCGGCCGCCTGCAGCACGAGCGAGAGCTGCTCGCGCACCACACGCTGGCCGACGAACTCGGCGAGACGCCGCGGACGCAGCGCGGCCTCCGCCGCGCGCTCGAGGTCGTCGGCCGACGGCCGCACCAGGCTCTCGGCGCCGAACCGTTCCGTCACCACCGGCTCGTCGTCCGCGAACTCAGCCACGGGCGCCGCCCAGGGTCCGCAGCGCGGCGCGCAGCAGCCCGGCCACCTCGCCCGCGCCG
>Ga0187809_10001005_pt1 | contig 13838 bp, 14 predicted proteins | sample NC_wetland_sal_i_8_FD_132415 | JGI IMG/M metagenome (GOLD analysis project Ga0187809, IMG submission 132415) | Wetland sediment microbial communities from Neuse River Estuary, North Carolina, USA - ASW_4 | ecosystem: Environmental > Aquatic > Freshwater > Wetlands > Sediment | place: USA: North... | reverse complement strand
GATAGACTAGCGTGGAACTGTCCGCTCCGAGCAGCCGCGGTGCTGAGAAGGAGTGTGCGGCCGGGACGGCGAGATCGATGTCGCGCCCGTGCTTGAAGGCCGTACTGCCATAGATGCGCTGCGCGAGCGACGCGCCCTTGAGGTTGACCACGGGGATGCCGGCCTCGTCGAAGCGGGCCTGGAGCCGCAGCGTCTCCGCCGCGAGCGTGAGATTCTGCCGAGCGATGGCCGTGCTCCTGCGGGCGAGGCCCGCCAGTATGTCGTCGGGGCAGGGCACGCCGGCCACGTGTAACGCATGGTGCACGAGACCGACGACGCGATGCCGCTCGGCAATCGCCACGACCTCGCGCCAATCGACCGTCTTCGCCAGCCGATGCAGGTCGCGGCCGCTCGCTGCCGTCTGCGGCCAGCGGCAGCAGGCCGCGACAAGAGCGAATTCGTCGAAAAGCGTGTCCCGCATGCGCTCCGCCCTCACCCGCGCTTGCGGAAGACCGCGTCCGGATCCTCGACGCCCGGCATCAGCCGGTTGTCGGGGCCGAAGAGCGGGGTCTTCCTCTCGCCGCGGTACGGCATGGAGAGCAGCGTGTCGAAGTGAGCACCGGCCGGCATGTCGCGCAGCCGGAAATTGCTGTGGCGAACAACCAGCAGACCGCCAGGCTTGAGGCAGCGATGGAAGCCGTCGCAGGCGCGCGCCACGTCGTCGAACCGCAGCAGATGATCGCAACGCGCAACACCCGGCGCGCCGAGACTGCCGTGGCGCAGCACGGCCATGCAGAAGATCGCGTCGTAACCGGCCGCGGGCTCCTGCGCGGTCGAATTGTCCACCGCGAAGGAGATGCTGGCATCCGGCGCGTCGGCGAGCCGCGCGCAAGCCACCGCGATGTTGCCGGGATTGATGTCGATGCCCTTGATGCGCGCGTTGGGGAAGTAACGCCGCAGCGAGAACACCTCCTCGCCGGTGGCGCAGCCGAACGACAGGATATCGAGCGGCCGGTCCGCTCCGAGCGTGTCCCGCGCGAATTTAAAAATGCCGGCATAGCGATCCGGCTGCGTATCGCTGAACGGCTGGAACGCGCCGCGCTTCGGCCACCGGACGAGCCGCATCATGTGCCGGTACGCAGGATCGCGCAGCAGACGCCATGCGAGCCGCGCCGCCCGGAGCGGCCGCGAAGCGGACGGGCTCGGAACGTCGCTGCGATCGGAGACGGTCATTGCACGTCCCACGGCCGATGTTGACGCCGGCTGGGAGCCGGCGGCACACGTATAGATTGCTATTCTGGTGAGTGGTATGGCGGCTGGCAAGTGCGGCCGGGCGCGCCGTCGTCAGACAGTGCCTGGAAATGGTGCCCCTGGCCGGACTCGAACCAGCACGATGTTGCCACCACCTGATTTTGAGTCAGGCGCGTCTACCAATTCCGCCACAGGGGCATCCGAGGCGACGCAAGGGGCGGCCCCGCGTCGCGCGGCGCGGATCATAGCGGCGGAACGTCGCCGGTCAACGCCCGTGGCCGGCGCTTCCCCGCTCCATGAACGCCGCTTTCAGGCGCCGCCGCACGCGCCTATGATCGCGGTAACGACGTCCCAGACAGGAGCGCGCGATGAACGAAGAGGCCCTCAACACGTCCCTGCGCAAGTTCCTCAAGGTGGTCGGCGTCACTTCGCAGGGCGAGATCGAAAAGGCGGTGCGCGCCGCCGCGGCGGCGGGCAAGCTCGCGGGCAAACCGAGCCTTCAGGCGCAGATGGTGCTCACCATCGGCGAGGTCGGACTGACGCACCGCATCGAGGGCACGATCGACCTCGAATGACCACGTTGCGATGCGGCAACCAACCGCATCGCCGGTTCCGACGAAACTTTCCGATCGGTCGGCTGCTTATCCCCGGTAGCACAGAGGAGAGCAGTATGAAGATGAAAGCGACGATCTGCGCGGCGGCAGCCGCCGGCTTTCTTGCCATGGCGGCGCCTGGCGCCGCGCAGGCGGCGATGCCGGCCGATACCGGCGCGGCGGCCGCCACGAGCGGATTGCTGCAGGACGTAGCCTGGCACCATCACGACTATTACCACCGCTATTGGCGCCATCGCCATCGCGAGTGCTGGGTCACGCGCCGCGTGCACTGGCGTCACGGGCATCGCGTGGTGGTCCGCGTCCGCCACTGCGGCTGGCGCTGGTAGTCCGCCAGCCTGTTCCGATCGGGGCGGCAGCGGTTCTCGCTGCCGCCCTTTCGTTTGGGCAGGTGCCGGTCAGACGTTCGGGCGGGCGAAGGCCGCTTCCATCTCGCGACGGACCTTCACGGCGCCATCGTTCGTATCGACATCGACGTCTTCCCACGACAGCGCGCCGCCCTCCGCGATATCGCGCTTGAGCCGCACATTATGCGCGAGACCGAGCGGCAAGAGCCGGCGCGCGAGCGAGACGTCCGCCGGCGTCTGCTTGCCCCAGACGCAAAAGCCGCCCTCGCCATCCAGGATCTCGCCCGCCTTCAGCGCCTTCTTCGCCGTCGCCACTACGTCTGAGCGGAAGCCGGTGGGCGCGCCGGTCGGCTCGCCGCGCAGCGCGGCGGACGCGACCGAGATGCCGAGCTCGAGCCCGATCATGTGGATCGGCCGATAGAGAGCGGCGTACTTGCCGGTCTTGTCCGGCAACATCGCGTATTCCCTGAAGCAGCGGCGCGCATATTCTGTCTCGCCTTCGACGACCACGTAGGTGCCGAGCGCGAGATGGTGCGGCACGTCGCGCCCGTCGCGATACACGGACGAGGTCACTTCGGTGACGCCTTCCTTCTCCAGCGTGCCGCCGTCCGCCTTGGGCTTGCAAATGTCGGCGAGCTCGAAGCGCGTCGCCGGCGGAAAATGCAAGCCATCCGACTGCGGCAGGAGGCCGGTGGCGTTGCACACGGCGGTCATCTCGATGCCGGACTTGGTGCCGTCGACGAAGGAGTTGAACATCTTCGGGTTGATCGACGTGCGATCCGTGATGTTCAGGTACTTGTCGAGGATGTCCCAGACGTTGTCGGGATTGGACCGGTGGTAATGCGGTTCGTAGCGTGTGCCCTTGCCGGCGGCGATCACCTTGAAGCCGGCCGCGCGCGCCCAATCGACATGCTCGCAGATGAGCGCCGGCTGGTCGCCCCAGGCGAGCGAATAGACCACACCCGCAGCCTTCGCCTTGCGCGCCAGCAACGGCCCGGCGACGGCGTCGGCCTCGACGTTGACCATCACGATGTGCTTGGCCGAAGCGATCGCCGCCAGGCAGTGCGCGATGCCGGCACTGGGAACGCCGGTCGCCTCGACGACGACCTCGATGCGCGGATCGGCGATCATCGCCATGGCGTCGTCGGTGACGCAGGTGGCGCGCTTGCCGTGCGCGTCGTCGAGCGACGTGGCGGCGTATTGCGCGGCCGGCCAGGCGGCGGATGCGAGCTGGCGCTTGGCACGCGCAACGTCGAGATCGGCGACGGCAACCACGTGCAGGCCGCGCGTCAGCCGCGCCTGTGCGAGGAACATGGTGCCGAACTTGCCGGCGCCGATGACGCCGACGGTCACCGGGCGGCCGGCGGCCTCGCGTTCGAGAAGTTTCGCGGACAGATTCACCGGCGTCGTCTCCCGGATGTTTTCGTTGAGCGCAGCGAAACACGGCGACGCGATGTAAACAATCGTCATTCCGGGACGCTTGCGCAGCAAGCGGACCGGAATCCGGACACGGGCATGGCGCGATTGGCTGGCTTCCGGGTTCGGCGCGTTCCGCGCCATCCCGGAATGACGCTTACTGACAGAGCGCGCTGGACACGAAGGTCTCGGTCTTGCACTCGGGACCGTTGGAGCGGCCCGCCAGGTAGACCTTGGCCGGGCAGGTTTCGGCCGTCGTCATGTCGACGCTCTTGCCGGTCTTGAAGCCTTTCGCCTTGCAGATCGCGTTGGCGGCGGCGACGCAGTCGGGCGCGCCGTTCGGGGCGGTTTTGCACACCTCGTGGCCTTCGATGACGCTGGCCGGCGACAACTGGTTGGCGACGCTATCGGCCGCGTTCTTCGCGGTGTCCGCCGTGGTCCTGGCGGCGATGCCGGCCTCGTGGCCGAAGTTCTGCACGCCCTTGCCGACGTGGCCGAACATGGCCTTGGCCCCGTCGACCTGCCGGTCGAGCCATTTGCCGGCCGATTCCAGGAAGCCCGGGTCGTGCTGTTCTGCCGGCGGCGCCGCGCCCTGCGCCACGGCCGCCACGGACCACAGCGACAGCAGCCCGGCGCAGACGAGCGCCGGCAGGCGGTGATGTCGACAATCAGTTCGCAAGCCCATAGCCGTCAGGCCGACGTCCCCCGTCAGCCGCCCCAAGCACTCTACGGCATTCGCGCCGGCGGTTACCGGTTAGGCACCGCGAATGGCAAAATTGAGGACCGGCCCCCGGCCCGTCAGATCAAATATAGCGCGGCAACGATGCCGATGGCGAGCACCGCCGCACCCAAAGTGACCCACAGGCCGAGCCGCTTTTCGATGACGTGGCGGGCCTGCTCGCCGTAGCGATGCAGCAGGAAGGCGAGCACGAAAAATCGCGTGCCGCGGGCAATGATCGAGAAGATGATGAAGAGGCCGAGATTGTAATTGGCGAAACCGGACGTGATCGTGACGATCTTGTACGGGATCGGCGTCAGCCCCTTGAGCAGGATGATCCAGGCGCCCCACTGCGCGTAGGCGGCGCGGAAGGCCTCGACCTTGTTGCCGTAGCCGTAGAGGTGGATCAGCCAGGCCCCGACGGAATCGTAGAGCACCGCGCCGATGGCATAGCCGAGAAGACCGCCGGCGACCGAAGCGACGGTGCACCAGAGCGCCATCACGTAGGCCCGCTGCGGCCGGGCCAGCGACATCGGGATCAGCATCACGTCCGGCGGGACCGGGAAGAAGGAGCTTTCGGCGAAGGCGATCGCGCCCAAGGTCCACATCGCATGCGGCTTGTGCGCCGCATCGATACACCAGTCATACAGGCGGCGCAGCAAGGAGCGCGGGGCGGCGGCCTCGAACGTCATGGGCGGCAGGTCTCTGTGAAAAACTCAGCGGCGCTTGCGAACGCGCCCGCTGTCGATGGCCACGACCTTACGTGGCTGGGCTGGTTCTACCAGTCTTTTGGGCAGTTTTTCGGCGATCCCGAACATGAGTTCCCGACGGCGCATCTCGGCCCAGACGTCCTCGGGACGAACGCCCGCGTGAGCCCAGAGCACAACCAGGTTGTAGAGCAGGTCGGCGCTTTCCCGGACGACGGCCTCGGGCTGGCCGGCCATGGCGTCGATGACGACCTCGACGGCCTCTTCCGCCAGTTTTTTGGCCATTTTCGCGCGGCCGGCGCGCAGAAGCCTCGCCGTCCGCGACTTCGCGGGGTCGGCATCCTGGGCGGCAATGACCGCAGCGTACAGCCGGGCGACCGAATCAGTCATAAGCGGCACAATATCCTATTCTTCGCAATTTCCGGTTAATAAGGCCGCCCGGCTGAGGAAATTCCGGTCAGTACCGATAATACGGCCCATAGCCGTAGGGCGGCGGCGGATAGCCGTAGTCGTAGTAGCCGTAGCCCCGGTCCCAACGGTCGCGGGCCGCATCGGCGGCAGCGATGCTGGCGATGGTGCCGGCCACCATGCCGAACATACGCAAGGCAGCGCGGTTGTTGCTGTAGTGGTGATAGTGGTGCCGGTAGTGATGGTGGTGGGAGCGGGCGCTGAGCGACAGGCTGCCGGCGGCTGCCGGCGACGCGAGCGGCAGGGCCAAAGCGAGCGCCAAAAGAGCCGCAGAGACTGGTCGCATGGGGTTCTCCATCGTTCCGACGCAGGCCCTCGCGGCCTGTGTCATGACTGTCCGATAGAGAACGCGGGTGGAGGGAACTTTGTTTCGTCCTCCGGCGCCTCGTGATCAGGCGGCGGAGATCACCTTCCGGCTGCCCTCGATCATCGAATAAAGCCGCCCCTGCACTTCCGGCGGGCCGTGGACCACCGAGGCGATTTCATCCGCGAGCTGCTCGTAGATTTCACGTGCGCCGCCTTCACGCATGGCGATGACGCTGTACAGCGGGTCCGGTTTCGGCAGCGGCGTCTCTTCCCAGATCGTCAGGCCCATGGCGCTGGCGCGCTGCCGCGTGAAGACCATGTAACCGAGTCCGGCCGCCACCGCATTGGTGAGGCTGTGCATGCTCGGCCCGGAAAAGACCAGCTCGTGATCGAGGCCGGCCTTTCGCAGCGTCCGGACCGCATGTTGATGAAACAGGCACTGGTCGCCGTAGGAAACGAGCGGGACCGGGCGTGCGCCGTCGAGCCGTCCGGTGGTCGGCCCGCGCACCCACACCATCTCCTGTTCCTGGCAGTGACGCGCGTCGGCAGGCCGCGCCGGTGACAGCGAAACCATGAGATCGATTTCTTCCGAATGCAGCTGCCGGAGCAGCGGCTCGTGGAATTCGGACCGGACGGAGAAGCGGACGTCGGGACGGCTCGAGCGCAACTGCGCCAGCAGCTCGACCAGGACGGAGGCAACAAAGTCGCTGGGCGTTCCGATGCGGACGACCAGTTCGTGGCGTGCGGCCCCGTTGCCGAGCTCCACGATCTCGTCGTTGAGCGAGAGCAGGCGGCGGGCGCGCGCTACGACGCGTTCGCCGTGCGAGGTCAGCATCATCGACTGCCCGTTGCGATCGAACAGGTCGGAGCCGACGAGCTGCTGCAGCCGCTTGATCTGGGCGCTGACCGCGGGCTGGGTCACCCCGAGCGAGTTCGCCGCCTTGGTGAAGCTGCGCAAATCGACCACCGCGACCAGCGTTCGCAGCAGATCGGTTGGAATATTCGTCATCGAGCGCCCACCAATTTGTACGCTAACAATCGCCGCCCCCGGCAATTTGTATGCAAATGACTTCAAATCGAAGCATAACAGCAATTTCTACTATGATCAATTTCGTACATAGGCGAAAAATTAAACATGGTACCTTCCGGCGATGGTGCGCCGCCCTCGCGGAACCAACCCCCGAACGGGCCTATTTGATCCGTTCGAGGATGCTGACGTAATTGGCTACCGATGTTCCACCCATATTGAAGATCCCGCCGATCCGGGCGTCGGAAACCTGCAAATCTCCGGCGGCATTGCACAGCTGCATCGCGGTCATAACGTGCATTGAGACACCCGTCGCGCCGATCGGATGGCCCTTGGCCTTCAGCCCGCCGGAGGGATTCACCGGAAGTTTGCCGTCCTTTTGCGTCCAGCCTTCCTTGATCGCGACCGCGCCCTGGCCTTCCTTGGTCAGGCCCATGGCCTCGTATTCGATCAGCTCGGCGATCGTAAAACAGTCGTGCGTCTCGACGAACGACAGGTCGCCGAGCGACAACCCCGCGCGCGCCAGCGCCCGCTGCCAGGCGACGCCGCAGCCCTCGAATTTGAGGATGTCCCGCTTCGACATCGGCAGGAAATCCTGCACGTGTTCGGCGGCGCGGAAGGCAATTGCCTTTTTCATGCGAAGCGCCGTCTCGACGTCGGCCAGCACGACGGCGGCGGCGCCGTCGGAGACGAGCGAGCAATCGGTGCGCTTCAGCGGTCCGGCGACGAAGGGATTCTTCTCGCTCTCGGTCCGGCAGAAGTCGTAGCCGAGATCCTTGCGCAGTTGTGCGTAAGGGTTGGCAGCCCCGTTCTTGTGGTTCTTGGCGGCGATCATCGCCAGCGCGTCGGACTGGTCGCCCCACTTCTGGAAATAGAGACCGGCGATCTTGCCGAAGATGCCGGCGAAGCCACCGTCGATGTCGGCCTGCTCGCGCACATAGGACGCCTTCAGCAGGTTCCGGCCGATCTCCGGCGCGGGCGTCGTCGTCATCTGCTCGACACCGACGGCGAGCACGATGCGGGCGGTCCCGGCCTTGATGGCCGTCAAGCCCTGATGCACCGCGGCCGAGCCGGTCGCGCAGGCGTTCTCTACCCGGAGCGCACGCTTGAACCGCAGGTCGGGAGAGGCCTGCAGCACCAGCGAAGCGGTAAAATCCTGCGGCGAGAAACCGGCGTTGAAATGCCCGAGCACGATCTCGTCGACGTCGGCGGCGCCGATGCCGGCGTCCGCAAGCGCGTCGGTGGCGACGCGAACGATCAGGCTTTCGACGGTCTCGTCAGTCAGCTTGCCGAACGGCGTGTGCGCCCATCCGACGATTGCCGCAGTCATGCGCGCTGCTCCTTGCCGAACTTTGGTCGAATTAACACGCGACGATGGACGGTCATCATATATACAAGTAGGGAATGGCCGGCTTTGCCTCACGTCCCGAGGTCATCTACCCTAACACCATCGCCTGTGGAACTCACCCGTTTCGGAGGCTTGCGGTCCGGGCCGCACCGCCAAGGATGAGCCCTTTGTTGTTCAAACGCTTCCGCCTGCCGCTTTTCGCCTGTGCCGCTCTCGTGGCCGCCGCCTTCGTCTCAGCGCCCCGTGCACACGCCGAGGCCAAGCTGTTGCTCGACGCCGCGACCGGCAAGGTCCTGTACGCCGACAACGCGGCGTATCCCTGGTATCCGGCCTCGCTCACCAAGCTGATGACGCTCTACACGACCCTGAGCGAGATCAAGGCCGGGCACGTCACGCTCAACACGCTGCTCACGGTCTCGCCCGAAGCGGCCGCGCAGCAGCCGACCAAGATGGGCTTCAGGCCCGGGACGACCGTCACCATCGACAACGCGATCAAGATGCTGATGGTGAAGTCGGCGAACGACATGGCGGTGGCCATCGCGCAGGGCGTCGGCGGCTCGATCGAGCACTTCGCCGACATGATGAACGCCAACGCCAAGAAGCTCGGCATGGTCGAGTCGCACTTCGTCAATCCGAACGGTCTGCCGGCGGAAGGCCACTACACGTCGGCGCGCGACCTCGGCATCCTGGCGCGGGCCCTGATCACCGAATTCCCGCAGTACGACTATTATTGGCACATCCATTCGATCCGGTACGGCAACCGCGTCATCCACAACTACAACAAGCTGCTCGACCGCTATCCCGGCGCCGACGGCATGAAGACCGGCTTCATCTGCGCCTCCGGCTACAATCTGGTCGCGACCGCGACCCGCAACGGCCACCGGCTGATCGCCATCATTCTCGGCGCCTGGTCGGGCGCGGCGCGCACGCAGCAGGCGGCCGACCTGCTCGAGCGCGGCTTCGACAGCGCGCAACTGTCGTGGCTGACGCCGTCGCTCGGCACCGTCAACGAACTGGCGCCGATCGACGCGCAGCCGCCGAACCTGCACGACGAGATGTGCGGCGGCCATCGCCGCAAGCCGCCGTCGGAAGACAATGACGAGGCCGACGAAACGCCCGCCACCGGCGACGCCAACAACGGCAACGGCCGCGCCTTCATGCTGTCGAGCCTGAAGCCCGCCACCAAGTTCGTGCTCGGCCCGCCGGTCGACACCGATCCGCCGGTCGTCGTCTTCACCGGCCCGGCCGATCATCCCGATCCGGCGCCCGTCGCGCGGACGGCGCACAAGAAGCGCCATGTCCGGCACGCGAAGACCGCGAAGGTGGAGACCGAAACCGCCGACAGCGCCAAAGAAGAGAAGCTGAAGGCGAAGCCCGCGCGCACCGGCAAGGTCGCGGCCAAGAAGAAGGTCAAGCCGAAGGCCGGCGCGACCGCACAATGACCGCCGGGCCGGACCAGCGCGCATCCCGGCGCACCCCGCCGGAGCCGATCCCGCTGACGGTGCTCACCGGCTTCCTCGGCGCCGGCAAGACGACGCTGCTGAACCGCCTGCTGAAAGACCCGGCGCTGGCCGACACGGCCGTCGTCATCAACGAGTTCGGCGAGGTGTCGCTCGACCACCTGCTGGTCGACTACATCGGCGACAACATGGTGCTGCTGCAGTCGGGCTGCCTCTGCTGCACCATGCGCGGCGACCTCGTGGACGCGCTGGAAAAGCTGCTGCGCGACCTCGACAACAACCGGGTGAGCTTCAAGCGGGTGCTGCTGGAGACGACCGGGCTCGCCGATCCGGCGCCGGTGCTGCACACGATGATGGTGCATCCCTATCTGCTGCTGCGCTACCGGCTCAACGGCGTCGTCACCGTGGTCGATGCGGTGAACGGCGAGGCAACGCTCGACGCGCACCAGGAAGCGGTGAAGCAGGCCGCCGTCGCCGACCGCATCGTGCTCACGAAGACCGACCTCGCCACGCCCGGACAGCGCGACGGCATCCTGGCGCGGCTGCGCATGCTCAACCCGGCCGCGCCGGTGCTAGACGCGGCGAAGGGCGAGGCCGCGGCGGCGCGGCTGCTCAATGCCGGCCTGTACGACCCGGAGCGCAAGATCCCCGACGTGAAGCGCTGGCTGGCGGCGGAAGCCTATGCCGGGCCGCACGATCACGCCCATCACCACGGCCACGATGACGACCACGATCACGGTCACACCCACGACCATCTCGACCGCAACCGGCACGATGATCACATCCGCTCCTTCGTCATCACCACCGACCAGCCGGTCCCGGCCGCCACGCTGGAGATGTTTCTCGAGCTGCTGCGCGCCTCGCACGGCAGCAAGCTCCTGCGGCTGAAGGGCATCGTGAACCTCGCCGAGACGCCCGACGCGCCGGTCGTGGTGCACGGCGTGCAGCACGTGTTCCATCCCACGGCGCGACTCGAGCGCTGGCCGGACGAGGACCGCCGCACGCGGCTGGTGTTCATCACCCGCGACCTGGCCGAAGAGACCGTGCGCGAGCTGTTCGACGCCTTCATGGGCCGCGTCGCGCCCGACCGTCCGGACGCCGCGGCACTCGCCGACAATCCCCTGGTGCCGTTCGGCGGCCGCTAGCCCTTACCGTCGCCGCCGGCCTTGCATGACGCCGTCATCCGACTCATGCTCGGCCGGTCAGGCGCCGCCGATTCAAAGGGCGCGCGCTCAGGGGAAACGTCATGGACCGGATCTGGCTGCGGCATTATCCGCCGGGCGTTCCCGCCGACATCGACCCCGCGCGCTATCCCTCACTGGTTGCGATGCTCGAGGACAGCTTCGCCCGCTTTGCCTCGCGCGAAGCCTGCGTCTGCATGGGCAAGGCGCTCACCTACGCCGAACTCGACGACGCCTCGCGCGCCTTCGCCGCCTTCCTGCAGGCGCGCGGCGTCGCACGCGGCGCGCGCGTCGCGCTGATGATGCCGAACGTGCTGCAGTACCCCGTCGCGATCGCCGGCGTGCTGCGCGCCGGCTGCACCGTCGTGAACACCAATCCGCTGTACAAGCCGCGCGAGCTCGAATTCCAGCTTCAGGATTCCGGCGCCGAGGTCATCGTCGTGCTGGAGAACTTCGCGGCCGTATTGCAGGAGGCGCTGCCGCAGACGCCGGTGAAGCACGTCGTCATCGCCAGCATGGGCGACATGCTGGGGATGGCGAAAGGCATGATCGTCAACGCCGTGGTCCGGCACGTCAAGAAGATGGTGCCGCGCTACGACATTCCCGGCGCGGTGCGCTTCAACGACGCGCTCGCCGAAGGCCGCCGCGCGGGATTCACGCGCGTCTCGGCCGGGCCGGACGACATCGCCTTCCTGCAATATACCGGCGGCACCACCGGCGTGGCCAAGGGTGCGATCCTGCTGCACCGCAATCTCATCGCCAACGTGCTGCAGATCGACGCGTGGCAGACGCCGCTCCTCAGCCTGCCGCCGCAAGTCGATCGCATGGTGATCGTCACCGCGCTGCCGCTCTATCACATCTTCGCCCTGACCGCCTGCTTCCTGTTCGCGGTCAGCAACGGCGGACTGTGCATCCTCATCCCCAATCCGCGCGACATTCCCGGCCTGATCAAGGAGCTCGCGCGTTACAGGGTGAACTCGTTCCCGGCGGTGAATACGCTGTACAACGCGCTGCTGCACAATCCCGACTTCAGGACGCTCGACTGGAGCGAATTGAAATGCGCGGTCGGCGGCGGCATGGCCGTGCAGAAGGCCGTCGCGGAAGCGTGGATGAAGGCGACCGGCAAGCCGATCATCGAGGGCTACGGCCTGTCGGAGACCTCGCCGGTGCTCACCGTCAATCGCGGCGACATCCATGAATGGACCGGCACCATAGGCCTGCCGGTGCCCTCGACCGAGATCGCGATCCGCGACGACGCCGGCCACGACGTGCCGCTCGGCGAGCAAGGCGAGATCTGCGCGCGCGGGCCGCAGGTGATGCCCGGCTACTGGCAGCGTCCGGACGAGACCGCCAAGGTGATGACCGCCGACGGCTTCTTCCGCACCGGCGACGTCGGCGTCATGGACGACACGGGCCGCGTGCGCATCGTCGACCGCAAGAAGGACATGATCAGCGTCTCGGGCTTCAAGGTGTTCCCGAACGAGGTCGAGGACGTCGCCATGAGCCAGGGCGGGCTGATGGAATGCGCCGTCGTCGGCGTGCCGGACGCGCATTCCGGCGAGACGCCGAAATTGTTCGCGGTGAAGAAGGACCCCACGCTGACCAGCGACGCGCTGCACGCCTTTATGAAGGAGCGGCTCGCCAGCTACAAGGTGCCGCGGCAGATCGAATTCCGCAGCGAGCTGCCGAAGACCAATGTCGGCAAGATCCTGCGCCGCGCCTTGCGCGAGGAGGCCGACACGCCGTCGGATCCGGCATGAGCGACGCGCCGACCGTCACGCCGGCCGACGTGGTCGCATTCTGGAGCGACGCCGGCCACGGCCGCTGGTTCACGAAGGACGACGCCTTCGACGCCGAGATCCGGCACCGATTCCTGGCGACGCACGAGAAGGCCGCAGCCCACGAACTCGCCGGCTGGGAGCAGAGCGCCGAAGGCGCGCTGGCGCTGCTGATTTTGCTCGACCAGTTTCCGCGCAACATGTTCCGCAATTCCCCCCGCGCCTTCGCCACCGACCGCCAGGCCCGCGCCATCACCGCGGCGGCGCTGTTGCGCGGCTTCGATGCGCAGGTGCCGGCGGACATGCGCGCCTTCTTCTATCTGCCGTTCGAGCATTCCGAGGATCTCGCCGACCAGGAGCGTGGAGTCGCCTTGTTCGCGGCCGCCGGCGATGCCGACAACCTGAAATGGGCGAAGCTGCACGCCGACATCATCCGCCGCTTCGGCCGCTTCCCGCATCGCAACGCCGTGCTCGGCCGCGCGACCACGCCCGAGGAGCAGGCGTTCCTCGACGAGGGTGGCTTCGCGGGCTGAACTTCACCCTCCCCCTTGTGGGGAGGGTCGCGAGCATTTGCGAGCGGGGTGGGGGTCGTCGCGAAAATCTGCTACCCCCACCCCGCCCGCCTCGCTTCCGCTCGGCGGTCGACCCTCCCCACAAGGGGGAGGGTAGGAGCCATCGCATGCACGACTTCCACGGCGTCTACCCGTATCTCGTCTCGCCGATCGACGCCGGCGGGCGCATCAAGACCGACGTGCTCGGCAAGCTCGCCTCCGACCTGATCGCCGCCGGCGTGCACGGCCTGACGCCGCTCGGCTCGACCGGCGAGTTCGCCTATCTCGACCGCGCGCAGCGCGAAGCCGTCGTGCAGGCGACGATCGAAGCCGCCAACAAGCGGGTGCCGGTGATCGCCGGCGTCGCCGCAACCACGACGGCCGATGCCGTCGGGCAGGCGCAGCGCTGGCAAGAGCTCGGCGCCGACGGCATCCTCGCCATCCTCGAAGCCTATTTCCCGCTCAAGGATGCGCAGGTCGAAGCCTACTTCCGCGCCATCGCCGACGCCGTCGACATTCCGGTCGTGCTCTACACCAACCCGAATTTCCAGCGCAGCGACCTGACCCTCGACGTCATCGCGCGGCTCGCCGAGCATCCGCGCATTCAGTACATCAAGGACGCCTCCAGCAACACCGGGCGCCTGCTCTCGATCATGCACCGCGCGCCGCGCGTGAAAGTGTTCTCGGCGT
>Ga0187809_10001004_pt1 | contig 13843 bp, 14 predicted proteins | sample NC_wetland_sal_i_8_FD_132415 | JGI IMG/M metagenome (GOLD analysis project Ga0187809, IMG submission 132415) | Wetland sediment microbial communities from Neuse River Estuary, North Carolina, USA - ASW_4 | ecosystem: Environmental > Aquatic > Freshwater > Wetlands > Sediment | place: USA: North... | reverse complement strand
CTTGCCGGCCTCGTTGGCGTAGGCCGGCATGCCGTACCAGGTCTTGGGGGTCAGTTCCGGCGCCGTGGCCGTGATCGTCACGTGCACCCGCTCGGCCAGCGCCCGGTCAGCCGGGGCCATCTTCTCGATCGCCTCGAGCAAGGCGGCCAGGCCATCGGCCTTCTTGGCCCCCTTCTTGCCCTCGGACCGCAGCTCAGCCGCCCGCTCGGCCATCGCCGCCCGCTCGGCGGCGCTGAAACCGCTTGATCGCTTTTCGTCAGTCTTGGTAGGCATCTTCTGCTCCTCGGTCGTGGTTGCTGCCGCCAACGCTAGGACCGAGCCGTGGTTACTGGCTTCTCGATTCCTGACCGCTTCCGGCTGCGTCACCTGCCACCAAAACTGACTTCATTGCCGTCGGGATCGCGGTAGGTCACCTTCCGCACTCCGTTGTCGAACCGCTCCTCGGCCGCCGGCTCGAGGCCGCGCCCGGCGGCGGCCGCCACTCGCTCGGCCAGGTCCTCGACGAACAGCAGGTTGCGGGCGTGCCCGGCCGGCTCGGGCAGCAACTCGATGTAGAGGTAACCGTGCTCGCTCACCGGCCACACCGCCTCACGCTCGTTGGGGTAGAACGCCGGCTCGGCCCCGAGCAGCTGCCGGTACCAGTTCAACGCCCGGTCGTAGTCAGTGACCGGATGACCGGCAAAGAGGTCAGGCACCAGCGATCTTGCCTTCCAGCACGGCCAGATCTCGTTCGGCGTAGCGACGATGCTGGTACTCCTCGTTCAGCACGATGCGCAGGCACTCTTGCACCGGGAAGCTGCGCGGCGGTGGCCAGCCGGGCTGGTCGACGACCACCGTATCGGCGGCCAGTTGCTCCTCGGTCAGCTGCTCCAGGTACTCCCGCATCCCGCGCATCCGGTCCGCGCGCATCGCCAACACCTCATCCAGCGATGGCCGGGCGGCGAGATCCCGAGGAACGTCAAGGCCATCCGGCGCCTCCTCCCACGGCAGACCGAGCGGATGCCACGGCGCCGGCTCGCCCTGCACGCCCCGGCGCAGCCAGGAATCGGTCGCGAACACCAGGTGGCGCAGCGTCTGCAGGAATGACCATTCGCCGTCGACCGATTCGTCCAACCGCTCCGGTGGCAGCCGGCGGGCTCGGGCAACCGTCTCGCTCCACCGCTGCTCGATCAGTTGCCAGGCCTGCCGGAAGCCGGCCGGGTCGGTCGGGCGCATCAGTACCCGTTCGGGCTCGCGCCGATCGAGCTCAGCCCTGACCAGCGGCGCGACGTCCACCCCGTTGATCCGGAAGTTGCGGATCTCGCCGTCGAGGTCGACATCCTCGAACTCGACGCCCCGCAGCACGACGCCCTGGCCCCAGCTGCCGCGGAACCGCGCCCCGGACAGGTCGACCCGGTCGAACTCGGTGTCGCTGAGGTCGACCCGAAAGAACCGCGACCCGGTCAGATCCTGCTGGCTGAATTCGGTCATGGCCGGACGGTAGACCCGGGCACCGACAGTGTCAGCCTGGCTCGGCGGCGACCCCACCGCCCGAGGAGGCAGCACCCGGGCCGGACAATGGACGGGCAACCGACCCCGAGCCGAAGGATGGCGCATGACCGGCGCGAACGACCTGGACCCGCAGATCGAGCAGTGGCTGATCCGGGTCCGACCCGGTGATGTTGCGGTCAGCGTGGCCGAGGCGCGGGTCGCGACCCGGGAGTCCAACGCGCTGGCTCTGCAACAGCTCGATCCCGGCCTGGTGCCAGCGACCGAGACTGACCAGGCGATCGACTCGCCGGCCGGCCCGATGCCCATCCGGGTGCTGCGCCCGGCCGGCTCCGGCCCGAAGCCGACCGTGGTCTATTTCCACGGTGGCGGCTGGGTTGTCGGCGACCTCGACACCCACCTCGGGCACGCCCGGCGGATCTGTGTCCAGGCCGACGCCGTGGTCATCTCGGTGGACTACCGGCTGGCGCCCGAGCACCCGTTCCCGGCCGCATTCGATGACGCAGTGTTCGCCGCCGAGTGGGCCTACCGCAATCGGGAGCACCTCGGCGGCACCGACGTCCTGGTGGTGGCCGGCGACAGTGCCGGCGGTCAGCTCGCGGCATCGGTCGCGCTCGCCCGCCGCGATGCCGGCCAGCCACTGAGCGGTCAGCTGCTGCTCTACCCCGTGACCGACGTGGCCGGTCGCTACGCCGATGAGACGGTCAACGCCCGCTACATGTCCCGGGGCAGCAGCCACCAGCGGTTCGGGCTCACCCTGGAGGGCATGACCGCCTTCGCCCACCACTACGTCTCCGAGGCCGACTCGACCGATTGGCGGGTGTCACCGATGCGGGCGCCCGACCTGGCCGGCGTCGCGCCGGCGGTCATCCACACCTCGACGCTGGATGTGCTGCGGACCGAGGGCAACTTCTACGCCGACCGGCTGCGTGAGGCCGGCGTGCCGGTCATCGCGCGCGAATTCCCGTCGTTGAACCACAGCTACTTCGGCCTGGGCGGCATCTCGGCCGTGGCTGACGCGGCGGCGGCCCAGGCCGCGGAGGATCTTCGGCAGCTGCTCGGCTAGCTGCGCTGATCAGGCCGGCAAATTCAGCCGCACCCCGATCGGGTCGTTGCCCCGTAAAACCTGCGCGCGCACGGTCCGCCGCCCGGTCAGTTCGGCCAGCTGCAATGCCAGCTCCGTCGTGCTGACGACCGGCACTCCGTTCAGGCTCGTCAGCAGGTCCCCCGCTTCGACGCCAGCCAGCGCCGCCGGACTGTCGCCGCGGACTTCCACGACCAGCAGCCCGGCATCGTCGCCGAGCCCGACCGCCTTCCGGCGGGCGCGGGCCAGGTGGGCCGGGGCCAGTATCAGCCCCAACTCCTGAGCTGCAGCCGAAGTCGAGGACTCGAACGAGGCCAGCAGGCGCCGCAAAAGGTCGGCGAGTTGCTCGCGCTGTTCCGGATCGAGCGCGGACAACAGCCGATCTTCGTTGGCCAGATGCACCGGCGCCACCTCATCGAACAGGCTCACGCCCTTGTCGGTGAGCTCGACCAGCGAGCCGCGGGCGCTGGCCGGGTCAGGTTCGCGGGCCACTATCCCGTTGCGTTCCAGCCGTTCGAGCCGGACCGACACCGTTCCCGACGTCAGCCCGAGCGCGTCCATGAGCCGAGCCTGCGGCATCCGATAGGGCGCCCCTCCGCGCCGCAGGGTGACGACGACCAAGAAGTCAGCAGCGGTGAGATCGAACCGGCCAAACACCGCCGACAGCTCGGCATCCAGGTGAGTCCGGATCCGGGACAATCGGGTGACGATACCGACCGGACTGAAGTCAAGGTCGGGTCGCTCCTCGGCCCACTCGCTAAGCAGTTCGTCGACGCCGTCCCAGCCCTGCCGGCAGGCCGGGACGCCATAGGCAAGCCGAGGCCGTCCCACCGGATGTTCACCCACGGCGTAAGCGTATTGGAGTCATGCAGTTGCGCCATTGCTTGAATTCAAGCATTGTGTTCAAGGAAGAGGTGTGACCGAGTGCGGGGGAGTGCTCAATGACCGAACAACAGGCCCGGGTCACCGGGGACACGTCGAGCCACCAGATGGTTGTGGACTTAGTTCGAACCACACCCAAACGAGTCCTGATGGTCGTCGCCAACCCCGCGATCAGCAGCAATCACGGCTGGCCGGTGGGGTTCTGGGCGGCCGAACTCACTCATCCCTACTTCGAACTGACCGAGCGGGGCGTAGCGGTGACCATCGCCTCGCCCGCCGGCGGCACGGTCGAGTTCGACAATCTGTCCGATCCCCGGGATCCGTCCCGATGGTCGGCCGAGGATCTCATCTCGATGGGGTTCATCCACACGCCAGAACTTATGGCGTTGTTGACGAACACACCGAAGCTCGCGGAGCTCAGCTACGACGACTACGACGCGCTGCTCATCTGCGGCGGCCAGTCCCCCATGTTCACGTTCCCCGACAACGCCGATCTCCAGCACGCGGTGCGGACCTTCTACGAGAGTGAGAAGATCACCGGCGCGCTCTGTCACGGGGTCTCGGCGCTGGTCAATGTGAGGTTGTCCAGCGGCGACTACCTCGTCGCCGGCAAGACCATCACCGGCTTTGCCAACGTCGAGGAGGACTTCGGTAACGCTGCCGCCGGCGTCGAGATCATGCCGTGGCGGCTGGAGGACCGATTGCGCGAACGCGGTGCGAACTACATCCAGGGCGGGCTGTTCAAGGCCTTCGCGGTGCGCGACGGGCGGCTCATCACCGGCCAGCAGCAGTACTCCGGCCGAGCGGTCGCACAGCAGGTCCTCGCCATGCTCGGCCTCTGAGGCCAGCTCCCGCCACTGGAAGGAACTCCTATGACCAGGATCGGCATCATCGGCGCCGGCCATATCGGCGGCAACCTGGCTCGCTTGCTCACCCGGGCCGGGCACGACGTGGTCGTCAGCTTCGCCCGGGACCAGGCCAAGCTCGATCAACTGGCCGTGGCCTCCGGGGCGCGCGCCGCCGCTCCCGACGCGGCCGCCGCGCACGGGGAAGTCCTCGTGCTGTCGGTGCCATGGGCGGCGGTCGACACCGCGATCGCCGCGGCCGGCGGCCCTGATGCCGTCAGCGGGAAGATCGTCGTCGACACGACGAACCAATTCGGGCCGGTCGATGGTGGCTTCGGCGTGCTCGACCTGGGCGAGCGCTCGGCGACCGAGGTCAACGCCGCCAAGGCGCCCGGCGCCCGCTGGGTCAAGGCGTTCAACACCCTGACCGCTGGGTTCCAGGCCGCCGCCGCCGGCCGCTCCGGACCGGACCGGGTGGTGATTTTCTACGCCACCGGCGACAGCGGCGCGGACCCGGTCGTCGCAGGCCTGATCAGCGCCGCCGGGTTCGACCCGGTTCGGACCGGCACGTTGAGCCGCCGCGAGGTGGGCCACCAGGAGCCCAAGGGCGAGCTGTACGGAGAGGAATTCCACCTCCACGCGGCGCTGGCCGGGGTGAGTCGATTGCGGGGCACGCCACCCCTCGGGATCGGGCGTCCATGACGCAACCGCCCATGCTCGGACCGGCCGAGGACTCGACAACGCTGTCCGCCGACCGGGTCGATGCGCCGAGCGACGGCGTCATCGCCGTGGCTGCAACCTTGCTCGTGCTCGATCTGACTGACCATCCTGATCTTCTGGGTCAACCATCACCTGGCCGGGCCGCTGGTCTACGCCGTCGCAGCCGTCGAGAAACGGTGAACGCCCCGGCACCGCCGGTGCTGGACTTCATCCTCGCGCTGCTACCGCGCCACCTTCGGCGCCCACCGCGGCCGGACCGCGGCCGGCCGGGAAGAGCGGTGCGGCGGCGAGCGTTGTGACCGCGCTGGCAGCCGCCGCCGGTTGCATCCGCCCAGCGCCGCCGTGCGGGCGCCGTCCGACCCGACGGGAGAGTGTGTATGCATCAGCCCAGCGCAACCCTTGAACAGACCCGGGCCAAACCCGGCTTCGTGACCGTGGCGGCGATCCTCGTGCTGCTGCTGGCCTGCGCCAGCGCACCGTCCCCGTTGTACGGGCTCTACGCCCAGGACTGGCGATTCAGCCCCACCGTGCTCACCATCGTCTTCGCCGTCTACGCCTTGGCCCTGCTGGCCACGCTGCTGACGGTCGGATCCCTGTCCGACCAGCTGGGTCGCCGGCCGGTGATTCTGGCCGGCCTGGCCTTGCAGGCCGTCAGCCTGATCGGATTCCTCAGCGCGACCGGACTCTGGTGGCTGCTGGCGGCCCGGGTCGTGCAGGGCATCAGCACAGGGCTGGTCACTTCGGCCGTTGCCGCCGCGCTGATCGACCGGCAGCCGCCGGCCCGGCCCTATCTCGGTTCTTTAACCAACGCGGTCGCTCCGACGGTCGGGCTGGCGGCGGGAGCCGTCGGCTCTGGAGCGCTGGTCCAGTACGGGCCGGCACCCCTGCGCACCGTGTACGTCCTGCTACTCGTGCTCACCGCGATCTCGGCCGCGGCCTTCGCCCGTATACCCGAGCCGCGACCGCGTCCCGCCGCCCGGCTGGAGCTGCGTCCCCACCTGGGCCTGGAGCCCTCCGTCCGCCCGCTGTATTGGGCCGCGCTGCCCTGCCTGGTCGCGACCTGGGCGCTGGGTGGGCTGCTGCTATCGCTGGGGCCGTCGCTGTTCCTGCACGTCGCCGACAGCACGAATCGCCTCGGCGGCGGCCTGTTCATCGCCGCCCTGTGCCTGCCCGGGGCAGCGGCGAGCCTGCTCGCCCGCACGTCGGCACCGGACCGAGCCATGCTGGTCGGCTGCCTGCTGCTCGCGGCCGGACTCGCGGCGGCCATCCCCGCCATTGCAGCCACGAGTGCGCCCTGGCTGGTGGTGGCCACCATCGTCGCCGGCGCCGGCTTCGGTACCGCTTTCTTCGGGGCTTTCCGATTCCTGGCTGCTCGGGCCAGCACTGAGCGACGGGGCGCGCTGGTTGCCGCCATCTACATTGCGGCGTACCTGGCGTTCTCGCTGCCGGCGGTGGCGGCCGGGATCCTGGCCACCCATCTCGGCCTGGACCACACCGCCATCGGGTATGCCGCGGTGGTGGCGGTGCTGGCCCTCGTGGCTGCGTTACTGCGCGCCTTCGGAGTGGGTGTCCGGACGATCCATGATGAACCCGAGCCGACCGGATCAGAACTCAGCCGCTGACCTGCCCACGCACCCACTCCAGCGCCGATTCGGCCGTGCGAAGCACGGAGATATGCCCGTCCTCGGGCTGCAGCCGGAGTTCCGCAGCCGGCAACGCACCGGCCAGCCACTGGCTATGGGCCGGCGGTGCGATCAGGTCCTGGCCGCCGTGGCAGAGCAGAACCGGAGCCGTCAGCCGGGACAGTTCCACCTGCCAGGGCTGGACGTAAGCCAGGTCGTCGTCGATCAACGGGTCCGGACCGTTGGCCAGGCCGCGCCCGGCCACCGCCGGCAGCCAGCGCCACGGGCCGCCGAACATGCCCAGGTCCGCCTCGGTGAAGGCCGGCATCGCATCCTCGGGCAAGCCGAGCTCGAAGGCGACCTTGGCCGGCCGCCCGGCTTCGGCCGCTCGAAGCCCGGCCGCGCCGGGCTCACCCATGCCGGCGTACCAATCCAGGCCGGCGGCATCGATCGGGGCCAGCGCGGCCACGCTCACCACCGCAGCCGTGCGTTCGGGCAGGGCCGCGCCGGCGGCCAGGGCGTGCGAGCTGCCACCGGAGTGCCCCATCATCGCGAATCGATCGAGCGACAGCGCGTCGGCCAGGGCGGCCACCAGGCGGCCCACCGAGCCGACCGAGCGCCCCGGGTCCGGCGTCGATCCGCCGTAGCCGGGCCGGTCGAAGGACACCCAGCGCAACCCGAGCCGGTCGGCCGCGTCGAACAGCGGTTGCGGCGGTTCTCCGACGTTGGGCGTCCCGTGGTGCCAGATCACCGGCAGGTCGCCGGACTCCCGGTCGTAGCAATGCACGACGCGCCCGCCGACCTCGAGTTCGAATTCCCTCATGCCGTGCAGTCTGGCAGCTGGTTCGTGGCGGTGCCGGAACCGGAGCCGGACAGCTCGATCAGCCCCCGGTCCAGGTGCAGCCGCCGGGTCAGGTTGAGCTCGGCCAGGAACGCGGGATCGTGGCTGGCCACGATCAGCGCGCCCCGGTAGCCGGACAGCGCCCCGACGAGTTCTTCGACGCTGACCAGGTCGAGGTTGTTCGTCGGCTCGTCGAGCAGGAGCAACTGCGGCGCCGGTTCGGCCAGCAGCAGCGCGGCCAGGCTGGCCCGGAAACGCTCGCCACCGGACAGCGTGCCGACGAGCTGATCGGCCTTACTGCCGCGAAACAGGAATCGGGCCAGACCGGCCCGCAGGCGGTTGTCGGTCGCGGCCGGAGCCAGGCGCCGGAGGTTGTCCAGCACGGTGCCGCCCGGGTCGAGCAGGTCCAGCCGTTGCGGGAGGTACCGGACCGGTACCGCGACCTCGACCGATCCCTGCTCGGGCACCGCGCGACCAGCCAGCAGCTCCAGCAGCGTGGTCTTGCCCGCCCCGTTGCGCCCGGTCAACGCCACCCGCTCCGGCCCGCGCAGGTCGAAGTCGACCGGCCCGATCGTCCGCAGCTCGACCCGCCGCAGGGCCAGCACGTCGCGCCCGGCCGGCACCGCCGTTTCCGGCAGGTCGATCCGGATCTCACGCTCGGCCCGGATGGCTTGCTCGGCCTGGACCAGCTGCTGGCGGGCCTGCTCGACCTTCCTCTCCTGACCGGTTCTGAGCTTGCCGGCCGAGACCTGCGCCTGCCGCTGGCGAGCCCCCATCACGATCTTGGGTTCCCGCTTCTGCTGGGCCATCCTGCGCCCGTAGCGGGCGCGCCGGTCCAGGGCGACCCGGGCTTCGATCAGCTCCCGCTCCTGCCGGCGCACTTCCTGCCCGGCGGCGCGGACCAGCCGCTGGGCGGTCTGCTGCTCGGCGGCCACGGCGGCCGCATAGGCGCAGAAGTTGCCGCCGTACCAGCTCAGCCGGCCCGACCGCAGCTCGCCGATGTGTTCGGCCAGTTCCAGCAATTCCCGGTCATGACTGACCACGATCACGCTGCCCCGCCAGCCGAGGACGGCCTCGGCCAGGTAGCCCCGCGCGGCCCGATCCAGGTTGTTCGTCGGTTCATCGAGCAGCAGCACCTCCGGCCGGGCCAGCAGCTGCGCCGCCAGGGCCAGCAGCACCGCCTCGCCGCCGGACAGCTGCGTGAGCGGGCGGTGCAACTCCAGCCCGGCCAGGCCGAGTTGGTCCAACGCGCCCTGGGCGCGCTCGGCCACGTCCCAGTCGGTGCCGATCAGGTCGAACAGTTCCGGAGCGGTGTCACCGCCCTCGATGCGCTCCAGAGCGTCCAGCGTGGCGCCGATGCCGAGGCGCCCGGCCACGGTGGCATCCGCAGTCAGCGGGATGGTCTGGGGCAGGTAGCCGACCGAACCGGACACCGAGATCGATCCGCCGGTCGGTTGCCGCCGGCCGGCAATGAGTTCCAGCAGGGTGGACTTGCCGCTGCCGTTGCGCCCGACCAGGCCCACCAGTCCGGACGGGAAGCTGGTAGTCAGGCCGCTGAGGACGGCACTGCCGTCGGGCCAGCTGAAACCGAGGTCGGTGCAGGCGATTGCCGAAGCCGAAAGTGGCACGAGTGCTCCAAGAGGTGACGTCAACTACGGACGGGGACACCTCAAACGAGCACCGGCTGCTCCCTACGATCGGGACTGGGACGACGGCCAGGCTAGCCGCTGTCGCCCCGGCCGGCCACCGAATTCGGGTCGGCCGGCATCGGCCTGATTCAGCGGTCCAGCTCCGACCAGGGGAAGTCGATCCAGGCGGCGGTCCGCCGCCACACGTAGTCACACCGCACGGTCGAGCGAGGCTTCTCGTAGATGACCGCGGTCCGCACGTCGGCCACCTTGCCGGCGCAGAAGTCTCGCACCAGCTCCAGCGTCGCCCCGGTGTCGGCGACATCATCGGCCACCAGGACCCGGGCGCCGCTCAGGTCGACCGCGCTCGGGACCGGCGGCAGCATCACCGGCAGCGGCAGGCGCTGGTCGATCCCGGTGTAGAACTCGACGTTCATGACATGCAGGTTCTTCACCCCGAGCGCGTAGCCCAGCGCACCGGCGGTGAACAGGCCACCTCGGGCGATGGCCAGGATCAGGTCGGGCTGGTATCCGCTGCCGGCGATGACCGCGGCCAACTCCTGGCTCGAGGCGCCGAAATCGGACCAGCTCAGGCGTTCGTGCTCGATCGCGGGCGCGTCCGCATCCGGGCCGGCGGGCAGGTTCATGCCGCCATGGTGGCACAAGCCAGGTACCGGCCGAAGCCGGCCGGGCCCTACCCAACGGGCCCCCACGGTGCAATCCCCAATCGCCGACCAAAGGGACTCCGGCGGCTGCGCCGGGTCACGGTCCCGCCCGGACCTCGCGAGCGCGCCCACCGCCTGCAGGCCGACCAGGCAGCACTGGCAGACCGGGCAACCCACCTGGTGGCGGGTGAGCTCCAGCGACACCGGCTCGCCCAGAGCCAGCAGGACCAGTTCCTCCCGCCGCTGCTCGTGGTCGGCCGGCGAGGCAGGCTCAGCCGGTGCGAGCCGGTCGCGGCCGCGATCTGGAGATGGCTCAGCCCGTCGAGCAGGGCCAGCGAAAGCGCGCGCCGCGTGTCCGCCTCGAGCCGCGACCACTCCTCGCTCACGACAGCCCGTTCGATGATTCCCTCGACGAGGTCGGCGGCCGGCCCGTCTGCTCGGGTTGACATCTGCCGGACGATGCCGACCAGCCAGTCCGCCAGCGGGCCCGCGTTCGGGTCGTAGCCGTCGGGGTCTGCTGGCACTGCGCTCCCCCGTCCCGGCCGTACTTGCAGTTGCTGCTCGGAAGGACTCCGACCGGTGGGCAGGGCTTGCGTCGCAGTGGCACAGCTCACATTCCGTGCGAGGCTGGCATAGTCCACCCGACGAGCCGGACAACCAGGGCATCCGGCCTGAGCAGAGCGGATCCCCATGCGACTTCTCGACGGCGCCGGCCAATTCACCTCGCCCGAGCCGGGGCAGAACCGGCACTGGATCGAGCACCTGCGCAGTGCCGACCTCAGCGTCGGCACCTACTCGGTGCCGCTGTCCGGGCAGGATGACCAGCGCCCCCACACCGAGGACGAGGTCTACGTGGTCGTCTCCGGCCGCGCCGATCTGCAGACCGCCGACGAGAAGGTGGCCGTCGGCCCGGGTTCGGTCGTCTTCGTGCCGGCCGGCGAGGAGCACCGGTTCGTCAACCTGACCGAGCCCCTGACCGTGCTGGTCGTCTTCGCCCCGGCCGAGGGCTCCCGACCGGCCGCCTGACGCCGCGCCCCGGCCGAAGCCATACTCGCTGGGTGATAGGTCGTAGTCGGGCGAGCCGGGCAATCCCGATCGTTGCCGCTCTCCTCGTTGCCGGGTGCTCGGCTTCGGCTCCGCCGGTCGCCCACCGCGCGGCTGAACCCGCGGTCGCGCCGAGCCCGTCCGGGCGCCCGGCGGGTTCGGTGGTTTCGGTCGGCGACGCGCCGGAGGGCATCGTCTACGACGCTCGCACCGGCCTGGTGGCGGTCGCGGTCCGCGACCCGGATCGGTTGGTTCTGCTGGACGGCCAGACACTGCAGATCACCGCCGAGATCCCGCTCGCCGGGCATGCCCGGCACCTGCAGCTTGTCGCGCCGGGCGGTCCGGTGCTCGTTCCGGAAGAGGATCGCAACCAATTAGCGGTGATCGCGCTGCCGACCGGCAGCAGCCCGGCCCGAACCACGCTGATCCGGACCGGCACCAGCCCGCACGACGCGACCGCAGTCAGCGGTGGCTACGTCACCGGTAACGAGTTCGGCCGCTCGATCACGATCGCCCGAAGCGGCCGAGCACCGCAGACTGTGGGCGGAGTCGAGCAGCCCGGGGGCGTGATCGGGCTCGGCGACCGGGTGGCAGTGGTCGACGTGAAGGCCTACACGCTCAGCACCTTCGCCGTCGATGACGGTCGCCGGCTGGCCCTGGTCGATGCCGGCGCCGGGCCGACCCACGGCGTGCGAGCCGCTGACGGCTCGCTGCTGGTGGCTGACACCCGGGGCAACGCGGTGTTGACGTTCGATTCGGGCTCGCTGGCTCTGCGGGGGCACCTGGCGTTGCCCGGCTCGCCGTACGGGCTGGCCGCAGATCCGGATCATCCGCTGGTCTGGGTGACTCTCACCGGCCGGAATCAGGTAGTCGGAATCGACGTGACCGGACCGAGGGTGGTCGCCCGGCTGGCCACGGTCGCTCAGCCCGACAGTGTCGCGGTGGCTCCCGGATCTCACACCATCTGGATCGCCGGCCAGCGCGCCGGGGTCGTGCAGAAGCTCACCCGGTGATCAGCCGTCGGTCGGCGCCGGCGGTCGGGGCGCGGCCGGGTCAGGCCGGGTCGGGGGTTCCGGCACCGCTGGGCTCGGATCTGGCTGGACCGGCTCCGGCTCGGGACTGATCGGCGGGACGGTCGGACTCGGATCTACCGGTGGCACGGTCGGACTCGGATTCATCGGCTCAACCATGACAACTCCCCTGTCGGGTGCGGCGGTCGCCGCAGCGGGTGCCCGGGTCGACCCGTGCTTCGGGCGCCGGGTACGCCTGGTTTGACCGTACACGCCTGAGGGCAACCGTCGAGCAGGGTTTCAATCGCCCCCAGGTCAGGTAGGTTTCCCCGCTGGAACAACCAGATTGGTGGCAGCATGACCGAACTCGACCTGGCCCAGACCTTCGCCGATCTGGCGCTGGCTCTCGACGCCCAGGAGACGGTGGACCAGGCGCTGGAGGAGGCGGTCCGGCTGGCCATGGACACCGTCGACGGGGCCGAGCTGGGCGGCATCTCGTGGCTGGTCCGAGGCCGGCCGATGGAGACCGCCGGAGCCACCGACGCGGTCGTCGAGCGGCTGAACAACCTGGCCTTCGATCTGGACGAGGGGCCATGCCTGGATGCCGGCCAGGACCAGACCACCTCCATCATCGACGACCTGGCCGCCGAGACCCGCTGGCCACGCTTCGCCCCCCGGGCCGCCGAGCTCGGCGTCCGCAGCATGCTCTCGTGCGCGCTGTCCTCGCCACGGCGCACGCTCGGCGCGCTCAACCTCTACTCGCGGGAGCCCGGGGCGTTTTCCGACGATGACGCGAGGATGGCCGAGATCTACGCCGCCCACGCCTCGATCGTGCTGGTGAGCCGGCAACTGGAGGCGGACCTGCGGGTTGCAGTCGACAGCCGGGGGCTGATCGGGCAGGCGATCGGAATCCTGATCGAGCGGCACAAGGTGCAGCCCAAGCAGGCCTTCGACATGCTGGTGCACGCCTCGCAACGCCGGCATGTGAAGTTGCGCGACATCGCGGCCCAACTGGTCGAGACCGGCGTCGATCCGGCCGGAGTCGGTTAAGCCGCTCGCCCCGGCGAGCGGGACGCGATGAAGTCGGTCAGCAATCGCGCCAGCAAGCCAGCATCGGTCAGCGGCAGCCAATGGCCGCCGGGTACCAGTTCGGCCTGCAGGTCGGCGACGTAGGGACGGGGCGTCTCCACCGCCACATCCGGGCGGATGTAGCGGTCGCCGGTCGGGGCGAGCACCAGGACCGGGAGCTCGACCGGGAGCGGCCGCGGCCCTCGCCGGGTCAGCAGGTTGACGCGGTACAGCTGCAGCCCGGCCAGCTTGTCGGCCCAGCTGCGTTCGGCCGCCGGCTCGGTCCGGCTCAGCACCCGGTCGATGAGGCCGCTGCGCCAGGCCAGCTCGGGCAGCCAGGGCAGCTTGAACAGGCCGATGTAGGCCGAGTGCGCCAGCTGACTCCACACCGGGCCGAGGTCGCGGGCGGCCACCTTCTGCCGGATCCACGGGCGCAGGTAGGCCGGGTTCGGCCCCGAGATCGAGGTGAAGCTCAGTAGCCGAGCCTGCAATTGCGGCGCGGTGACGAAGTGCCAGCCCTGGACCGAACCCCAGTCGTGCCCGAGCAGATGAGCCGGCCCGACCTCGGCGGCAGTCAGGACCGCGGCGGCGTCGTGGGCCAGCAGCTCGAGCCGGTAGGCGCCTCGGTCGGCCGGCTGGTCGGAGTAACCGGTGCCGCGCACGTCGAAGCGCAGGACCCGCAGTCCCGGGCCCACCGCCGCTACCAGCGGCTCCCACACCGAGGCGTTGTCGGGGTAGCCGTGGACGGCCAGCACGGTCGGCACCCCTGGGTCGGCCTGGCTCAAGTAATACGCCAGGCGGAGCCCATCCGATGATCGAGCCCACCCCGTCGGCTTCATCGCTGTCCGGCTCCGTGTAGACGCTCCGTCAGAAATTGTCCGATCTTTCCGCTCTGCTGCCGCCAGCGCCGGTCGGGGGGCTACATTTCCCCGATCATCGGCCCCAG
>Ga0187809_10001003_pt1 | contig 13845 bp, 14 predicted proteins | sample NC_wetland_sal_i_8_FD_132415 | JGI IMG/M metagenome (GOLD analysis project Ga0187809, IMG submission 132415) | Wetland sediment microbial communities from Neuse River Estuary, North Carolina, USA - ASW_4 | ecosystem: Environmental > Aquatic > Freshwater > Wetlands > Sediment | place: USA: North... | reverse complement strand
CGTGGTCGAGACCGGAAGCACGCTCCGCAAGGCTGGCCTCGAAGTGTTCGGCGACCCGATCCTGGTCTCCGAGGCAATCCTCATCCGTCGCCGCGGCGGCGACGAGCCCGACGGCCTGCAGCAGCTGCTCCGTCGGCTGTCGGGTGTCATCGTGGCCCGCGAGTACGTCCTCATCGACTACGACATCGACAACGCCCTGCTCGAGGCGGCGATCGCGCTGACCCCCGGTCTCGAAGGCCCGACGGTCTCGCCGCTGGCCAAGAACGGCTGGTCAGCCGTACGGGCGATGGTCCCGCGCCGCAACGCCCAGCTCTTGATGGACAGTCTCTGGGAGGTCGGCGCCCGGGCCATCCTCGTCACCGACATCGCCGCATGCCGTCTGTGACGCCCACGTTCGTCGCGTTCCCCCGAGGTCCCCGCTACGCGGCCATCGGGTTCTCCGCGGTGCTCATCGTCGGCGCGATCATCGCCTTCGACGCTCTCGGCCCCGACGTACGGTCCCGCTTCACCCCGTTCCAGATCGTCACGCTGGTGATCTTCCTGGTGGTCATGGTCACGTTCATGTGCGCGTTGGGCTTCAGCAGCATCCGCGTACAGCCCGGAGGCCTGTGGTTCCGCAACGGGCTGCGGACGCACGAGCTGCCGTGGTCCGACGTCGGCCCCATCCACTTCGGCGCAGGCGCGCCGTGGCCGCAGCTCGTCCTGAGGGGGGCCAGCGCCGAGGGCGACCGGGAGACCATGATGCTGATGGGCATCCAGGGCAGCGACAAGGCGTACGCACAGGGGCAGTACGAGGCGTTGCTGGTCGCGGTTGCGGCGGCGAGGCGGGTGGCGGAGGGGTCGTCGGATGAGTGACTCCCACGACGACCACCGGCACACGCTCGCCCAGCCCAACGCGGCGTTCATCGGCGATCGCGGAGAAGCCGACCCGACCGTACGTGCGGCGATCGCCGAGGCCGGCACGGACCTGCCCACCAGCTACCTGCGCGCCGTCGCGGCGCTGTGCGGCTCCCGGCTGCTGATGCCGGTGGTGGCGACGGGCGACGACTCGGCCGACGGGCCGGATCCCGACCGGCACTCCGACCTGGCCGCCGTCTCCATCCAGGCTCCGGACGGCCGCAAGGCCCTGCTGGCGTTCACCGGGATGGACGCACTGGTCGGCTGGGAGCCGCGCGCTCGTCCCGTACCGGCCACGCTCGACGACATCGCGGCCACCGTCATGGAGACCCGCGACGATGCGCTGCTGGTCGACCCGGCCGGACCCGTACCGTTCGTGATCGAGGGCGATCTCATCGTCCAGCTCGCCCAGGGCCGCCGCCTCGTGGAGCTCGCCGACGGCGGCTTCGGCTGGGCGTTCCTCGACCCCGGACAGTGAGGCCTGCCCCGACCGATTTCGCGCCGGTAGGAGCCTGCGTCTAGACTGCGTGGGTCGGCCCGACGAGGGCCGCGCGGAAGTGGAGGCCTGACCTCCCACCTGACCGCCCTCGAGGTGGCAGGTCATCACAGAAGGTGCCGCTTCGGCGTGCACCGTGGTCAGGGTCTTCGCGCACCGCGCGGAGGCCCTTTTCGTTTCGGCACCCGAACCACACCTTGGAGGACACATCAGCACTGAACCGCGCATCAACGACCGCATCCGCGTGCCCGAGGTAAGACTCGTCGGCCCGAACGGTGAGCAGGTGGGCATCGTCCGCATCGAGGACGCTATCCGCCTTGCCCAGGAGGCCGACCTCGACCTCGTGGAGGTCGCCCCGGGTAACCGGCCGCCGGTGTGCAAGCTCATGGACTACGGCAAGTGGAAGTACGAAGCCGCCCAGAAGGCCCGTGAGTCGAGGCGCAACCAGACGAACACCGTGATCAAAGAGATGAAGCTGCGGCCGAAGATCGATGCTCACGACTACGACACCAAGAAGGGCCACGTCGTCCGCTTCCTCAAGGGCGGCGACAAGGTCAAGATCACCATCATGTTCAGGGGCCGCGAGCAGTCGAAGCCCGAGCTGGGGTTCAACCTGCTGAAGAAGCTCGCGGAGGACGTCGCCGAGGACGGCATCGTCGAGTCCGCGCCGAAGCAGGACGGCCGCAACATGCTGATGGTGCTCGCACCCACCCGAAGGAAGTCCGACGCCCGCGTCGAGCAGCAGGCCGAGAAGGACCGCCGTACCGCCGAGCGCACGGCGAGCGAGGCAGCCGAGCAGCAGGCGCTGGCCGAGCTTCGCGCCGCGCACGCGGCCAAGGCCGAGCCGAAGCGCCGTCGTGGCCCGTCAGACAACCTGGATCCCGACATCGACGTGTAGTCGAGTCCCCTCAAGTCCGAAAGAGAAAGAAACGGAGCGGCACATGCCGAAGATGAAGACGCACTCCGGTGCCAAGAAGCGGTTCAAGATCACGGGAACCGGCAAGCTCACGCACCGGTCCGCCGGCAAGCGCCACCTCAACGAGCACAAGTCGTCACGCGCGACGCGCCGCCTCATGCCGGACGCCGAAGTGACAGGTACGGACGCCAAGAAGGTCCGTCGCCTCCTCGGCAAGTGAACCCACCAGACCTCAGCATCAAGGAGTAACTCATGGCACGCGTCAAGCGCGCAGTGAACGCACAGAAGAAGCGCCGGGAAGTCCTCGAGATGGCCTCCGGCTACCGGGGTCAGCGTTCACGCCTGTACCGCAAGGCGAAGGAGCAGATGCTCCACTCGCTCGGCTACGCCTACCGCGACCGCCGTGACCGGAAGGGCGACTTCCGCGCCCTCTGGATCCAGCGGATCAACGCGGCGGCCCGCGCCGACGGCATGACCTACAACCGGTTCATCTCCGGTCTGAAGGCCGCTGGCATCGAGGTGGACCGCAAGATCCTCGCCGAGCTGGCCGTCAGCGACCCGACCGCCTTCTCCGCGCTGGTGAAGGCTGCGAAGGATGCGGCGCCGGCAACGGCTGCCTGACCCTTTCATGACCCGGCGGGCGGATCATTCGTCCGCAGCGACCGAGCCGACCGGACCCGCAGCTGCGGGAGCTCTCCGGTCGGCTCGACGGCTGTCGACGCTGAAGGGCCGACGCGCGGCGCAGCAGTTCCTCGCCGAGGGACCGCAGGCGGTACGGGAAGCTGTCGCTGCCCGTCTCGTACAGCGCCTCTTCGTCACCCCTTCGGCGGCGCAACGGCACGCCGACCTCGTGCGGGACGCGTCCGAGGGCGGCGCTTCGGTGGTCGAGGTCGATGATGCGGAGCTCTCGTCGCTCACCGACACGGTGACGCCGCAGGGCCTCGTGGCCGTCTGCCATGCCGCTTCGCCGTCGCTGGAGGACGTGGTCGCGGCCGCACCTCGGCTCGTCGTCGTGTGCGCACAGGTGCGGGATCCGGGCAACGCCGGTACGGTCATCCGCTGCGCCGACGCGTTCGGCGCCGATGCGGTGGTCCTGACGCAGGGCTCGGTCGACATGTACAACCCCAAGACCGTACGAGCCTCCGTCGGCAGCATCTTCCACCTGCCCGTCGTCGCGGAGGTGAGCCTCGAGCAGGCCACCGACGCGCTCAAGGCCGCCGGTCTGACGGTCGTCGCCGCGGACGGGTCCGGAACCCGGACACTCCTCGACCTCGACCTGACCACGCCGATCGCCTGGGTCTTCGGCAACGAGGCCTGGGGGCTGCCGGAGGAGGACCTCGCGCGTGCCGACGTCGTCGCGAAGGTGCCGATGTGGGGCTCCGCCGAGAGCCTCAACCTCTCGACCGCCGCCGCGGTCTGCCTGTACGCCACCGCCGCCGCGCAGCGGGCGTCCACGACCGCAATAGAGGTGCCGGGCGCGGGCGCTTCTTCCTAGACTCACCTGTCGGAACAGACGAGGGGACACATGTCAGGACCGAACACGAACTACGACCCGGTCGAGGTCACGCCGCTCGGCGCCGAGGCCGTACAGGCCATGGTCGACGAGGCGCTCGCTGCCTTCGCTGCGGCCGCGACGCTCTCCGACCTCAAGGCCGCCCGGATCGCCCATGCCGGGGATCGGTCGCCGCTCGCGCTGGCGAACCGGGAGATCGGTGCTCTGCCCCCCGCGGCCCGCAAGGACGCCGGGGCACGCGTCGGAAAGGCCCGCGGGGAGATCCAGCAGGCACTGGCCGCCCGAGAGGCTGAGGTCGGCGCTGCGGAGCTCGAGCGTGCGCTGGTCTCGGAGCGTGTCGACGTCACGGTCCCGGTCGATCTCGTACCCGTCGGGGCCGTCCATCCCATCACCGCCCTCATGGACTCCCTCGCAGACGTCTTCGTCTCGATGGGCTGGGAGATCGCGGAAGGGCCGGAGGCGGAAGGCGCCTGGCTGAACTTCGACGCGCTCAACATCGGCCCCGACCATCCGGCGCGCGGCACGACCGACACCCTGTTCGTCGGCGACATGACGAGCAACATCGTCCTGCGTACGCATACCTCGCCGGTCCAGGCGCGGTCGATGCTCGACCGTCCGCTGCCGATCTACGTCGTGTGCCCGGGCAAGGTCTACCGCGCCGACGAGTTCGACGCCACGCACGTACCGGTCTTCCATCAGATCGAGGGTCTGGTCGTCGACAAGGGCATCTCGATGGCTCACCTGGTCGGCACGCTGCAGCACCTCGCGAAGGTGATGTTCGGCGACATCGGCATCCGGATCCGGCCCAACTACTTCCCGTTCACCGAGCCGAGCGCCGAGCTCGACCTCGAGTGCTTCGTCTGCCACGGCGCCTCCGTCAACGACCCGGCGAACCCGTGCCGTACGTGCTCCAGCGAGGGCTGGATCGAGTGGGGCGGCTGCGGCGTGGTCAACCCGCGCGTGCTGACTGCCTGCGGGATCGACGCCGAGGTCTACAGCGGGTTCGCGTTCGGCATGGGTGTCGAGCGGAGCCTGATGTTCCGCAACAACGCGGCGGACATGCGGGACATGGTCGAGGGCGACGTACGGTTCAGCCGGTCGCTCGTGGGAGGAGCACGATGAGGGCGCCGGTTTCCTGGGTACGCGAGTACGTCGCGCTGCCGAAGGACGTCACGGGCCGAGACATCGGCGACGCGCTCATCCGGGCCGGTCTCGAGGTCGAGGCCGTCGAGCCGGCGACCGAGATCCGTGGCCCGCTCACCGTGGGACGCGTGCTGAGCTACGTCGACGAGCCGCAGAAGAACGGCAAGACGATCCGCTGGTGCCGGGTCGACGTCGGCGCGTACAACGAGAACGCCAGTGAGCCCGACGAGAACGGCGGCTCGCGAGGCATCGTCTGCGGCGCGCACAACTTCGCAGCCGGCGACCTCGTCGTCGTGGCGCTGCCCGGCACCGTGCTTCCTGGCGGCTTCGAGCTGACCGCCCGCAAGACCTACGGCCACATCTCCGACGGCATGATCTGTGCCGTCGACGAGCTGGGCATCGGCACCGACCACACGGGCATCCTCGTGCTGGAGCCGGGCTCGGCGCAGCCGGGCGACGACGCTCTCGAGCTGCTCGGCCTGTCCGACGAGGTGCTCGACATCGCCGTGACGGCCGACATGGGCTACTGCCTGTCCGTACGTGGCCTGGCCCGTGAGACCGCACAGGCCTTCGGGGTCCCGTTCGTCGACCCGGTGGCGCTCACGACGCCTTCCTCGCGCGCCGACGGCTTCCCCGTACGGTCCGAGACCGAGCACTGCCCGCTGTTCGTCGCCGTCTCCGTGACGGGCGTCGACCCGAGCCGGCCCAGCCCCGACTGGATGCAGAGCCGGCTGCGGATGTCGGGCATGCGCTCGGTGTCGTTGTCGGTCGACATCACCAACTACGTCATGCTCGAGACGGGCCAGCCGCTGCACGCGTACGACGCGGACCGTCTCGCCGGTGGCATCGTGGTCCGCGAGGCGCGGGCGGGGGAGACCCTCATCACCCTCGACGACGTGAAGCGCGCGCTCAGCGACGAGGACCTCGTCATCACCGACGACTCAGGCGTCATCGGCCTCGCAGGCGTCATGGGCGGTCAGACGACCGAGCTGCGAGAGACCACGACGAACATCGTCATAGAGGCCGCATCCTTCGCGCCCGTACGGATCTCCCGCACCGCGCGTCGGCACAAGCTCCCGAGCGAGGCCTCGCGTCGGTTCGAGCGCTGGGTCGACCCCGCCGCCGCCTACTCCGCCGCGCATCGCGTCGCCGACCTGCTCGTGGAGCTGGCCGGTGGCACCGTCGATGCGTCCGAGACCGTGTACGGGACCGTCCCGGCCATGCCTGTACGGACGATCCGTGCGTCGCTGCCCGCCGAGGTGCTGGGTGCTCCCGTGGAGGCGGAGCGGGTCGTCGCGATCCTGCGGGGCTCGGGCGTCGACGTCACGGTCGACGGCGACACGCTCACGTGCGTCCCGCCGACCTGGCGCCCGGACCTCGTCGACCCGTACGACTACGTGGAGGAGGTCGGCACCAAGATCGGCCTCGACTCGATCGTCCCGGTGCTCCCGAGGGCGACCGGTGGACGCGGCCTGACCGCGAGGCAGAAGGCTCACCGGGCGCTGAGCGCGGCGCTGCCGGCAGTCGGCTTCGTCGAGGTCATCCAGTTCCCGTTCATGGCCGACGACGACGCGGACAAGCTGGGTATCGGCGCGGACGATGGGCGCCGCCAGGCCGTCCGCCTCGCCAACCCGCTCGCCGAGACCGCGCCGCTGCTGCGTACGACGATGCTTCCCGGGCTCTTCGGGGCCGTCGCCCGCAACCTCTCGCGGGGCCAGTCGGACCTGGCGCTGTACGAGGTGGGCACGGTCTTCCGCGGCCCCGTGGGTCAGGCCCCGATGCCTTCGGTGGCGCAGCGCCCGTCGGACGACGAGCTCGCCGCGATCTATGCCGCGCTCCCGCAGCAGCCCACGCACGTGGCCTGTGTGCTCACGGGTGAGTGGCTGCCGGCGAGCGCCGGACGGCCCGCTGTGGCCGCCGGGTGGCAGCAGGCCGTCGCGTTCGCGGAGGCAACGGGTCGTGCTCTGGGCGTCGAGCTCCAGCGGACCTCTGACGACCACGCGCCGTTCCACCCGGGGCGCTGCGCCCGCCTGTACGTGGGTGACGTGACGGTCGGTCACGCCGGTGAGCTGCATCCGTCGGTGTGCCGGGCGTACGGGCTCCCGGCGCGCACCGCGGCGGCAGAGCTCTCCTTCGACGCGCTGTGCGAGCTCGTCGGCGGTCCCGGCTCCGTGGCGCCGGTCTCGTCGTGGCCGGTCGCCAAGGAGGACGTCGCGCTCATCGTCGACCAGGCCGTACAGGCCGGAGACGTCGAGGCCGCGCTGCGCGAGGGAGGGGGCTCGCTGCTCGAGGACGTCCGCCTCTTCGACGTGTACGTGTCGGACGCCATCGGCGAAGGGAAGAAGTCGCTCGCGTTCGCGCTCACGCTGCGCGCCGCGGACCGTACCCTCACCGAGGCCGAGGCAGCATCCGTCAGGGATGCGGCCGTCGCGGTCGCCGCGACACGCTACGGAGCCGTACAGCGCATCGCCTGACGCGAGTCCGTGGACATCGTGTTTGCATGATCATGCTGACTCATGCATGATCATGCTGTGACGATACGTGTGGCGGTGGCCGGCTGTACGGGCTATGCAGGCGGTGAGGCGCTCCGGCTTCTTCTCGGGCACCCCGAGGTGGAGATCGGGGCGCTGACCGCGAAGTCGAGCGTCGGCTCGCTGATCGGAGACCATCTCCCGCACCTGCCCGCGCTCGCGGACCGGCCGATCGTGGAGACGAGCGCCGAGAACCTCTCCGGCCACGACGTGGTGATCCTCGCGCTGCCGCACGGCGCCTCGGCCGAGCTCGCTGCCCAGCTCGACGACGACGTACTCGTCCTCGACATGGGCGCCGACTTCCGGCTCGCCTCCGCTGCCGCGTGGGAGACGTTCTACGGATCGCCCCACGCGGGCACGTGGCCGTACGGGCTGCCGGAGATCCCGGGCCAGCGCGAGGTGCTGCGCACGGCGAAGCGGATCGCGATCCCGGGCTGCTACCCCACCTCGGTCACGCTCGCACTGGCTCCCGCAGTGGCGAACGGCCTTGTCACCGACGACATCGTCGTGGTCGCGGCCTCGGGCACCTCCGGCGCCGGGAAGTCGGCGAAGGTCAACCTCATCGGCGCGGAGGTCATGGGGTCGGTCTCCGCGTACGGGGTGGGCGGGGTCCATCGGCACACGCCCGAGATGGTCCAGAACCTCATCGCCTGCGGGGCAGCCGCGCCCAAGGTGAGCTTCACCCCACTGCTTGCCCCGATGCCGCGGGGGATCCTCGCGACCTGCACGGCACCGCTCGCCGACGGGGTCGACGCTGCAGCCGTACGCGCCGCGTACGCCGCGTTCTACGCCGACGAGCCGTTCGTGCACTACCTCGCCGAAGGCCGCTGGCCGCAGACGCAGTCCGTCGTCGGCTCCAACGCCTGCCACGTACAGACGGCTGTCGACACGAGCACGGGCCGTCTCGTGGCCGTGGCTGCGATCGACAACCTCACCAAGGGCACCGCCGGCGCGGCCGTGCAGTGCCTCAACCTCGCCCTGGGTCTTCCCGAGACCCTCGGCCTGACAGACAACGGAGTCGCCCCGTGACCACCATCCAGCCAGGGCGCGTGGGCGTCACCGCGGCGTCCGGCTTCGAGGCCGCCGGAGTCGCGGCGGGCCTCAAGTCCACCGGTGCCCCCGATGTCGCGCTCGTGCGCAGCCTCGGTCCTCGCTATGACGCCGCCGGTGTCTTCACGTCGAACCGTGTCTTCGCCCCGTCTGTCGGGTGGACCCGGGCGGCGGTCGCGGACGGTCGCCTGTCCGCGGTGGTCCTCAACTCCGGGGGTGCCAACGCCTGTACGGGGGAGGGTGGCCGCCAGGACACCGCTCGTACGGCCGTCGTCGTCGCCGAGCACCTCGGCTGCCTGCTCACGGACGTCGGTGTCTGCTCCACGGGGATCATCGGTGTCCGGCTGCCGATGGACAAGCTCGAGTCGGGGGTCGAGGATGCCGTGGCCGCGCTCGACGTCGACGGTGGCCCAGCCGCGGCGAACGCCATCATCACCACCGACACGCACGCGAAGACGGCCCAGGCGACGGGTGCCGGCTCGTACGTGGTGGGCGGGATGGCGAAAGGTGCGGGCATGCTCGCCCCGGGCCTCGCGACGATGCTCGTCGTCCTGACGACGGACGCCGAGGTGGATGCGGCGGATCTGGACGCGGCTCTCCGGGCCGCCACCCACGTGACGTTCGATCGTGCCGACTCCGACGGCTGCATGTCGACCAACGACACGGTGCTGGTGCTGGCGAACGGCGCGAGCGGGGTCCACCCGGACATCGACGAGTTCACCGCTGTCCTCACGGACGTCTGCGCCGACCTGGCCCGTCAGCTCATCGCCGACGCCGAGGGCGCCGAGCACGAGGTCGCGATCGACGTGGTGAACGCAGCGACGGAGCAGGACGCGCTCGACGTCGCCCGTGCGGTTGCTCGGTCCAACCTGTTCAAGTGCGCGATCGCGGGCAACGACCCGAACTGGGGCCGCGTGGTCTCCGCCGTCGGCACGACGCAGGCCGCGTTCGAGCCCGAGCAGCTCGACGTCTCCTTCAACGGCGTCATGGTGTGCCGCGCGGGCGCGATCGGCGACGACCGTGCGCTCGTGGATCTGCACCCTCGGGAGGTCCACGTCACGATCGACCTCCACGCGGGCGGCGAGCAGGCCACGATCTGGACCAACGACCTCACCCACGGCTACGTCTCGGAGAACGCGGACTACCCCACATGAGCGACCTCAGCACGTACGCAGGCAGCACCGTCGTCGTGAAGTACGGCGGCAACGCCATGGTGGCGCCCGAGCTCAAGGAGGCCTTCGCGGCCGACATCGCCGAGCTCAGGGCCGCGGGGGTGAACATCGTCGTCGTCCACGGCGGTGGTCCCCAGATCTCGTCGATGCTCACCCGCCTCGCCATCGCCTCGGAGTTCCGCGGCGGCCTGCGCGTCACGACGCCCGAGGCGCTCGACGTCGTCCGGATGGTGCTCGTGGGCCAGGTCGGGCGGGAGCTCGTCAACCTCGTGAACCGGCACGCGCCTGTCGCCGTCGGCATGTCCGGCGAGGACGCGGTGACGTTCACAGCGGTACGGAAGGGGCTCGTCCTCGACGGCGTCGACGTGGACCTCGGGCTCGTGGGTGACGTCGAGTCGGTCGCGCCGAAGCTCGTGCTCGACCACCTCGCGGCCGGTCGCGTACCGGTCGTGGCGACGCTCGCGCCCGACAAGGACGGTGTGGTCCACAACGTCAACGCGGACACCGCGGCAGCCGCCCTGGCCGCCGCGCTGGGAGCCGTACGACTCGTGGTCCTCACCGACGTGGCCGGGCTGTACGCGGACTGGCCGACCTCGACCGAGGTCGTCGAGCGGATCACGACCGACGAGCTCGCGGAGCTCCTGCCCACCCTCGAGTCGGGGATGCGGCCCAAGATGGAGGCCTGCCTCGTCGCCGTACGTGCCGGCGTCCCCCGGGCGACGGTCGTCGACGGCCGCGTCCCCCACATCGTCCTCGCCGACCTCGCCGGGGCAGCCCACGGCACGGTCGTCGTGCCCTCCGAAGGAGCCACGCCATGACCTGGCAGCAGCACTACTCCGACAGCCTCATCCACGCCTTCGGCGTCCCGTCACGCGAGCTCGTCCGCGGCGAGGGCGTCCACCTGTACGACGACGAGGGCACGCGCTACCTCGACCTGCTGGCAGGCATCGCGACCGCCTCGCTCGGCCATGCGCACCCCGCGTACGTGGCGGCACTCGCAGATCAGGCGGCCACCCTGTCGCACATCTCCAACCTGTTCACCTCGCCGAACCAGATCGCGCTCGCGGAGAAGCTCGCGGGGCTGCTGGGGCACGAGGCGAAGGTCTTCCTCGCCAACTCCGGCACCGAGGCGAACGAGGCGGCGTTCAAGGTGACCCGCCGTACCGGCCGGACGCGCATCATCGCCGCGGAGAACAGCTTCCACGGGCGCACGATGGGCGCGTTGAGCATCACGTACAAGGCCGCGTACCGGGAGCCGTTCGAGCCGCTGCCCGGCGACGTGACGTTCGTGCCGTACGGGGACGCACAGGCCCTCTCAGCGGTCGTCGACGACACGGTGGCTGCCGTCGTCCTGGAGCCCATGCAGGGCGAGGCCGGTGTCATCGTGCCTCCGGACGGCTACCTGACCGCAGCACGCGAGATCACCTCCCGTCATGGAGCGCTGCTGTGGCTCGACGAGGTGCAGACCGGCATCGGTCGGTCCGGACGATGGTTCGACCACCAGCGGGAGGGGATCGTGCCCGACCTGGTGACGGTCGCGAAGGGACTCGGCAACGGGTTCCCGGTGGGGGCCTGCCTGGCGACGGGCGCGACCGCGGACCTCATCCAGCCGGGCATGCACGGGACGACGTTCGGCGGCAACCCGCTCGCGTCGCGTGCCGCCCTCACGGTGCTCGGGATCCTCGAGCAGCTGCTGCCGCAGATCAACGCCGTCGGTGACCAGCTCGCCGCCGACCTCACGGGGCTGCCGGGGGTCGTGGCGGTCCACGGCCGGGGGCTCCTGCGCGGAGTGCAGCTCGAGCAGCCCGTCGGGTCGGCGGTCGTTGCGGCGGGGCTCGAGGCGGGCTTCATCCTCAACGCCGCTCGCCCGGATCGGATCCGGCTCGCGCCGCCACTGATCATCACCAGCGACGACCTGGCGCCCTTCGTCGCGGCCTGGCCAAGCCTGTACGAGAGGGCGCTGAGCGCATGAAGCACGCGGACCTGCCGAAGGCTCGGCGGCAGGCGCTCATCAGCGAGCTCGTGGCAACGCACGTCATCACGTCCCAGACGGAGCTGCGCCGCAAGCTCGCCGAGGAGGGCTTCGACGTCACCCAGCCCACCCTGTCGCGTGACCTGCTCGAGCTCCGCGCCGTACGGGTGCGACGGGCCGGCGGCACCATCGCGTACGCCATCGCCGACGACGCTGCGTTCGACATGGTGGAGGGTACGGCTCGTCTGGCGCGGCTGTGCTCGGACCTGCTGCTGCGTGCCGAGGCCTCGGGCAACATCGTCGTCGTCCGGACCCCGGCAGGCGCCGCCCAGTACTTCGCGTCGGCCCTCGACCGTGCCGGCTGGGACGATGTGCTGGGATGCGTGGCAGGAGACGACACGGTGATGCTGGTCACACGCGACGTCGCAGGCGGCGAGACCGTGGCCGAGAGGCTGCTCACACTGGGCTCGGAAGGAGTCTCATGACCCACGGGGTGCTCTGGGGAGGCCGGTTCGCCGGCGGCCCGGCCGACGCGATGTTCGCCCTGTCGCAGTCGACACAGTTCGACTGGCGGCTCGCGCTGTACGACCTCGCGGGCTCTCGCGCGCACGCGCGCGCCCTGAACATGGCCGGGCTGCTCACCGACGGCGAGCTGGCAGACCTGCTGGCCGGCATCGACGGCCTCGCCGCGGACGTCGAGTCCGGCACGTACGGTCCGCTTCCCACCGACGAGGACGTCCACGGAGCCCTGGAGCGCGGGCTCACGGAGCGCCTCGGCGCCGAGCTGGGGGGACGGCTGCGGGCCGGGCGGTCGCGCAACGACCAGATCGCCACGCTCGTACGGCTGTACCTGCGCGACGCCATGGGCCGGTTGCGTGAGGACGTCATCGCCGTGGCTCTGGCCCTGGCCGATCAGGCCGCACAGCACCTGGGCGTCCCGATGCCGGGACGTACGCACATGCAGCACGCCCAACCTGTCCTGCTGTCCCACCAGCTGCTCGCCCACGCCTGGCCGCTCGTGCGGGACCTGGACCGCATCGCCGACCTCGACAAGCGCCTGGCGGTCAGCCCGTACGGCTCGGCGGCGCTCGCCGGCACGTCGCTCGGTCTCGACCCGGAGGCGGTCGCCGCGGAGCTCGGCTTCTCGGGCTCGGTGCCGAACTCCATCGACGGCACCTCGGCGCGCGATCTCGTGGCCGAGGCTGCGTACGTGTGTGCGCAGGTGGGCATCGATGTCTCCCGGCTCGCCGAGGACGTGATCATCTGGTGCACCCACGAGTTCGGCTTCGCGACGCTCGACGACGCCTGGTCGACGGGCTCCAGCATCATGCCGCAGAAGAAGAACCCCGACGTCGCCGAGCTCGCGCGCGGGAAGGCCGGACGCCTGATCGGCAACCTCAGCGGCCTCCTGGCGACGCTCAAGGGCCTGCCGCTGGCGTACAACCGCGATCTTCAGGAGGACAAGGAGCCCGTCTTCGACTCCCTCGACCAGCTCGCGGTCCTTCTGCCTGCGGTGGCCGGCATGGTGTCGACCTTGCGCTTCCATCCCGACCGTCTGGCAGAGCTGGCGCCGCGCGGGTTCTCTCTCGCGACGGACGTCGCTGACTGGCTCGTCCGCCAGCGCGTCCCCTTCGCGCGCGCCCACGAGATCGCGGGCGAGGCGGTGCGCTACTGCGAGGAGCGTGGGATCGAGCTGACGGACCTGACGGCCGATCAGGTGGCGGAGATCTCGCCGGAGCTCACGCCCGACGTCATCTCCGTACTCTCCGTGGCCGGCTCCATCGACAGTCGCGACGGCAGGGGCGGGACAGCAACGGTACGGGTGCAGGAGCAGCTGGCCGAGCTCCGCGAGGCGCTCGCCTAGCCCTCCGCCTCCGGCTCCGCGGCCGGCGCCTTCCTCCTGAGCCTCGCGACCAGGAGCGTCACGCCGACGACCGCGAAGCCGATGAGAAGTCCGACGAGAGCGGACGCCAGGGTGTCCACCAGCCAGGCGAGAAGGCCTCCTACGGCCGCGACCGAGCCGGCGGCGTCCTCCAGGTGGTGCACGAAGCCGTACGGTGCGTGCCAGCCCAGCGTGTACGAGCCGGACAGCACCAGGTGGCCGCCCACCCAGATCATCGCCGCGACTCCGACCGCCGAGATCACGCGCATCACG
>Ga0187809_10001002_pt1 | contig 13855 bp, 12 predicted proteins | sample NC_wetland_sal_i_8_FD_132415 | JGI IMG/M metagenome (GOLD analysis project Ga0187809, IMG submission 132415) | Wetland sediment microbial communities from Neuse River Estuary, North Carolina, USA - ASW_4 | ecosystem: Environmental > Aquatic > Freshwater > Wetlands > Sediment | place: USA: North... | reverse complement strand
TTCCAGGGTGAGCGAGAGATGGCGGCCATAGGCCAGCAGGACATGGATGAGGGCGAGCGCGTAGGCGATTTCCGGCGGCACGGGCTTGCACCGCTCCTCGGGAGGATCGGGCGGGGTAGCAAGACCGGAAAGGGCGTCCGCATGGTTCATGGACAGACATACTAACGTGAATGTTAGTAGGATGTCAAGCGGTTTTTTGCGTTGGGGGCAGTGCGGGTCCCCGGAACAGACGATCCGCCCGTCGTTGCCCGTCATGAACACCCCACCTCACCCTGTCCCTCTCCGCCCCAGCGGGCGGAGAGGGGACCCGCGCGCGTCTGCCGGTCAACCAACCGCCCCCCAGCCGGGCGGAGAAGGAACCCGCGCGAGTCTGCCGGTCAAACCACCCGCCGCCCCCCAACCCGGGCTACAAACCCATACGAGCGTGATACATGCGACGGACGGTTCGCCCTGCGCCGCCACTGCGGTACAACCAGCCGCACGCATGCCAGGGAGACCGTCCGATGCTGCCGTCGCAACGCGACCTGTTCGATATCCCCCGTGAGGTCTGCTACCTCAACGCCGCCTCCTGGGGACCATTGCCGCGCGCCGTCGTCGAAGCCGGGCACGCCGGGGTCATGCGCAAGGCCCAGCCCTGGACCCAGCCATCCGCCGCCCCGCAGGCACAATACGAGCGCGCCCGCGCCGCCGCCGCCCGGCTGATCAACGCCGACCCGGATGACGTCGCGCTGATCTCCTCGGTCAGCTACGGCATCGCCACCGCCGCCAAGGTGCTATCCGTGCCCGCCGGCTCCCGCGTGCTGGTGCTGCAGGACGACCACACCTCCCCGGTGCTGGAGTGGCAGGCGCGTGCACCGTCGCAGGACTTCACCGTGGAGACGGTCGCCCGCCCGGACGACGGCGACTGGACCGCTGCCGTGCTGGCCGCCATCGACCGGCCCGGCGCGGCGCCGGTCGGCGTCGCCTCGGTTCCCTCGGTGCACTGGTCCGACGGCGGCATGCTCGACCTGCCGGCGATCGCCGCCGCGCTGCGCCGCCAGGGTGCCGCCTTCGTGGTGGACGCCACGCATGGCGCCGGCATCACCCCGATCGACGTGCGCACCCTCGACCCCGACTTCCTGGTCTTTCCCACCTACAAATGGGTGCTCGGCCCGTACGGCCGCGCCTTCCTGTATGCCGCCAAACGCCACCAGGACGGCACCCCGCTGGAGCAGACCGCCGCCGGCCGCCGAGCGGTCAATTCTGAGCGAGCGCCTTACGTGCGGGACGCCGCGTATGTCCCCAACGCGCGCCGCTTCGACATGGGCGAGCGCGACCATTTCATCTCGCTGGAAATGGCCGCTGTCGGCATGGAACTGGTCGCCGGCTGGGGCAATGCCGCCATTGTCGAACGCCTGCGCCACCTCACCGGCGCGCTGGAAGACGGGCTGCGCAACAGCGGCGTGCGGCTGCTGGAGGCCGGGCTGCGCGCGCCGCACGTGCTCAGTCTTGGCTTTCCGCAGGGCATGCCGGAGGGCCTGGTGGAACGGCTCGCCGCCGAACAGGTCTATGCCGCGCCGCGCCTCGGCCGGCTGCGCATCAGTCCCCACGTCTACAACGACGAGCACGACGTGGACCGCTTCCTGTCCGCATTCCGCAATGCAACGGCCTGAACTTATGTGGCTTTTCCGCAACCTGCCGCTTCGCGATTGCTGTTTCCCCGCGCTGCGGCCATATCTGCATCCAGGTTCCGTCACGCAGCTATCGGGGACGCCATGAAGTACCGCACCAGCCTGCTGGTCGCCACAGCCTTCGTTGCCGGCATCGGCATCGCCGGGCCCGGCTCGGGCGTGCTCGGCCGCTTCGGCGTCGTGCCCAGCTTCGCCCAGGGGTCGCCCGACGACCGCGCCCGTGAACTCGCGCTGTTCGGCGAGGTGCTGGAGCGGGTGCAGAACGACTACGTCGCGCCGGTCACCACCAAGAAGCTGATCAACAATGCCCTGTCCGGCATGCTGTCCGGCCTCGATCCGCACAGCTCCTATATGGACCCGAAGCAGTGGCATGAGATGCAGACCGAGACCCGCGGCAAGTTCGGCGGTCTCGGCATGGAGGTGACCGAGGCCGGCGGACTGGTGAAGGTGGTGGCACCGCTGGACGGCACGCCTGCCGCCCGCGCCGGCATCAAGTCCGGCGACCTGATCACCGCGGCCGACGGCAAGACCCTGATGGGCATGACGCTGTCCGAGGCGGTGGACAAGCTGCGCGGCGCGCCGAACACCAAGGTGACGCTGACCGTCAAGCGCGCCGGCGACGACAAGCCGCTGGAAGTCACCATGACGCGCGAGATCATCCACATGCAGGTGGCCAAGAGCCACCTCTATGGCGACATCGGCTATGTCCGCCTGAGCATGTTCAACGACGACACCGACAAGGCGCTGCGCGAGGCGATCGACAAGTTCCACCGAGAGCGCGGCAAGAAGCTGCGTGGCATCGTGCTGGACCTGCGCAACAACCCGGGCGGGCTGCTGGACCAGGCGGTGGATGTGGCGGACGACTTCCTGGACAAGGGCACCATCGTGTCCACCCGCGGCCGGCACAGCGTCGACGACCACAGCTGGTCTGCCAGTTCCGGCGACATCGCCCAGAACCTGCCGATCGTGGTGCTGATCAACAACGGCTCCGCCTCGGCCAGCGAGATCGTCACCGGCGCGTTGCAGGACAACAACCGGGCAATCGTGCTGGGCACCCGCAGCTTCGGCAAGGGCTCCGTTCAGACGCTGTTCCCGTTGCGCGGCAACGGCGCCATCCGGCTGACCACGGCGCGCTACTACACACCGGACGGGCGGTCGATCCAGGGCCAGGGCATCACGCCGGACGTGGTGGTGCACGAGACCGACAACCCGGTGGCGAGCTTCGGGCCGGAGCATGAGACCGATTTGAACAACACGCTGCAGAACGGCGAGAAGCCGCCGCCGCCGCGTCCCCCGGTGCCGCTGGCCGCCGGCATACCCAGCAAGCCGCCGGCGAACTGGCCGAAATACGATCCGGCCAAGCCGGAGACCGACTTCCAGCTGCAGCAGGCTTTGAAGCTGATCACCGCGATGGCGAACGCGGGCCACACCGGCACGCTGGTCGCGCCAGCCACCGGCAAGCGGCCGATCTGACCAACAGGACGCCTCCCGCGCACAGGGAGGCGCCCAGCCCTGTCCTCAAGGATCGCGCCCATGCCGAGCTATGAGTTCGTCACGGTGGACGTTTTCACCGAGCAGCGGTTCGGCGGCAATCCGCTGGCCGTGTTTCCCGACGCGCGCGGCCTGCGCGACGCCGACATGCAGGCGATCGCCGCCGAGTTCAACCTGTCCGAAACCACCTTCGTGCTGCCGCCGGACAATCCGCAGCACCACGCCCGGGTGCGCATCTTCACGCCGCGCACCGAGCTGCCCTTCGCCGGCCATCCCAACGTCGGCACCGGCTTCGTACTGGCGCGGCGCGATGCCAGCCCGCCGGAGCACTACGTGTTCGAGGAGCAGGCCGGGCTGGTGCGGGTGCACGTGCTGCGCGGTCCGGGCAAGACGATCACCGGCACGCGCATTTCCGCGCCGCGCTCGCTGTCGATCGACATCGGCATCCCGGATGAGGTGATCGCCCGCTGCATCGGGCTGGAGGTTGGCGATGTGCTGACCACGGCGCATACGCCGCTGGTGGCCTCGGTGGGCACGCCCTTCGTCATCGCCGAACTGCGCAGCGTCGAGGCGCTGTCGCGCGCCAGCCCCGATCTGACCGGGTTCCGCCAGGCGGCGGAGCGCTTCCCCGATGCCGGCACGCGGTTCTCGCTGCACCTGTACGCGCGCATCGATGGCAATGCCACCAATCTGCGCGCCCGCATGTTCGCCCCGCTCGGCGGCATCCTGGAGGACCCGGCGACCGGCAGCGCGAACGCGGCGCTGGCCGGATTGCTGACCTCGCTGGCGCCGGGCGGCGATGTGGATCTGACCTACGAGATCGAGCAGGGCGTGGAGATGGGCCGCCCGAGCCGCATCATCGCCTCCGCGCGGAAGACGCCGGAAGGGCCGGTGCTGGCCAACGTCGCCGGCAGCTGCGTGCCGGTGATGCAGGGCCGGCTGGAGATCTGATCCGCAAACGCGGCTGATGCACCAAGGGCGTCACCGCTCCTGCCCTTCTGCGCCTGCTTCCTTGCCACCGCCATCACGCCACCACCGTCAGCACGCCGCCACTGTCATCACGCTTCCCTGTCATCACGCCGCCCCTGTCATCACGCAGCGGCAGGGCACGCGAAGACGGTGCCTTCGAACAACCGGCGGGCGGTCCGCACAATGCAGGCGACCGGGCCCGGCGCAAGCTGCACGGTCAGCCGCCCGGACGGATGCTCCAGCACGATGTCCACCGGCGGCAGCAGCGGCCCCGCCATGTCCGCCGCAATCGTGCCCGGTGTGACGCAGGCGGTCGCCACCGCGACGGCGCCGGTCACCGCCAGCGCGCGGTGGCAGGCATGCGGCATGAAATAGCGCGTGCACAGCGTGGCGCTCGCCGAGGGCGCCAGCAGCACCGGCTTGGGGATTACCAGCGATCCGGCATCGGCGAAGCCCATGCGCCGCCCCGCCTCGATGCGGATCGCTTCCAGGCGGGCGCGGAATCCCGCATCTGCGTAGGCCTCCGGCGGCTCCCGGCCCGTGCAGCCCAGATCGGCGGCGCGCACCAGCATCACCGGCATCGCAGCATCGATACAGGACACCGCGACGCCGTCGATCACCTCCGCGGCCCGCCCGGTTGGTAACAGCCGGCCGGTGCGCGCGCCTGCCGCATCGGGGAACGCCAGCCGGACCGGCGCCGCGGTGCCCGGCACGCCATCGATCGCCGTCGAACCGGCATAGGTGACCCGGCCGCCAGGAGTCTGCACCCGGGCTTCGATGATCTTGCCGGTGTTGACGTTGTGGATGCGCAGGCGCGTTTCGTTCTGCGCTGCGGCCACGAGCCCCGCCTCGATCGCGAACGGCCCCACCGCGGCCAGCATGTTGCCGCAGTTCGGCGAGGTATCCACCAGGTTCTCGCGCAGCCGCACCTGGGCGAACAGGTAGTCCACGTCGGCATCCGGCACCGAGGGCGGCCCGACGATAGCCGCCTTGCAGGTAACCGGATCGCCGCCGCCGATGCCGTCGATCGCCAGGTCGTGCCCGGCGCCCATGGCCGACAGCAGCACCGCGTCCCGGCGAGCGGGATCGGCGGGCAGGTCGGCGGCGAGGAAGACGGGGCCGCGTGAGGTACCACCGCGCATCATGACGCATGGCACCCGGAGCTGCCCGCTTGGACGGACGGTGCTGAGCCTCGCCGACATGATTGCCTCCTGCGAACCGGATGGCGGCAATCTGGCGAGGCGGCGGTGATCTGTGAAATGCAAAGATCCGCGCTATTATTGCGCAGCATGGAATTATCCCAGGGCGCCTTGCAGCCTGGCACATCTCCCCGGAAGTCCGATGACGCTTCAGTGGCCGATAGTACCCCGTCGTGGCGGGCGCAGGCCCGCCACCCATGACTTGCCGTGGGAGACTCTGCGTGAGGAATTGGCGTGTAGCCTCCAGTCACAAGCAGCCGGTCGTGGGTGGCGGGCCTGCGCCCGCCACGACGGAGTACGCTCGAAAAGCATCGCCACTTCCAGCGGGATGTAGGAGATGAATGCGGAACTGCTCGACCTGAGGGCCTTCGTCGCCGTCGCCGAACTCGGCAGCTTCGTGCGGGCGGCCAAGGCGCTGAACCTGTCGCAGCCGGCCCTGAGCCGCCGCATCCAGAAGCTGGAGGAAAGCCTCGGCACCCCCCTGCTGGAACGGTCCACCCGGCATGTCGCGCTGACCATGGTGGGACGCGACTTCCTGCCGAAATTGCGCCGCCTGCTCGATGAGTTCGAAAGTTCCGTGCTGAGCATCCGCGACCTTGGCGCCCGCAGTGGCGGCGTGATCTCGATCGCCGCCGTCCCAACCACGGTGTTCTATTTCCTGCCGAACGCGATTGCCCGCTTCAGCAAGGCCTGGCCGCGTATCCGCATCCGTATTCTCGATGTCGGCGCGAACGAAGCGCTCGAGGCGGTCGCGCGGGGCGACGCCGATTTCGGCATCAACTTCCTCGGCACCTCGCATCCGGACATGGAGTTCATCCGGCTGACCGATGATCCCTTCGTGCTCGCCTGCCGGCATGACCATGCACTGGCCGCGCGCAAGCGAGTCAGCTGGCGGGAACTCGACACGCAGCGCGTCATCACGGTGGGGCGCAACAGCGGCAACCGCGTGCTGATCGACAACGCTCTGGCGCAACACGGGACACGGCTGAACTGGTCATACGAGGTGTCGCACCTTTCCGGTTCGCTCGGGCTGGTGGAAGCAGGCCTCGGCGTTGCCGTGCTGCCGAAATTGGCGACGCCGGCACGCGGACATCCGATCCTGCGCACCGTGCCGCTGGTCGAGCCCCAGGTGAGTCGCACCATAGGCCTGGTCCAGCGGCGCGGCGCCACGCTGCCGCCCGCGGCGGCGCACTTCCGCAGCATGCTGCTGGAAAGCTGGAAGGCGCGCGTTGCCAAACCGTGATGCGATGCCGCGCCGGCCCCAGCCGTTGACCTTCGCCGCCCACCCCGCATGAATCCCGGGGAACGGAGGAAACCCGACCATGCTGAGCGAAGCCGACAACGTCCTGCTGACCCGCACCGGCCCTGGCACCGCGATGGGCGGCGTGTTCCGGCATTTCTGGCAGCCGGTGGCACTCAGTGCCGAACTGCCGGAACCGGATGGCGCGCCGCTGCGCCTGCGCGTCCTCGGTGAGGATTTGCGCGCCTTCCGCAGCACCGACGGCTTGGTCGGCGTGGTATCGCCGCGCTGCCCGCATCGCGGGGCGGACCTGTTCTTCGGCAGGAACGAGGGCGGCGGCATCACCTGCGCCTATCATGGCTGGAAGTTCGCCACCGACGGGCGCTGCCTGGCGATCCCCACCTTGGAACCCGGCCCCGCACGCGAGAAGGCGGAGCAGAACGTCCGCCTGTTCGCCTGTCCGGTGCGCGAGGCCGGTGGTTTCGTCTGGGCCTGGCTTGGTCCGCGCGACGCGATGCCGGAGCTGCCGCAGCTGGAGTTCCTGACGCTGCCCGCCTCCCACGTGTTCGTCTCCAAGAAGCTGCAGCAATGCAATTGGGCGCAGGCCTGCGAGGGCGGACTGGACACCGCGCACTTCTCCTTCCTGCACATGCCGGTTTCGGATTCCAAGGATGTGACCGCCCGGCTGATGGCGAAGGTTTCATCCGATACCGACACCGTGCGCTGGATGCGGTCCGACGGCGCACCGCGCTTCACCATCCTGGAACATGCGGTCGGCCTGGTACTCGGCGCGGCGCGGAATGCCGATGGCGACAGCCTGTACTGGCGCGTCAGCCAGTTCCTCATGCCCAACCACGGCCTGGCGCCGAACGCCTTCCCCGGCGAGAACTACCACGGCCAGTGCTGGGTGCCGATCGATGATGTGTCCTGCTGGATCTACAACTACACCTGGAACCCCGAGCGCCCGCTCACCGATACGGAACGGCAGCGCTACCGCCAGGGCAGCGGCATCCATGCGGAGGTGGACGAGAACTACATCCCGCTGCGCCGGCGGGAGAACGACTACCTGCTCGACCGCCGCAAGCAGAAATCCGAGAACTTCACCGGGATCGATGGCGTGTCGGAGCAGGACGCCGCGATTCAGGACAGCCAGGGCCTGATCGCCGACCGCAGCACCGAGCATCTCGGGCCGACCGACCTGGGCGTGGTCCGCTTCCGCCGCATGATCCTCGGCGCGGCACGCGACATGGCGGCGGGGAAGCCGCCGGCGGGGGCACAGCACGCGACGCTGTATCGCGTGCGCTCAGGTGGGGCGATCGCCCAGCGCGACGTGCCGCTGACCGAGGTGATGCGGGCCCGCTTCGGCCATCCGCACGCGCTGGTGCCGGCGGCCGGCGCGCGGGACGCAGCCGAATAGCGGCCTGTTTCCCTCTCCGCCCCTGGGGCGCAGAGGGAAGTGCGTGCTTCGCCAGGTCCCATTCTGCTAGCCTGCGGGCCACACGTTATCCTTCGGGAGGAAAACCCAATGAACGACGCACCCACGCTCGCCGAACGCGCCGACGCGCTGGAAGCTCAGATGAGCCGCGAGCTGGACCTGATCGTGATCAAGTCCCGGCTCTACAGCCTGGCCGACGGCGACATGAGCCCGCCGCCCAACACCAACGCGCTGATGGCGCAGAACCCCGATGCGCGCGTGCTGATGGGCGACGATCCGCGCCTGCCGGCGATGCCGCAGAAGCCGACATTGGTGGATTTCTTCAAGTACCGCTTCGGCCCGTCCATGCACCTGCTGCAAAGCGCGAAGCATGCGGTGAATGCCGGGCTGCCGGAGAAGATGGTGCTGGCGTGCCTGCTGCACGACGTCTCGGTGATCGGCTTCATCCGCGGCGATCACGGCTACTGGGGCGCGCAGCTGGTGGAGCCCTATGTCGATGAGGAAGTCACCTGGGCGATCCGCGCGCACCAGGTGCTGCGCTTCTACCCGGATGAGTCGGTCGGCTACGAATACCCGCAATCCTACATAAAGGCGTTCGGCGCCGACTACCGGCCCGATCCCTATGTCGAGGCCGACTACCAGCGGATGCGGAACCACAAGTGGTACATGTCGGGCCGCATGATCACCGTGCACGACATCTACTCGTTCGACCCGAACATGCACGTGGAGCTGGAGGAGTTCACCGACATCATCGGCCGCAACTTCCGCCAGCCCGAGCAGGGGCTGGGCTTCGACAACAGCGCGGTAGCCCACATGTGGCGGGCGATGATCCGGCCTGCGAAATATTTGTAACGCAGCCGGCATGCCCTGGAGCAGGGCCGGCGCCAAAACCGCACTTGTTCAGGCCAGCTCTGTCCACCCTCAACGCGATCATCGACTCGGAAAACCGCGCGCACTGCGTGCGCGAATTGGCGACTCGAATGCGCATCACGTCGTGGCCGGCGAAGGTTGGCCATCCACGATTTGCTGTGGGAGACTCATGGTCGCAAGCTGCCTTGAGAGTCTGCCACAGCCATTCGTGGGTGGCGGGCGTGCCCGCCACGACGCGGTACGATCGACCACTGAAGCGCCACCGGACTTCCGGCGGGATGTACTAGGACCAGGAACGACCCCAATCGCAATCGCATTAGGCCGTCCTGGACCAAGTGGTTCAGTGCACCGAGGCAGCCACCATCTCGTGCTGCATGATCGCCGCGACTGCGACATCGCGGTCGTTCGCGACAGCCATCGGCGTGCCGTCCGCGGCATGGATCGCGAAACCCGCGGTGCCGTTCATCACGATCGGCTTGACGTAGGCCAGCTGCGAAAGGCCGAGCTGCGCCAGCTGCTCGACGGACAGATGCCGGATATCGAATGCGCCCGGCACGGGAGCGGTGTCGGACTGGATGGTCGAATTCGTGTTCATCAACTTTCTCCTTCAGGCGGCGGCCTTCTCCTCAGCGCCGGCGCCATTCTGGTGCCTGACGGGACCGTTCCGAGGCTCCCGTGACTGATTTCCTCTACGGCCTCAGTCCCGGCCGGTTTCGCCCTCCACCACCTTCATGCCGTTGCCGTTCGGCTTGGCGCCTGGCGGACGCGAAATGGCGATATTCTTCACCCGCGGTTCCGGCTGCGGACGGGCCAGATCGACGTGCAGCAGGCCATTGTCGAGCCATGCCCCCTTCACCTCGATCCCCTCCGCCAGCACGAAGGCCCGCTGGAATTGCCGCGCGGCGATGCCGCGATGCAGGAACACCCGCCCCTGCCCGTCATCCGACTGCCGGCCCCGGATCACCAATTGGTTGTCTTCCTGGGTGATCTGCAGTTCGTCCATGGTGAACCCGGCCACCGCGAGCGTGATGCGCAGCCCCACCGGGCTGATCTGCTCGATATTGTAGGGCGGGTAGCCGTCGGACGATGTCTTGGACGCCCGCTCGAGCATCTGCTCGAGATGGTCGAAGCCAAGGAACAGCGGCGATGTAAAGACGCGGGTCGTCATCAGCGGGGCCCCCTCCTGCGAGCGAAGCTTGTGCCGGGACCCGAAGCGGCATCCCGGCTGCGCAACATCTTGGCACTGGCCTCCGCGTTTGCAAGGGCTTGCCCGGGGCGCCAAGCCCGTTGATTGCCGGGGGGCACGCCGCTACATGCGGTGCATGCCCTCGGAAACCCTGGTCCGCGACGAGACCGATACCCTGCCGATCCTGATTGCGCCGCACGCCACGCTGCGCGCCCGCTGCCGCCCGGTCGGGCCGGCGGACCAGGATGCCGTGCGCGATCTGCTGCCGCGCATGTTCAACACCATGTACCGCGCCCCCGGCATCGGCCTGGCCGCACCGCAGGTCGGGCGGGAACTGCGCGTCATCGTCATCGACCTGATGCCGGACAATCAGCCGGCGCCGATCGGGCTGATCAATCCGGAGGTGGTGGCCGCCAGCCAGGAACTCGCCACGCGCGAGGAAGGCTGCCTGTCCCTGCCCGGCCAGTATGCCGACGTCACCCGCCCGGCGCGGGTCAAGGTGCGCTACCTGGACCAGACCGGGGCGAAGAAGGAGATCGAAGCGGACGGGCTGCTCTCCGCCTGCCTGCAGCACGAGATCGACCACCTGAACGGCGTGCTGTTCGTCGATCACCTGTCGCCGCTGAAGCGCAACATGATCATGCGCCGGCTGGCCAAGGAGCAGCGGCAGAAGCGCGACGGCGAGCGCTAGGGTTCGCCGGTGCGCCTGGCCTTCATGGGCAGCCCGGACTTTGCCGTTCCGGCACTGCGGGCATTGCACGCCGCGGGCCACAGCATCGTGGCGGTGTACTGCCAGCCCCCGCGGCCAGCCGGACGCGGGCATGCGGTGCAGCGCTGTCCGGTGCACGCCTCGGCGGAGGCGCTGGGGCTGCCGGTGCGCGCGCCGGTCCGGTTGCGCAAGGACACCGCCGCGCAGCAGGAATTCGCCGCATTGGAGCTGGATGCCGCCGTGGTGGCCGCCTACGGGCTGATCCTGCCGCCTGCCATGCTGGAGGCGCCCCGGCGCGGCTGCCTGAACATCCACGCCAGCCTGCTGCCGCGCTGGCGCGGCGCCGCGCCGATCCATGCCGCGGTACTGGCCGGAGACGCGCAGACCGGGATCACCATCATGCAGATGGATTCCGGCCTGGACACCGGCCCGATGCTGCTGCGCGAAGCGGTGCCGATCGGTCCCGACGACACCACCGGCCGGCTGCACGACGTGCTGGCGGAACTGGGCGCCCGCCTCATCCTGCGCGCATTGGACGAGGCGCCACCCGGCGAGCCGCAGCCCGCCGAGGGCGCTACCTACGCGCCGAAGCTCAGCCGCGAGGACGGCCGCATCGACTGGACCCGCGAGGCCGCCGCGATCGAACGGCAAGTGCGGGCCTTCGATCCCTGGCCCGGCACGTTCACGACGCTGGCCGGCGCCATGCTGAAGGTGCTGGGGGCCGAGGTGGCGGGCGGGGACAGCCCGAACCGGCTCCCCTTCCCCTGGCGGGAGGGGGTTGGGGGGAGGGCCCGAACGTCCAATCCCAACGCCGTGGCGGAACCGATGCCCACCCCACTTCCGCAAGGAGAGCGGGATTCCCTCGGTTGTACGTCTCCCCCCGGCACTGTCCTGGATCATCACCTGACCATCGCCTGCGGCACCGGCGTCCTGCGCCCCGCCCGCGTACAGCTGGGCGGCCGAGCCGCGATGGATACGGCGGCCTTCCTGCGCGGCCATCCCGTCCCGCCCGGCACCGTGCTGGGCAAGGCCTGACCCGGATGCCGGTCTGGGCGCTGGAACTGGAATACGACGGCGCCCCCTTCGTCGGCTGGCAGCGCCAGGCCACCGGCCTGTCGGTGCAGGAAGTGCTGGAAACCGCCGCCTCCCGCCTCAATCGCGGCGCGCCCGTCTCCACGGTGGTGGCCGGCCGCACCGACGCCGGCGTGCACGCCAGTGCCCAGGTGGCGCAGCTTGCGCTCGACATGCCGCTCTCCGCCGAGAAGCTGTGCGACGCGCTGAACTACCACACCAAGCCGCACCCGGTGGTGGTGCTGCGGGCCGCCGCCGCGCCGGAGGGCTGGAACGCCCGCTTCTCCGCCATTCGCCGCACCTATCGCTACGTGATCCTGAACCGCCGGCCCCGCCCTGCCCTGCTGGCGGGGCGGGCATGGTACGTAGCGGGGGCGCTCGATGCCGAGGCGATGCACCGCGCGGCGCAGCGCCTGCTCGGGCGGCACGACTTCACCAGCTTCCGCGCCGCCGCCTGCCAGGCGAACAGCCCGCTGCGCACGCTCGACCGATTGGATGTGACCCGCCGCGGCGAGTTGATCGAGATCGAGGCGGAGGCGCGCAGCTTCCTGCACCACCAGGTGCGCAACATGGTGGGCACGTTGAAGCTGGTGGGCGATGGCCATTGGCCGGTCGAACGCGTCGCCGCCGCGCTGGAGGCACGCGACCGAGCCGCCGGTGGCCCGACTGCCCCGGCGGACGGGCTGTACCTGAGCGGCGTCGGCTACCCGGTCGATCCCTTCGGCTGAGCGCAGACAGACGAGCCGCTCGTCACCCGGTGGCTTTTGGGCTGGCGGGCAACTCGGCACACGGCGAGATCGGGGCTGGCAGGCAAGCAGGTTCACCACAGAGGCACCGAGGCACAGAGCGCGGCGGGCGCAGCCTGAAGCAACTGCTTTGCCGCAATGGTCCGGATGAAGCAGCCTGCCGCCGCGCCTGTGTGCCTCGGTCCATTGTGGCCGCTGCGATTCGGTAGCCATCCTCGAAAAGCCGGACAACCAAGACGTGAGCCGCACCTCCCTACGTGCGTCCGGCTCGGGGCCGTGGTAGGAGCCCCGCCCGCGCACGGTGGGAGAGCAATTTTGACCGCTGACGAATGGTGCAGTTTTGGCTTATTCCGACATACTTATTGCTGGCCACGTAAGCAGGCCGAGGCACGCGAGGTGCGGCAAATCGGCCAAGATGATTACCTGCTAATAGGTGACAACGGAGGCAAGGTATTGGGGCGTGGCACAAAGGAGCAGATGGATACAGCCAATGTCGCCGTCCGAGTGTGCATGGCCGCCTCTAACTGATCGACGTGGCTTCAATGCCATTTTCTATGCCTCGGATTATTTCTATCGCCATATTCTGACTTGGTATGCCGATATAAATTGGTCTGTTGAACCGGCCATCTCTATATACAAGCGATATAAGAAATCCAGCATCTGCATTTGCGGCAGCATTCATTAATAATGATCTCGTATCAACATTCATAATGTAAGGTATGTTCGGGCGTCCCATATCCAGACCGGTTATTTTCTCATACCCTATTTTCAAATAATCATTGGAACCCATGTCCTGGGATGCGAAGAAGAGGTAGTGTTTTCCGACCGTGACCTGCCCATGCTTCTCACTGCCCAATCTGCACGCGTATTGCTTTATTGACCCAGGAACGAAATTTGTACCCTGGTCCGCCATATATATGTTAAAAAGGCGCTCAGCGCCTGTTCTATTCCGTCGTCGATGCTCATAAATCTTCAACCATACAGCGAGCAAAAAACCGGCAAGGGAACCTGCGAACACCAAGTACGGCATCGGCGTCGTTTTCCATTTGCATCCGTGCGCTACCATAGTGGGCCGAAACGATTTTGGCAAGGCGGCTATGGAATCCTACCGCCGCGGCCGTCTCTCCGGCCGCTCTAAGTCCCACCAGCACGTCGTTCACGCACCCTTGCCGCAGGCCAGCCCGAATCCGAGCACGGCCTCCGCAGCCCCCACGGGCTGGCGCCCAGCACCTGCAGCGCCTCGTCGTGGCTGGTGCCCCAGACCTGGGT
>Ga0187809_10001001_pt1 | contig 13869 bp, 11 predicted proteins | sample NC_wetland_sal_i_8_FD_132415 | JGI IMG/M metagenome (GOLD analysis project Ga0187809, IMG submission 132415) | Wetland sediment microbial communities from Neuse River Estuary, North Carolina, USA - ASW_4 | ecosystem: Environmental > Aquatic > Freshwater > Wetlands > Sediment | place: USA: North... | reverse complement strand
GCCTGAACAACCCCCTGAGCATCGTCGAGGGCGTTCGTCTCGACAGCGTCGTCTCCAGCAGCGACCCCGGTGTGGTCATCGACACGGTCAAGACCGCCGAGGACGGTCACGGCGTGGTGCTCCGCCTGTACGAGAGTCTGGGCCGCTCGACGACGACGGCCATCACGACGTCGCTCGACCATGCGGGAGTCCATGAGACGGACCTGCTCGAGCGACGCATCGCGGACGTGGACCTCGATCGCGTGGCTTTCGGGCCGTTCGAGATCAAGACGATCATGCTGGAGCGGTGATGGATCTCGTCAGCTCGCCGGTGAGCGCGCGTCGCCAGCATGTCTCGGTGGTCGTCGCCGGGTTCGGCCAGAACTTCATCCTGACGACCGTGACGACGTTCATCCTGTTGTACCTGACCCAGTACGCCCACATGAGCGTCGCCGGCACGGCTGTCGTCACCGGGATCCTCACCGCGACCAAGATCTTCGACGCTGTGAGCGATCCCGTTGTGGGCAGCATCGTCGACAAGACACGGACGCGGTGGGGCAAGATGCGCCCGTTCATCCTGTTCTCGGCGTTCCCCGTCGCCCTGCTGACCACGTTGCTGTTCGCGGTCCCGGACATCAACGAGTCGGGCAAGCTCGTCTTCTTCGGAGTCGTGTTCTTCCTGTGGGGCATCTCGTACACCGCCTGCGACGTCCCCTTCTGGGGCCTCATCGGCTCGGCGTTCCCGGACACCACCGAGCGGACGGGCGTCATCTCTCAGGTCCGTGCGTACGGGGGCATCTCCCTCGGCCTCGCCACGCTGGGGATGCCCTGGCTCGCGAAGCTGCTGAGCGGTGGCGGCGACGCAACCGGCACCGGCTGGACCCTCGCCGTCGGCTGTTCCGCGTTCCTGGGGATGGGGCTGTACCTGCTGGCGTTCGTGAACACCCGCGAGAAGGCCCGCCCCGACACGCGCGAAGGGCTGACGCTCCGCGTCCTGTTCACGACGCTGGGGAAGAACACGCCGTTGCTGCTCGTGCTCCTTGGTTCCGTGCTGGGCTTCGGCCGCTACCTCGTCCAGGCGGGCGGAGCCGTCTTCGTCGTCATCGCATACGGCGACCAGACGAAGTTCACGCTCGTCGGAGCCGCGATCATCCTCGGACTCGTGCTGGCGTCGTTCGGCACCCCGCTGCTCCTGAAGCGGCTCTCGAGCAAACAGCTCATGATCTCGAGCACACTGGTGGCCAGCGTCCTGTACGTCGCGATGTACGTGGCGGGCTTCGCCAACATCGTCGCGCTCCTCGTCTTCATCTTCCTGACGGGCCTGACGCTGGGCATCTTCGGCGTCGTCCAGACGACGATGATCGCCGACGCCGTCGACGACGTGGAACGACGTACGGGCGTTCGCAACGACGGCATCTCGTTCTCCACGCTCACCTTCGTGGCGAAGATCATGAACGCGCTCGCGGTGCTCGTCTTCGGCATCTTCATCGTGCTGGCCCGGTACCAGGCCGGGGTCGTCATCACGCCCGGCATGCAACAGGTCGTGTGGGCGGCGATCGCGCTCGTCCCCGCCGTCAGCTGCCTCGTCTCCGTGGTGCCGTTCGTGTTCTACCGCCTGGGCGGTCCGACACCACGCTGAGCAGTTTCGGAGAAGCCGCAGCCGGCCGTGCTGCCTAGGCTCGTCGCCAACGCAGCCATCCGAAGGAGACCCTCGTGACCGAGACCAGGAAGTCCAGCAGCGGCTTCACCGCCGAGGAGCGCGCAGCCATGAAGGAGCGTGCCAGGGAGCTCAAGGTGACCCAGGGCAAGGAGGCTGATCTCGCCGCCGTCCTCGAGAAGATCGCCGGGCTGTCGGACACCGACCGAGGGCTGGCGACGAAGGTGCACGAGATCGCGACGCAGGTCTTGCCCCGCCTCGACCCGAAGCTCTGGTACGGCAGTCCGGCGTACTACCTCGACGGCAGGCTGATCTGCTTCTTCCAGGAGTCGAGCAAGTTCAAGACCCGCTACGCGACCCTGGGCTTCAGCGACAACGCGCACCTGGACGACGGCAGCATGTGGCCCAGCGCGTACGCCCTCACCGAGGTCACGCCGGCCGTCGAGACGCGGATCCGCGACGTCATCACGCGCGCCATCGGGTGAGCAGGACCCCGCGCGTGCTCAGCGCGGAGGTCAGACGTGCCCGGCTCCGTCGAGCTGGTCGAGGATGTGGCTGAGCATCGGCCCGATCACCGCGATGGCGTCACGCACCCCGCCCCGCGAACCGGGGGCGCACACGACGAGTACGCGAGCGCCAGACCCGCGCTCGAGCACGCCGGCGATCTCGCGTGAGACCAACGCGGCTGGGGCATGAGCAATCCCGCGGCGCCGAATCTCCTCCGCGATGCCGGGGATCTGGAACGCCAACAGGCGGCCCACGACGTCGCTGGTGTGGTCACGCGGACCGATCCCCGTGCCGCCGCACGTGACCACGACCCTCGCCCCAGCTGCGGCGGCCTCCATCACCGCGCGCTCGATGTGGGACTCGTCGTCGCCGACGACCTGCCGGACGACCTCGGCACCCAGCTCGGTCAACAGCTCCTGAGCCACCGCGCCGCCGCGATCGTCGTCACGTCCGCTCGCAACCTCGTCGGAGACGGTGATGACGTGAACCCGAAGACCACTCATCACGTCTCATCCCGCCCGGCCCGTGCGTCGACGACAGCGACGAGCCGGCTATCGCGCGCGCGGGGAGGCGGCTCCTCGATCGGACAGTCGCCCGCCAGGAGGTCCCGTCCGAGCTGGACCTCCATCGGAGCCATCGGGACCAGCGTGGGCTCACGTTTCGCCGCCGAGCTCACTGACACGATCCGGGAGATCACGACTTCTTGGGTGCGCCAGGTCGCGCGTACCGGATCCAGGTGATCACGACGCACATGACGGCCCACGCGACGCCGATGCCGTAGAAGACCTGCGCCGGCATGAGGGTGAGGCCGACGCCGAACAGGAACGGTCCGAAGGCGGCGATGGCGCTCGTCCACCCGATCACGCCGCCCGCCTGTCGACGTTCGAAGATCATCGGCATCTGCTTGAACGTCGACGCGTTGCCGATACCGGTGAACAGGAAGATCGCGAGCATCCCCCACAGGAAGTGCGTGAAGCCACCCTGGAGCGCCGCGGCGCTGCTCGTGTCGGGGGTGAGCGCTGGGATCGTCCAGGCGACCGAGACCGCGAGGCCGATCCCGGAGATGAAGGTCCACACAGCGCCGCCCATCCGGTCGGTGAGTGGCGAGAAGAGGACCCGGGCTCCAGCCCCGACGAGCGGGCCGAGGAACACGTAGGCGACCGGGTCGGGCAGCGCATAGCCGGACACCAGCACCTTGGCCGCGGCGCCGGTCCCGGACACGATCGCCGCGTTCCCTGCGCCGTACAGGTTCGACATCAAGAGACCGAACTGGGCCGACAGGCCGGAGAACGTTCCGAACGTCATGATGTAGAGCAGCGTCATCCACCAGGTGTCCTGGTTGCGGAAGATGTCGAACTGCTGGCGGATGTTCGCCGTCACCGGCACGGACTTGAGCACCATCCACGCGAGGATCGCGCCGACGACCATGAACGGGATGTAGAAGAAGGCGGCGTTCTGGTACCAGACCGTGATGTCGGGCTTGCCGGTCACGTGGAGGCGCTGGGAGGCGCCGATGAAGCCGACCATTCCGAAGCCGACCAGCCAGGGAGTCATCAGCTGTACGAGCGAGACACCGAAGTTGCCGATGCCCGCCTGCAGCCCGAGGGCCGTGCCCTGCAGTCTCCGCGGGAAGAAGTAGGACGTCGAAGGCATGAAGCCGGAGAACGCCCCACCGCCGATGCCTGCGAGGAAGGCGAGTGTGAGCAGTTCCCAGTACGGAGCCGTGGGGCTCTGGACCCTGACGCCCCAGCCGAGCACCGGGAAGATCAGCAGCAGTGTCGTCAGCGCCACCATCTTGCGCGTGCCGATGATCGGAGGAACGACCATCCAGACGATGCGCAGCAGACCGCCGGACAGACCAGGGATCGCGGCGAGCCAGTACAGCTGGTCCTTCGTCCAGTGATAGCCGAGGGCGTTGAGCTTGGGCACCAGCGCGCTCGGCAGGAACCACGCCACGAAGCACATGACGAGCGTGAACGTGCTGATGCTGAGGGTCTTCCAGGCCAGGGACTTGTCCCAGGTGGCCTCGTTCTCGGGGTCCCAGTCGGTGAGCCATTCCGAGGAACGGGTCGGGGCAGTGGTCATGCGCGTACTCCGGTTGTCGGTGAGTGGTTGGTGGTGTTGTGAGAAGGCGGAGCCGGGTCAGCGTGTCTTGCGGTCCCGGTCCAGCGTTCCGACCGGGTCCCAGCCGCGGACACGTCCCCGCGAGGCGGTCGGGGTGATCTCGTCGCGGCTTCGGTAGACGATGTAGGGACGGAACAGGTAGTGCAGCGGCACGGTGAAGGCGTGCACGAGCCGACTGAACGGGACCAGGGCGAACAGCCCCAGACCGACGAGGATGTGCACCTTGAACTGCCACGTGGCCGCGGTCATCGCGGCGACGTCGGGCTGGAGGACGAGTAGCGACCGGAACCAGATCGAGACGGTCTCGCGGTAGTTGACCTCGACGCCGCTGGGCGTGTGGCTGCCCGTGAGCGTGGCGATCATGCCGAACACGATCGCCGCCACCAGCACGACGTACATGAGCTTGTCGTTGTTGGTGGTCGCGAGGAACACCGGGCCGGTCGTACGCCGCCGGTAGATCAGCAGCCCGATCCCGAACAGTGTCGCGACGCCCGCGATCATGCCGGCGACGAGGGCGACCAGGTGGTACGTCTCCTGGCTCACGACCAGGTCGGTCCACGCCTTCGGGATGAGCAGACCCGCAAGGTGCCCGCCGAGCACCACGAGGAGGCCGAAGTGGAACATCGGGGAGCCGATGCGCAGCAGCCGCGACTCGTACAGCTGGGACGACCTCGTGGTCCAGCCGAACTGGTCATAGCGGTAACGCCAGATCGTCCCGCCGATGAGGACCAGGGCGACCACGTAGGGCAGGGCGCCCCACAGGATGATGTCGACGGCGTTCACTCATGCCCTCGCAGACTCGCTGAGACCGACGAACTCGATCGGCTGTGCCTCCCCGAACCGTGCCTGCACCTCGGCGAGGCTGTGGGCAGCCTCACCCGGGAGGAGGTCGCACACAGCCTCGAGCACACCGGCGTGAGGCAAGGCGTCGGCCACGAGCCCGAGGCGGATGAGCTCGAGGCTCGCCCGGAACCTCTGCAGCAGTGCGAGACCGGCCTCGGGTGCCGCGGCCGCGAACTCGAGCACCAGCGGCAGGTAGTCAGGGAGCTCACCGGCCGGATCCACCTCCAGCCCGGACTCACGGTACGTGCTCTGCACGTCCACGAGGGCGGCTCCACGGCGGCGCGTGTCGCCATCGGTCCAGTAGCTGAGGTGCAGCGCGTGCTTGCGGGACAAGTCGAACTCCGCCACGTGGAACGCCTGCAGCCGAGCCAGATGGGTCAGGGGTCCTGTGGGGGTCGTCGTCGGACCTTGCCGCAGATGGTGCAGCACCGGGGCGAACTGTGGCTGGGCTGTCGTTCCGGCGAGCGCATGCTCGATCGTGGAGAGCCGGCCGAGCAGCTCCTCGTCCGGGTAGGCGAGCACGAGCGACGCGGCCTTCAGCACGAGTCGGGTCGTCGTCTCGGTGTCGGCGTTCACCGCAGTGCGCCCGCGGCGGGGCAGCACCTTCATGTCGTGGTCCCCTCGTTGCCGTCCCAGTTGAGCATCCCGGCCCTGTGCTGCAGGCCTTCGGCGGAGGCAGCCTCCTCGGCGTGCTGGCGCTGCTTCAGCGCCGTGTAGGTCTCGATCGCGACCGGTACCGGTCGGCCGGACGCCTCACCGAACGGCCCCGACTCGTACATCCCCGGACCGCCCTCGAAGTTCAGCGAGCAGCCGATCTCCTCTAGGTTGTGCGCCTGCTCGCGATGCGCCGCCGGGATCACGTACCGGTCGGCGTACTTCGCGATCGCCAGCAACCGGTACATCTGCTCCAGCGCCTCAGGTGTCATGCCCACAGCGGCTGCCAGCTCCGGATCCCGGCCGGTGCCCAGCGTGACGCCGCGCATGTAGGAGCGCATGGCGGCGAGCTTCTGCAGCACGTCGGTCACGATGTCGGTGTCGCCGGCCGTGAACAGCTCGGCGAGGTATCCCACCGGGATGCGCAGGGCGTCGATGGCGCCGAAGAGGTTACCGGCGGCCTCCCCGTCGTGGCCCTGCTTGGTGAGCAGGTCCACGACCGGCGACAGCGGCGGGATGTACCAGACCATCGGCATCGTGCGGTACTCCGGGTGCAGTGGCAGCGCCACCCGGAAGTGCTTGGCGAGCGCGTAGATCGGTGAGCGCTGCGCCGCCTCGATCCAGTCCTCCGGCATGCCTCCCTCGAGCGCGAGGGCGATGACCTCGGGGTCGTACGGGTCGAGCATGAGGTCGAGCTGTGCCTCGTACAGGTCCTTCTCGTCGGCGCAGGCGGCCTCGGTCACGGCATCCGGGTCATAGAGGATGATTCCGAGGTAGCGCAGGCGTCCGACGCACGTCTCGGAACAGACGGTGGGCAGGCCCACCTCGATCCGCGGGTAGCAGAACGTGCACTTCTCGGCCTTGCCGGAGCGGTGGTTGAAGTACATCTTCTTGTACGGGCAGCCGGTGATGCACTGACGCCAGCCGCGGCAGCGGTCCTGGTCCACCAGCACGATGCCGTCCTCGGCTCGCTTGTAGATGGCCCCCGACGGGCACGAGGCCATGCAGGACGGGTTGAGGCAGTGCTCGCAGATCCGCGGTAGGAAGAACATGAAGCTCTTCTCGTACTCCATGCGCAGCTGCTCGTTCGCCTCATCGCGGAGCTTGGCGAGGATCGGGTCGGAGTCCTGGGTCGCCGCGGCGCCGCCGAGGGAGTCGTCCCAGTTCGCCGACCAGGTGATCTTCGTGTCCTCGCCGGTGATCAGCGACTTGGGACGGGCCACGGGGAAGTCGTCGCCGAGGGGGGCCGAGACCAGGTTCTGGTAGTCGTAGGTCCACGGCTCGTAGTAGTCGCCCAGCTCGGGTTGTACGGGCGAGGCGAAGATGCTCAGCAGCTTGTGGAAACGGCCACCGGAGCGGAGCTTGAGGCCGCCGGACGTGGTCCGCACCCAGCCACCCTTCCAGCGTTCCTGGTCCTCGTAGCGACGCGGGTAGCCCTGTCCCGGCCGGGTCTCGACGTTGTTGAACCACACGTACTCCGTGCCTGCACGGTTGGTCCAAGCCTGCTTGCAGGTCACCGAGCAGGTGTGGCACCCGATGCACTTGTCGAGGTTCATGACCATCCCGACTTGCGCCATGACGCGCCTGCGACTGCGTTCGGCCATCAGTAGGTCACCTCCTGGGAGCGGCGCCGGACCGTGGTGACGATGTCGCGTTGGACACCCGTCGGTCCGAGGTAGTTGAACGCGTACGACTGGTGGGCGTACGCGCCGATGAGATGCGTCGGCTTCATGAGGATTCGGGTCACCGAGTTGTGGATGCCGCCGCGCTTCCCGGTGGCCTCCGACTTCGGGACGTCGATCGTGCGCTCCTGAGCGTGCTGCACGTAGCAGATGCCCTCGGGGAGCTTCGTCGTGACGACGGCTCGGGCCACGAAGACACCGTTGGCGCTCGTCAGTTCGATCCAGTCGTTGTCGGCGACGCCGATGCTGGCGGCGTCACCGGCGCTCAGCCACGCTTGTGGCCCTCCCCGTCCGAGGCTCAGCATGAACAGGTTGTCCTGGTACTCGGAGTGGATGGACCACTTGTTGTGCACTGTGAGGTAGCGCAGCGTGATCGCCTTCTCCCCGGTCGGACCGAGTTCCGGCTCACCGAACGCCTGGGTCATGTCCAGCGGCGGCCGGTAGGTGGGCAGCTGCTCACCCGCGTCGATCATCCAGTCGTGGTCGAGGAAGAAGTGCATTCGTCCTGTCAGGGTGTGCCACGGCTTGAGACGTTCGGTGTTGATCGTGAACGCCGCGTACCGCCGGCCGCCGGTCTCGGACCCTGACCACTCGGGTGACGTGATCACGGGCTGAGGGGACGCCTGCGTCTGGGCGAACGTGATGTGGCGCTCCTCCTGACCCTCGGACAGGTCGGCAAGCTTCTGGCCCGTCTTGCGCTCGAGGTCGTGGAAGCCCTGGGTGGCGACGGAGCCGTTCGTCGTGCCGGAGCACGTGAGGATGGCTTCGGCGAACCGTGCGTCCGTGTCGATCGCGGGACGGCCCGCGCCGACACCGCTGGGCATCACCCCGTGCAGCTGGCCGAGCCGCTCAACGGGGCCGCTCATGTCGTAGGTGATGTTCTTGACCGTGAACCCCAACCGGTCGGCGAGCGGCCCGACCGTCGCGAGCTTGTCAGCGATCGCGGTGTAGTCGCGCTCGACGACCATGAGCGCAGGGAGGTTCTTGCCCGGCACGGCGGGCAGGTCGGTGCCTCGCCAGTCGGGGACGTGCCCACCTGGCTGGCTGATCTGGCCCGCGGTGTCGTGCTGCATGGGCACGGCGACCAGGTCGCGACGGGTGCCGAGATGGTCCTTGGCAAGGCGGCCGACGGCCCGCGCGAGCAGTGTGAACACGTCGAAGTCGCTCTTCGCCTCCCAGGGCGGGTCGATCGCGGGGGTGAAGGCATGGACGAAGGGGTGCATGTCGGTGCTCGACAGGTCGTACTTCTCGTACCAGGTCGCCGCGGGAAGGACGATGTCGCTCAGCAGCGTCGTCGACGTCATGCGGAAGTCCGCGCTGATCAGCAGGTCGAGCTTGCCCTCGGGTGCCTCGTCGCGGAACTTCACGACCGCGGGCTTGGCATCCGCGCCGTGGTTGTTCGGCAGGAGGTTGGAGCCCGTTCCGAGCAGGTGCTTGAGGAAGTACTCGTTGCCCTTGGCGGAGGAGCCGAACAGGTTGGAGCGCCAGACGACCAGGGTGCGGGGCCAGTTCTCGGGGGCGTCGATGTCCTCGAGCGCCGTGGACAGCGCGCCCGACTTGAGCTGCGCCGCGACCCACTCACCCACGGACTGGGCTTCACCGCGATCAACGGCTGCCGTCGCCTCGTCGGCCAGGTCGAGAGGGTTGCGGTCGAACTGCGGGTAGAACGGCATCCACCCGAGCCGGTGAGAGAGCGCCATGGCGTCGGCGGTGTGCAGTCCGTCCAGTGAGCCTGTCGAGAGCGGCGACTTCACCCGATCGGCGGAGAAGCCGTCCGTACGCCACTGGTCGGTGTGCATGTACCAGTAGCCGGTGCCGATCATCGTGCGGGGCGGCCGGGACCAGTCCAGCGCGTTCGCGAGGTTGAACCAGCCGGTCATCGGACGGCACTTCTCCTGGCCCACGTAGTGAGCCCAGCCGCCACCGTTGCGGCCGATGCAGCCGGTCAGCATGAGGAGCGCCATGATCGCGCGGTAGGTGACGTCGGCGTGGAACCAGTGGCAGATGCCGGCCCCGAGGATGATCATCGATCGGCCGTGGCTGTCCTCCGAGTTCTTCGCGAACTCGCGGGCGATGCGGACGCAGGTGTCGGCCGGCACGCTCGTGATCTCGGCCTGCCAGGCCGGCGTGTACGGGCTGGTGACGTCGTCGTAGTCGGTGGGCCACCGTCCCGGGAGCCCGTCGCGCCCGACCCCGTACTGGGCGAGCATCAGGTCGAGCACAGAGGTCACGAGGTGGTCGCCGATCCGTACGGCGGGGACCCCGCGTCGGATGATCGAGCCCTCGCCCCGCGGATCCTCGAAGCAGGGGAGGGCGATCTCGACCGCCGACGCCCCTGTCACGTCCAGCAGGCTCAGGGCGGGCTGGAGGTCCTCGAGGTCGAGGTTCCACTTACCGACCCCTTCGTCGTTGTAGCGGTGGCCCATCGTCCCGTTCGGGACCGCCGGCCCATTGGTGGCGCCGTCCCACAGGACCGTCTTGAAGGCTGCGTCGGCACCGGAGCTCAGCGAGGGGATGTCGGCAGCGGTCAGGAACTTGGAGGCGGTCAGCCCGTGGCCATCCGGATGCTCGACGAGCGTCACGAGCATCGAGAGGTCGGTGTACTTCGTGACGTAGTCGGTGAAGAACCCGACCTGTCTGTCGACGAAGTTCTCCTTGAGGATCACGTGACCCATCGCCATGGCGAGCGCAGCGTCCGTACCGGCCTGCGCCGGGAGCCACTCGTCGGCGAACTTCACGTTGTCCGCGTAGTCCGGGGAGACCGTGACGACCTTCGTGCCGCGGTAGCGGACCTCGGCCATCCAATGGGCGTCGGGCGTGCGCGTCACCGGCACGTTCGATCCCCACATCATGAGGTAGGTGGAGTCCCACCAGTCTCCCGACTCGGGGACGTCGGTCTGGTCCCCGAAGACTTGAGGGCTGGCGACGGGAAGGTCGGCATACCAGTCGTAGAACGAGGTCATCGCGCCGCCGATGAGGTGGTTGAACCTCGTGCCGATCGCGTGGGAGACCATCGACATGGCCGGGATGGGGGAGAAGGAGACACACCGGTCAGGGCCGTACGTCTTGATCGTGTGGACGTAGCTCGCGGCCGCGATCTCGATCGCCTCGTTCCAGCCGATCCTCACCAGGCCGCCCTTGCCGCGCGCCTTCTGGTAGCGACTGCGGGTCTCCGGGTTGCCCGAGACCTCGGCGAAGGCGGCGACCGGGTCGCCGAGCCGTGCCTTCGCCTCGCGATAGGCCTCCACAAGAACGCCGCGTCCGTAGGGGTAGCGGACGCGGGTGGGGGAGTACGTGTACCAGGAGAACGCAGCTCCACGGGGACAGCCGCGTGGCTCGTACTCCGGACGGTCCGGCCCTGCCGTGGGGTAGTCGGTCTGCTGGGACTCCCACGTGATGATGCCGTCCTTGACGTACACCTTCCACGAGCACGAGCCCGTGCAGTTCACACCGTGGGTGGAGCGGACCACCTTGTCGTGGCTCCAGCGATCGCGGTAGAAGACGTCACCCTGACGGCCGCCCTTGAGGAAGACAGCACGGCCGTCGTCAGTCTGTTCTCGCCTGCTCACGTACTTGCCGAGGGCCAGTAGCGCGGTTGCCGCGGGGTCGTCCAGACGCGGATGCCGGGTGGTCATGGCTCATGCTAACCCGAAGCGCAGCATAAAACTCACATTTTGGGGTAAATCACTATCCGCCCGCGAACGGGGGCAGCACATCGACCCGTGACTGCGCGGGGACTAGGGCGTTCGGGTCTTTCACGGGCGACCCGTCGACCAGCAGGGAGCACACGGGCAGCACTCCGGCGAGCTGGGAATGGCGGGCTCCCAGCAGCGCGACGAGCTCTGCGGCGGTGGTGTCGGCGGCATCGAGATGCTCGCTCTCTGTGCCGGCGGCATCCGCCGCTCCGGCGTAGTAGGCGATCTCCATGGTCAGCCTCCGATCGAGCTCATGGTGCGTGCGGGAGGACGGAAGTCCGTACGGTCCATGCCGTGGCCGGCAGGCTTCGTCTCGTGAGCACCGCGCCAGAGCCGGGCGATCTCCTCGTCCTCGGCACCCGAGCGCAGGGCCGTCCGCAGGTCGGTCTCGGTGTGGCTGAACAGGCACGTACGGACCTGGCCGTCGGCGGTGACCCTGGTCCGGTCGCAGGCGGCGCAGAACGGGGCAGTGACGGACGCGATGACTCCGATCCGACCGGCGGGATGCGACGCCCCGGCAGCGACCAGCCACTCCTCGGCCGGTGCCGACCCCCGGCCCATGGCCGGCGTCAGGTCGAACCGGGTACGCAGGCGCTGCAGGATCTCGGCGGCCGGCACCATCGTCGTCCGGTCCCACGCGTGTTCTGGGCCCAGCGGCATGTGCTCGATGAACCGCAGCTGATAGCCGCGGGTCAGGCAGAACTCCGCCAGGGGCACGATGTCGTCCTCGTTGGCCCCGCGCATCGCCACAGTGTTGACCTTGACCGGGGTGAGGCCGGACGACTCTGCCGCCTCGAGGCCGCGCAGCACGTCGGGCAACCGGTCGCGTCTGGCCAGGGCTGCGTACCGGGAGCGGTCCAGCGAGTCGAGCGACACGTTCACGCGTCCGAGTCCCGCGGCGGCCAGACGGCTGATCTGCGTGTCGAGGCCGATGCCGTTCGTCGTCAGCGAGAGCTCGGGTGGCAGACCCTCGTCGGTACGCAGACTGGCGGCGGCCGCCACGATCCCTGCCAGGCCGGGACGCAGCAGGGGCTCTCCACCCGTGAAGCGCACCTTGCGCACCCCGAGCAGGTTCACAGCCACCCGGATGACCCGGACGACCTCGTCGTCGGTCAGGATGTCCCGACCGGGCATCCACGCGAGCCCATCGGCCGGCATGCAGTAGCTGCAGCGCAAGTTGCACCTGTCGGTCAGGGACACGCGGAGGTCCCTTGCGACGCGGTGGTGGGAGTCGACGAGAGCCCGGGAGGGCGCGACAGCGATCGGCAAGGACACTCCTTTTGGCAAACGGTGGGTCCACGGTAACCGGGTTAGATACGATTCTCTAGTGGAAACGTCGGCCGTCGTGTCGTCGTTGCGAGGATCGAGAGGACGTACGGTCATGAAGGGCACCCACGCCAGCCGCCTGGGGCCCACGCGTGCCGAGGTTCTGGACAGGCTGCGCAAGCTGGGTACTGCGGCGCCGCTGGACGAGATCGCGGACGCTGTCGGCATCCATCAGAACACTGCTCGGTTCCACCTGGACGCGCTCGTCGCGGCCGGGTTGGTTGTCCGCGACACCGAGCACCGTGACGCTCCGGGCCGTCCGAAGGTGCTCTACCGCATCGCACCGGCTTCGCGGGACACCACGTTCGAGAACTTCGCCGAGGTCATGGTGCGGCACTTCGCCGGTCGACTCGAGGACCGCGCCGAGCGGTCCGTGGATGCCGGCCTGGCCTGGGGTGAGAGCCTGCGCACCGAGCTCGTCCAGCTCGCCCCCGACCAGGCGCCTCTCGACAGGCTGCTGCAGGGCATGACCAGCCTGGGGTACGAGCCGGAGCTGGTCCTCGAGCCCGCCCCCGTCCTCAACCTCCGTCCCTGCCCGTACGCGACGATCGCGAGCCAGGACCCGGACGTCGTGTGCCAGATCCACCTCGGCTTGATGCGGGGGATCCTGGGACCGGACCAGCCGTGGGATGCCGTGACCGTACAGCCCTGGGTCACGCCCAACGTCTGTCGCGTGCTCCTCGCCGCGCATCCGGACGCCTCCGTCCCCAGCGTCGGGGACGCCGCGGATGCGTGAGCTGCTCTCGGTCGAGCAGTACGTCGCCGAGCTGGACGCGCTCGTGCAGCCGGCCGAGGGGACGGAGTGGGTGACCGTCGGCGAGGCAGTCGGGCGCGTCCTGGCGGTCGAGGTCACCAGCCAGGTCCCGATCCCGCTGTTCGCCAACTCCGCGATGGATGGCTATGCCGTGCGATGGTCGGACGTGTCTTCGACCCCGTCCCGGCTGCGGGTGGTCGGAGACGTTCCCGCGGGGAGCGACGTAGATCCCGCTGCGGCCGCCGGTGAGTGCGTCAGGATCATGACGGGGGCCGCCGTGCCCACGTTCGCGGACACCGTCGTGCCTGTCGAGCAGACCACGACGATCGACGACGACGTGGTCATCCTCGAGCCCCCGGCTCGCCAGGGCCTCCACGTCCGGCTGGCAGGCGGTGACATCGAACGTGGCGCTGTGATTGCGGCCGCGGGAACCACGATCACGCCCGGTGTCGCCGGAGCGGTCGCCGCCGTCGGCGCCGAGCACGTCATCGTGAGGCCCCAGCCCCGCGTGTCGCTGGCGGTCACGGGTGACGAGCTGGTGCGCAGCGGGTCGCTGAGACGTGGTCAGATCTACGAGTCCAACAGCGTCGCCGTGGGTGCGACCCTCGTGCGTCTCGGCGCGGCACTGCAACGCTCGGACCTGGTGCG
>Ga0187809_10001000_pt1 | contig 13873 bp, 13 predicted proteins | sample NC_wetland_sal_i_8_FD_132415 | JGI IMG/M metagenome (GOLD analysis project Ga0187809, IMG submission 132415) | Wetland sediment microbial communities from Neuse River Estuary, North Carolina, USA - ASW_4 | ecosystem: Environmental > Aquatic > Freshwater > Wetlands > Sediment | place: USA: North... | reverse complement strand
CGCGCATTGGGCATGAACGCGATGGAGATAAGGCGACGTTAAAGGTCATCGGAGCCCGTGAAGTCGGCTTTCCAATGCAGATCGGACCCGCCGAGTGAGATTAGTGACGGCTGCACATCGCCCATCCCGGTCATTCGGTCTTTTCTGAGAGAGGTCCGAGTTACGGCGCAAATCAGAGCTTGGGTGTGCAAATGTGGGTGTGTTTAGTGAGTTTTCCGCGTCGATTCTGACACATTCGTCCTTGAAATCATTGGAGAATGTGGCAGCCTTCCAAGCTGATGACGAGGGTTCGATTCCCTTCACCCGCTCCAGCGCCTTCGATGGCTTAGGCCCTTTGCGGCACGAAGTGCGTCTAAGCGTTGGGTCTCCGTATCCCAGCCCCGAGCCGAGCGTGTCCGACTAGATGGGCGACTAATTCGTCTTCATGCGAGACTTCGCGGCCCACGTCCGTCGTTCGTGGTCCGGGCGTACGTGTCGATTCAAATCGCGGGCGAGCATCGACTGGCACGATTGCTTCTTAGGCGACTGTGATGCCTAGCTAATCAAATCGGCACCGCCCTTTTTTTGTGTGTCCGGGCAGGCGCCTTCTTCGTAACAAGATGTGGTCATCGGGTAGATCGGCTCGAATCATCTCGTGCAGCAGATGCAGCCTGGATGTGAGACTTGGCAGTAGCTGCAGCGTCGGCGAGGTCTCGGCTGATTACGTCCAGAACGGCCTTTACAGCGGGCGGCACCGTCCGGCGCGAGTGATGCACCCATGCGATAGGCCGGACAATATGTCGTCTGACAAAGCGACGCGCGCGCAGTGTGCCTGCCGTAAGGTATTGGCTCAGCGCAATGACTGGGAGTACGGTAACGAAATCAGTCGCCGCTGCCAGATCGCAAAGTGCCGACAAATTATCAAGTTCAAGCTTAGGCGTGAGGTTGATTCCAGCATTTGCGGCATGAGTGTCTAAGATCGCGCGCAGGCCGTGCCGCTTTGACGGAAGAGCGAGATTGAGCCTGCCCAGATGTTCGAACGGTAACGCCTTGTTTTGATCATGCGCGGCGTCAGCGCGATAGGCTACGACCATCTCCTCGTCGAGAAGGTGATGCACGGCCAGCGGCGAGCGCTTACCCGATACATTAATGATCGCGATGTCGAGTTGTCCGGCGGTCACCCAGTCGGCGAGGGTTTCTGTGTAACCTTCGCAGGCGGACATAAACACGTCGGGATACGCGGCGGCAATTTTCGCGGCTGAACTGGCGAGCGTGCTTTGCGCCACGGACGTTACGACACCCACGGAGACGCGTCCGTGAATGCGGCCTTTGAGCCGCCCCATTTCCTGCTTTGCGGACTCGGCGTCCCGGAGAATGGGAGAGACGAGTTGCGCCAGCTTGGCCCCGGCCGCCGTCAAGGTAACGCCCTGCGCACCGCGATCGAAAAGTTTCTGGCCGAGCTTGGCCTCGAGTCTGGCGATCTGCATGCTCAGGGCGGGCTGCACGATGTTGAGCTGGCGCGCCGCACGCGTGACATTTCCCTGCTCAGCCAGGCAGAGAAAATATCGCATTTGCTTAAGGTCCATCAGCGCAGTGCCCTATCGATCGCGTCCTGTTCGATCATTATAAATGATTTCTATGATCACCACGGATTATTTGTGATGATCGTGTCTGGGCTCTACATTTCCGTACAAAAGGCTATGAGGGAACAGCGATGCGCGCAGCGGTAGTCGGCTTGGGCTCGAACGCGAAGGCCGATCTACGTGCGTGGCTCGAACGCTTGGCGGGGGACGGGCGGCTGGCGGTGGCGGCCGAAAACCTGTCCCTCCGTCATGAACTGGCCGCGGTCGCCAAGCGGCTCGAGCGCGAGCGGGCCGTCATTTTCCCGAGGCCGGGCGGTCATGCCGTCCCGGTCGTGGCCAACCTGCTTGCTGACCGGAGTTGGGTCGCCGACGCCATCGGCGTGCCCGAGAGCGACCTGCTCGCCCGCTTCGAGCAGGCCGCGCGGCATCCGCTGCCCTGCGTCGAGGTCCCCGACGGCGCCGCCCAGGCGGTGGTGCACCCAAGCCCGGATCTCACCAAAGTCCTGCCGATCCCGGTGCACAACGCCCTCGACAGCGGCCCGTACATCACCGCCGGCCTGTTGATCGCGCGCAACCCGCGGACAGGCGTGCAGAACGTCTCCATCCACCGCTGTCAGGTGAGCGGACCGGACCGGATAGGTGTGCTGCTCCTGCCGCGACACACTCAAGCCTATTACCGCATGGCCGAGGAGGCCGGTGACGCCCTAGAGGTAGCGCTCGTGATCGGGGTGCACCCGGTCTACCTGCTCGCCTCGCAGGCCATCGCCGCGCTCGACGAGGACGAGATGGGCATCGCCGGCGCGCTGCTCGGACGGCCGGTTGAGGTGGTGAAGTGTAAGACCAACAATGTGCGCGTCCCCGCCGACGCCGAGATCGTCATCGAAGGCCGCATCCTGCCGAGGGTGCGCGAGCTGGAAGGGCCGTTCGGCGAGTTCCCGCAGTATTACGGTAATCGCGCCGAGCGAGAGGTGATCGCCGTCGACGCTATCACTCATCGGCAGAACCCGATCTTCCACACCATTACCGGTGGCGGCTACGAACACCTGATCCTTGGCGCGGTGCCGCGCGAGGCGACGTTGCTGCAGCATCTCAAGCGCAGCTTCCCTAACGTGCTCGACGTGCGGCTGACGCGCGGCGGCACCTGCCGCTATCACCTGGCGGTCAAGATCGACAAGCGCTCGGACGGCGAGCCAAAGAACATCATCATGGGCGCTTTCGCCGGCCACTACGACGTGAAGCAGGTCGTAGTTGTCGATCGCGACGTCGATATCAGCGACCCGGTCGAAATCGAATGGGCGGTCGCGACGCGCTTCCAGGCCGACCGCGACCTCGTCCTCGTCGCGGGCGCGCAGGGCTCGCGCCTCGACCCGTCGGCAGCCAACGGCATCAGCGCCAAGCTCGGCTTCGACGCGACCGTGCCGCTGATCAGGGACGCTTCGGCGTTCCAGCGCATCCACGTGCCCGGCGAAGAGAGCGTCGATCTCGCCGCGGTGCTGCAACCCGACGCGAAAGAGAGCCTGGCGAAGCTGCTCGGCGCTTGAAAGTTCCGCCGGGAATGCACGCAGCAAAATCAGGGAGCCGACTCGTCGCCGTCATGCCCGGCCTTGGCCCGGGCATCCACGTTTTTACGGCGCCTCACAAAGCAAGACGTGGATGGCCGGGACAAGCCCGGCCACGACGATCTGGAGGACTCAGCCCATCTCCGCCGCCTGACGCACGCTTTTGATCATCGATACGCCGAGAAGGTAGTCGTGCGTCTTCTCGGGGCTGGCGAGGATCGCGCGCAGGCGCTCCTTGAAGTCGACGGGGTTCTCGAGGTTCTTCTTGTTCTGGATCGATTGCGTCTGCACGAACGCCTTGGTGATCAGGCGCCGCTGCAGGTCGTAGCGGTCGAGCTCTGCATCGGGCTTACGACCGCCTGTGACTTCGACGAGCCGCTCGGTCAGGTTCATGGCGTCGTGTATGCCGCCGTTCATGCCCATGCCGCCGAGCGGATTGTTCACGTGTGCGGCATCGCCGGCGAAGAAGGCGCGGCCCTTTCGATAGATACCGGCCACGCGCTGATGCACGCGGTACAGCGTCGTGTGCACGATGTCGTAGCGGTCGACGCCGGACACGATCCCGGACATCAGCTTGCGCGCGAACGCGTCGGACAGGGCCAGCTCGTCGCTTTCCTCCGCGGCCACGCGGAACATGACCCGCCACATGCCGGGGATCTGCAGCAGGAAGAACCAGCGGTCGGGATCGGCCACATAGCTGACCGAAACTATGTCAGGGATGACCTGGGTGAAATCGAACGGCGTGCTTACCACCAGATAGCGCTCGGGCCAGGTGAAGCCCTCGAAGTTGATGCCGAGGCTGCGGCGGACATTGCTGCGGGCCCCGTCTGCGCCGATGAGCCATGGGAAGTCGCGCCGTTCGGTCTTGTCGCCGCGATCGATCGTGACCTCGACGCGGTCGTCCGCCGTCGTGACACCCTCGACCGAACTGCCGAACTCGATGCGGAAATCCGGGTTACCGCCGAGCCGGTCGAGCAACAGGCGGGTCAGCTTCGACTGCTCGCATTGCAGCCGGTACGGATGCCGCGTCGCATCCGCGATCGTTGCAAAGTCGAAGGTCGCGAGTACGCCGTCCGCCCGCGAGCGAAACTGGAATTTCGACGCGATGAGCCCCTGGTCGATGAGCGATCTCACGACGCCAAGATCATCCAGCATGTCGAGCGTCACCGGATGGAACGTCGAGGCGCGCGATTCCGTGCTCAGGTCATTGCCGGCCTCGAGCACGGTGACCGGCACGCCGTGACGCACCAGGTTGGTCGCCGCCGCCAGCCCGACAGGGCCGGCGCCGGCGATGAGAATGCGATCTTCCATGCCTTGCTACCTGTACCGGTTCTTCGCCTTACATCGGCTTGATGCCGGCCTTCTGGATGATACCCCGCCACTTCACGGTTTCCGACGCGATGAAGTTCTTCAACTGCTCGGGACCGGGCGATACCGGCTCAGCGCCCTGCTGGACGAAGCGCGCGCGCACGTCCGGATCCTTGATGGCTTCGGCGAGGGCCTTGTACAGCTTGTCGATGATCGGCTTCGGCGTGCCGGCGGGTGCGAGCAAGGCCAGCCATCCGTAGGTTTCGTAGCCGGGCAGCCCGGCTTCCTCAGCCGTGGGCACATCGGGGAGCGCGGTCATGCGCTTCGGCGAGGTGACCGCAAGCGGCCGCGCAGTGCCGCTCTTGAGCATGCCGAGGACGTTCGGCAGGAACTGGAAGCCGAGCGGCACCTGGCCGGCCAGGAAGTCCGGCGTGTAGTTGGCGATGTTGCGATAAGGCACGTGCGTCAGCTTCACACCGGTCAACTGCTCGAAATAGGCCCCGGCCAGATGCTGCGAACTGCCGACCCCGACGGAGCCGAAATTGATCCCGGGATGCTCCTTCGCGTAGGCGATGAATTCCTTGAGGGTCTTCGGTGGCAGCTTCGAGTTGATGACGATCACGTTCGGCAGTGTGGCGAACAGCGAGATCGGTTCGAGCTCCTTCTGTGGGTCGTAGCCGAGGTTCTTGAACAAAGTGCGGTTCGCCGCGAGCGGGCCGGACGTGCTCATCACAAGCGTATAGCCGTCCGGCGCGGCGCGCGTGGCCATCGCGGTACCAATGTTGCCGCCGGCGCCGGGGCGATTTTCGACGACGAAGTTCTGGCCGAGCGACTTGGCCATCTTGGCAAGCATGATGCGCGTCACGACGTCGCTGGCGCTGCCGCCGGCAAACGGCACGATGACCTCGATGGGCTTCGTCGGGTAGTCGGCCGCGCGCGCGTTCGGGCTGAACAGAAGCGTCCCGGCCAACAGAGCGGGCAGTACCTTCAGCGCGGTCTTTCTTGTCATTTTCATTCGTCATCCTCCACGGTTGTCGTTGTTCAGCAGATTAGAATGCGACCGTCTCCAGCAGGCGCTCTCGGTCGGTGGTGCTGGCGCCATCGCCGGTGAAGACGATGCGGCCGCGCTCGATCGCGATGAAGCGATCGCATGCCACGAGCGCCTGGTGGACGTTCTGCTCGACCAACAGGATGGCGCATCCGGACGCCTTCAACTCGGCGATGATCCTGAACAGGTCGGCGACGATCATCGGCGCCAGGCCCTCGCTCGGCTCGTCGATCAGCATCAGCCTCGGTGCGCCTATCATCGCGCGCGCCATTGCCAGCATCTGCTGCTCGCCGCCGGACAGGGTCGTGCCGTGCTGGCGGCTGCGCTCCTTAAGTCGGGGAAAGCGCCGGTAGATGCGCTCGAGCGCCGCGAGGTTCCCGGCGTTCGGCCGGCGCGGCACCTGCAGGAACCCGAGACAGAGATTTTCCTCGACTGTCAGGCCGGGGAAGATGCGGCGATCTTCGGGAACGAAGCCGATGCCCTGCCGGGCAATGCGGTCGGATGCTTGGCCGTCGATGCGGGCGCCGGCGAAGGCGACGTCGCCTTGGGTCGGCTTGATCCAGCCGGCGATGGTCTTGAGCAGCGTCGATTTGCCGACGCCGTTTCGGCCGAATACGCCGACGACCTCGCCGTCCGCGACCGACAGGTCGATGCCCTGCAGGATGTGACTGCTGCCGTAATAGGTGTGCAGGTTTCGGATTGCGAGCATCGTCAGGCTTGCCCGAAATACGCGGTCTGGACCGCCGGATCGCTGCGCACTTCGGCCGGGGTGCCTTCGGCGAGCTTCTGTCCCTGATGCATGACAATCACGCGGTCGGACAGGCTCATCACCAGGCCGATGTCGTGTTCGATCAGCAGTACTGTGACTTCGTTCGCTAGCGACTTGATCAGCGTCGCCGTGTCCTTCGTGTCACCATGGCTCATCCCCTGGGTAGGCTCGTCGAGCAAAAGCACCTTGGGCTTGCAGGCCAGCGCGACGGCGACCTCAAGCCGGCGCTGCTCGCCGTGCGACAGCTTGCCGGCCGGATATCCTGCCTTGCCGGCCAGGTCGAACCGGGCCAACAATTCTTCGACGCGCGCGCGGGCGACGCGGCTCGCCGCCGCCGGCCGCCAGGCCATTGTCATCGGCTCAAGGATCTGGGCGGCCAGCCGCAGGTTCTCGAACACAGGCAAGTCGAAGAAGAGGTTGGTGATCTGAAACGAGCGCGCGAGCCCGGCCGCCTGCAGCCGGTACGGCGGCGCGCCGGTGTGGTCCTCGCCATCGATCAGCACGTGCCCGCTGCGTGGACGGACGGAGCCCGAGATCAGGTTGAACAGAGTGGATTTGCCGGCGCCGTTCGGACCGATGATGGTGGTGATACAATTGCGTTCCGCGGCGAAGCTCACCGCATCGACGGCGCGCAGCCCGCCGAAATTGACCGAGAGGTCGCGTACCTCGAGGACCGGCGCGGTCATGGCCCGGTCTCCTTGCCGAGGCCGCGTTCGACAGCGGGGCGCACGACACCCATGAGGCCGCGCGGCAGGAAGATGACGGCGCCCATGAACAGGAGCCCGATGACGATCACATGGTGCTCGGTGTAGCTGCCGATGATCGACCGCAACACCGTGAGCAGAACGCTGCCGTACAGAGCGCCGACCAGCGTGCCCGTGCCGCCGGTGACGACGGTGATGACGGCATTGCCGGACGTGCTGAAGAACAGCAGTTCAGGCGACACGAAGCCGCGCAGCATGGGGTAAAGCGCGCCCGACAACGCCGCGATCATCGCGGCCAACACAAAGGCAGTGAGCCGCGCGGTGACCGTGCGATAGCCGAGGAACGGGACACGCCGCTCGTTCGCGCGCACCGCGATGAGGAGGCGGCCGAACGGCGTGTCGAGCAAATAGGCGGAGATCGCGTACAGGACGACGATGAACGTCAGCACGAACAGGAAGAAGGCGGCCGGTGTGCCGCTGGAGATGGAGAAGACGCCGAGATTGATCCTCACGATCGGCACGCCGACCAGTCCGTCGGATGCGCCGAGTTCGCGGAGATTGTAGACGACCTTGGCGGCGACCTGCGCCATGCCGAAGGTGATGAGCGCGAAGTAGACCCCGCGCACGCGGTTGGCGATGATCCCGCCAATCAGGCCGAGCAGGGCCGAGGCCGCAGCCGTGGCCGCCATCGCGGCCCAGAACGACGGCACCACCATCAGCACCAGCGCCGACAGATAGGCCCCGAGGCCGAAATAGAGTGCCTGTCCGAGCGACAATAGCCCGGTGTATCCGAGCAGAATGTCGACGGAGAGAGCGAGGCCGCCGAAGATCAGGGCTTCGGTGGCAAGCCGCAGATAAAAGATGTCGCCCATCGCGGCGCCGACCGCGGCATAGATCAGTCCCGCCACGACCAGAACCGCGGTCAGGACGTGACTGGCCTGCTTGGCTCGGGTCAGCGAGTCAGCCATGACCGAGCCTGCCGAATAGGCCCTGCGGCCGCACCATCAGCATCGCCACCATGATGCCGAACACGACCGGGTCGGACCAGACGGGCGAGATATAAAGTGAGACGATCGCCTGCACTTGGGTGAGGGCGAGGCCGGCGACGACCGCGCCGCCGATGCTGCCCATGCCGCCGACGATGACGACGGTGAAGGCCATCAGGATGAAGTCGCGGCCCATGGTCGGGAACACCGAGTAGAGCGGCGCGAGCAGGACGCCGGCGAGACCGGCGAGCGCGATACCGAAGGCAAAGGCGCCGGCATAAACGTGCTGCACCGGGACGCCGAGCGAGGCGGCCATATTCCGGTCGAACGCGGCGGCGCGCACCATCGCGCCGAGCCGGGTGCGGTAGACGATGAAGGCGACGGCGGCGATGATCGCGGCGCCGATGAGGATGAGAAACAGGCGGTAGGTTGGCAGGAACACGCCGAACAGGTCGACGCCGCCGGTCAGCGGCATGTCGGGTCGATGCGGGTTCGGCCCGAACACCAGGCGGTAGCTGTCCTCCAGCACGAGGCCGAGACCGAAGGTCAGCAGCAGCGTCGTCACGTGCCGCTCGCCAGTGTGGAAGACGCGCTGGATGAGGCCGCGTTCGACGACGTAGCCGATCGGCAGCATGAGCAGCGGCACCAGCACCAGCAGCAGCCAGAAGGGCAGGCCGACAGTCGACAGCGCCAGCGCGATGAAGGCGCCGAGCGCGTAGAACTCGCCGTGCGCCATGTTGATGACGTCGAGCAGGCCGAAGATGATGGTCAGGCCGAGCGCGACGAGAATGACGGCAACGCCGAGCACGAGGCCGACGAGCATCTGCGGCGCCAGCACGAACTGGACGTATTGGACTGCCGCAGACATTCGTCTCGCCTCTTGTTCCGGGTCGCTGCGCTCAGGAGCGCTTGCAGGTGTTGGGGCCGATCGCTTCCTCGGCGCTGACGCTGTTGATGATCTTGAATTTGCCGTCGGTGACCTGCACGACGTACATCGTCTGCATGGCCTGGTTGTCGGCGGCGCGGATCGTCTTCTCGCCTTGCGGCGTCGACCAGGTCAGACCGCGCAGCGCGGCGCGCACCTTGTCGGTGTCGGTCGACTTCGCCTTGTCGACGGCGGCCTTGTAGGCGTAGATCAGGCCGTAGGAGTCGGCGCCGTAGAGGTCGGGATCGGCCTTGTTGGCAGCCTTGAACGCAGCGACGAAGGTCTTGTTCGTCGGCGTGTCGATCTCACTCGAATAGCCGACGCCGGTGGTGAAGCCGTTCGCTGCCTTGCCGATGGCGCCGATGTTCTGCGACGTCACGGTGCCGGACGCGCCGAGCACGATGAGGTTCTTCAGCAGGCCGAACTCCTGCATCTGCGTGAACAAGCGCACGGTGTCGTTGCCGGCTACCGAGGTGTAGAGCACCTGCGGCTGCGCGGCGCGCAGCTGGCCGAAATACTGCGAATAGTCCTTGGCGCCGAGCGGCGCGAACACTTCGCCGAGGCTGGTGGCGCCGACCTTTTCCGCGGCCTCCTTGAAGGCGGCAACCGTCGAGCGGCCCATCAGGTAGTCGGGGCCGAGATAGAACACCTTGGCCTTCGGGTGCGTCTTGGCGAGCCAGGCGGCGAGCGCAGTCGACTGCTGTCCGGCCTTGGCGTTGACGCGGAAGACGTTGGGTGAGCACTTCGCGCCGGTGATGTCGTCGGCGAAGGAGACCGTGGTGGCGAGCAGCTTGTGGGCGCGCTCGGCGACCTGGCCGACCGCGACGGTAGCGCCGGAGTTCACAGTGCCGGTCAGGAAGTCGACCTTGCCCACTTCGTACAGTTTCTCGGCTTTCTGAACCGCGACCGAGGGGTTGGCTTCCGAATCCTCGTAAACCAGTTCGACCTGGCGGCCCATGATACCGCCCTCGGCGTTGACTTCCTTGGTCGCTAGCTCGAGGCCCCACTTCACCTGCTGACCGATGCCGGCATAGGTGCCGGACAGCGGCGTCACCACGCCGATCTTGATGGGATCGGCGGCCTGCGCGCCGCCGGCGATCAAAACGCTGGCCAGCAGAGTCGCAATGAGTGTCTTGCGATGCGTCATTGTATTTCCTCCCGATGTTTCTTCATGCCGGCGCGTCGCCGCCGGCGGCGGACGTGTTCAGCTTCCCTTGAACTTGGCTGGACGCTTGGCGTGGAAGGCCTCAACGCCTTCCTTGAAGTCGTCGGACTGGCGAAGCCGGCTATAGCAGTGGCCTTCCAGTTCGATGGCGATCGCCAGGGTCGAGTCTTCGGTGTCGTTGAGCAGCTTCTTCGCGGTGCGCTGCGCGATCGGCGAGAAGGCCAGCAACTCGTCGACGAGTGCGTCGGTGGCGGCCTCGAGCTTGTCGTCCGACACGCATTCGGTGGCGACGCCCCAGTCATAGGCCTGCTTGCCCGGAATGCGCCGCGAGCGCATGACGATGTCCTTGGTCCGGGTGATGCCGACCATCTTCTGCAGCCGCGCCGAGCCGCCCGAACCGGGGATCTGGCCCAGCTTCTGCTCCGGCAGGGCGTAGAGGCAGGTCTCGGAGACGAGCCGGAAATCGCAGGCGAGCGAGATCTCGAACCCGACGCCGAAGCAGTAGCCGCGGTTGACCGCGATCACCGGCTTGGCGCAGCGCGCCGGCGCCGCCATGTTCCAGGCGAGCTTCGAGACGTGCTCGGGCGAGGCCTCCATGAAGCCTTTGATGTTGCCGCCGCTCGAAAAATGCTCGCCGACCGCGCGCAGCACGATGATGCGCACGCGCTCGTCCTCGTCGAGCGCCTCGAACACCAGGCGCAACTGGTCGCGCTGCGGCATCTCGATCACATTGAGCGGCGGCCGGTTCAGCACGATGTCGGCGCGCTTCTTCGCTTCATCGAACTCGACGGAAAACCCGTTGAGCTTGGCGAGGCGCGGATCGGAGAAGGACATCGTGGTCATGCTGCAGTTCCTTGTTGGCCTTCGGTCTCGAACTCGCCGGCGACCAGCTTGCGCCGCAGGAGCTTGCCGACAGGCGACTTCGGGATTTCGTTGACGAAAACGTAACGCCGCGGCCGTTTGAAGTTCGCGAGCCCGGACGTGCGGCAGAACTGGTCGAGTTCGCTGTCGTCGACGAGGCTGCGGCGCTTGATGAATGCGGCGACGATCTTGCCCCAGCGTTCGTCGGGGAGGCCGACGACGGCGACTTCCGACACCGCCGGATGCAGGGAGAGGCAGCTTTCGATCTCGACCGGCGAGACGTTCTCGCCGCCGGTGATGATCATGTCGTCGACACGCCCTGTGACGAAGAGATCGCCGTCGGCGTCGACATAGCCCGTGTCACCCGTGAAGTACCATCCCTGACGCAATGCCTTGGCGTTTGCATCCGGGCGCCGCCAATATCCTTCGAACGCTTCGTCGCTCGCCAGATACGCGATGATTTCGCCTTCTTCGCCGCCGGCCGCGGGCTCGTCCGGGCCGATGGCGTTCAGTTTGACGACGCGGATGCGCTGGTTGATGCCCGCGCGCCCGGCAGAGCCCGGCTTCGCCGGCGCGTTCTGATCGATCGTGAAGGTGTAGATCTCGGACGAACCGTAATGATTGACGAACAGCTCAGGCTTGAAGGCGGCGGCGAGCTCCTTCAAGAGGCCGTCGGTCATCGACGCGCCGGCGAAGCCGAGCTTGCGCACCGAGCGCACGTCCGCGTTCGGGAACACCTCGTTGTGGATCAGGTCGTGATAAAGTGTCGGCACGAGATAGAGGTTGGTGATCTGCTCGGCCGCGATCAGCGCAACCGCGCCGGCCACGTCGAAGCGGCGCAGGCAGATGAAGGCGCCGCCGATCAGCGACATCGCGAGAAGCGATCGCACGCCCATCGTGTGGTAGAGCGGCATCACCCCGAGGGTACGTTCGGCGCTCGCATACTGGTTTTGCGCGACGTGGGCGATTGCCGCGGCGCGCTCCGCGCGCTGACGTCGCGGCACACCCTTCGGCCGGGCCGTCGTGCCGGATGTGTAGAGCATGACCGACCATGCGTCTGCGCCGACTCGCGGCTCGGCGGCGGCTGCATCGGCGGCGAACAGCGCGGCGAACGCGATCTCGTCACCGCGGGTACCGTCGAGCGCGATGCGGATGCGGCTCTTTGCCTCCGCCGACGTGCGCGCCGGATCGGCCGAAGCCGCCTCGAACACGATCGCCTTGGCCTCCGAGTTCTCGATGCAATAATCGATCTCATCGGCTTTGGAGCGCCAGTTGATCGGCGTGATGACAATGCCGGCGAACTGGCAGGCCCAGTGCAGGGTCGCCGCCTCCCACCGGTTCTGAAGCACGGTGACGAGGTGATCGCCGGGCATCAGACCCAGTCTGTCGAAGCCGACGACCAAGGCGGAAATCTGTGCGTACCACTGCGCGTAGGTCATGCGCGTGTCGCCGTCGACGATAGCGAGCGCAGTCGGATCGCGCTCGACGCTGGCGAGGAAGCTGTTACCGAGATCAAGCATCGGCTTTCGTCTCCCGCAGAACTTTAGCCGCATCGAGCGCTGCCGCGACGATCGGCACGTAGCCGGTGCAGCGGCACAGGTGACCGCCGAGGAATTCCCGCAGCTCTGCCTCCGATGGATTCGTGTTCCGGCGCAGATAGTGATCCAGCGACATCAGGATGCCCGCGGTGCAGAAGCCGCATTGCAGCGCGTGGTGGCGGCGAAATGCCTCCTGCAGAACCGATAGCCGGCCGGGGCCGGGCGCAAGACCTTCGACCGTGCGCACCGTTGCGCCATCGACCTGCAGCGCCAGCGTGAGACACGCGCGCGCCAGCATGCCGTCGATCTCCACAGTGCAGGCGCCGCAGACGCCGTGTTCGCAGCCAACATGAGTGCCGGTGGCCCCGAGCGCATGCCGCAGAAAGTCGGTGAGAAGCATGCGCGGCTCGGCTGCCGCTTCGACGGTCTGGCCGTTGAGCGTTAACCGGACCATATGGGAGGTATCGGCGCTCAGCCGCGGCATCGGCGCGCCTCCTCGATCGTGGCGTGGCCCATCTGCCGCACTAGCTCGCGGCGATAGCGGGCGGTCGCGTGCAAGTCGTCGCGGGCGTCGAGCGCCCAGGAGAAGGCATCGATCGCCTCGGCGAGCGGCTTGCCTTCGATGAGCGGAAAGTCGCGCCGCTCGGGCCGGTCGGCGACCCCGCCAACCGCGAGCCGTATCGATGTTGCCGCGACGACCGCGGCGCAGGCAACGATGGCGAAATCGCCGTGCCGGCGGCCGAACTCGTTGAAGGCGTAGCCGGCGCCGGGCTGTCTTTTCGGAATATGGATGGCTTCGATCAGCTCGTCGTCGGCGCGTGCGGTTGACATCATGCCGACGAGGAATTCGCTCGCGGGCACGTGGCGGCGGCCGCGGCTGCTCGACAGTCCGACTGTGCCGTCCAGCGCGAGCAGGCAGAGCGGAAGCTCCGCGCTCGGGTCGGCATGGGCAATCGATCCGCACACGGTGCCGCGGCTGCGGGTTTGCGCATGGCCGACCCAGGGCAGGGCGGCCTGTAGCAGCGGCAAGGACGCGGCGAGATGCGGCCATGCCAGCAGGTCGGCCTGGCGGACGCCGGCCCCAATGCGGACGTCGTTGCCCTTGATGGCGATGCCGTCGAGCCCCGGTACATGCATGATGTCGACGACAGCCGTTGGCCGGACGAGACGCATCGACAACATCGGCATCAGGGTCTGGCCGCCCGCCAGGAGACGTGCGTTGGCGCCGAGCTCCGCCAGTACGGCGTGCACGTCCGCAAGGCTCGTGGCGCGCACGAAGTCGAAGCGGGGAGGCTTCATGTATGCCTCCCGAGCAAACGGGCGAAGAGGCCGCGCTTCCGCGGAGTGCCGCCGGTATGCCGGACCAGCGCCGCGAAGAACTGCTTGATGACCACTTTGGCAGCACCGTCCAGCAGGCGGCCGCCGATCGCGGCGACCTTGCCGCCGAT
>Ga0187809_10000999_pt1 | contig 13897 bp, 14 predicted proteins | sample NC_wetland_sal_i_8_FD_132415 | JGI IMG/M metagenome (GOLD analysis project Ga0187809, IMG submission 132415) | Wetland sediment microbial communities from Neuse River Estuary, North Carolina, USA - ASW_4 | ecosystem: Environmental > Aquatic > Freshwater > Wetlands > Sediment | place: USA: North... | reverse complement strand
GCGCCGATGGCGACGAGTTCGCGCATCGCGCGGTCGATGGTGTCGACGGACTTCTTCCGCAACCTGCGCGCGAGCGTGGCCCGTCCGGGCATTCGCGAGCCTGACGATTGGCCGTAGCGAAGAAGGACGGCGTAGAGGCGGATCGCCGTGTCGGAGACGTCGGCGTCGAGCAGCCATTCCGGGACGATCGCGAACCGTTCTTCGACATTCAAAACACCTGCGGTAGCGTCGTTCTCGTTGTTCTGGATGTCAGGCATGGCGCACCGCCGAAACAGCCGCCGTGCTCACAGCTCGCCAACGAACGCCCCAACATGAACCGGCATAAGGCCGCACCAGATGGACGAGACGAAGGACGAAACCGCACGTCACAGCACGTGCCCGCACCAGACGGAACCACCTGGACGAGTCGTGGTCTGACTTGAAAACCGCTAGGAGCGCAAGCTTCTCGTGGGTTCAAATCCCACGCCCTCCGCGTTCGTGTTGTTCCGTCCGGCCTGGTCCGGTCTGGTGCGACGCATTTCGTGAGCGACGTGTTGGCGTGGTCCCGGTTCTGAACTGCCCCGGTCGACGCTTCCGCGCCCACGCTCGCCAACATCTCGCCAACATGACGGCGGTTTTTGCGACCGCTGCATGGGTCGGCCGTCGCCGCCCGGCCAATCAGGTTCGCGTCGCGATGCGTCTCGCGGCTCATGTCGCGGCCGCCATCGCGAGTTGTCGCCGGTGTTGCGGGAGTTGGTGGGCCCTCCGCAACACACTGGACGCGCAACCCGTCCGCCTCGGTACGAGCGCTGGTGGCCACCTCGACGCCGCTTCCGCCGCCGGCGCGCGCGACGGTGCCCATCAGCGCACATCCGGTCAGGTCGGCGAGCGGGGTCCCAGCGACCGTTGCGTCCGTCCGCTTATTGACCGGCAGCGATTCGCCCGTCAGCACCGACTCGGCGCTCTTCAACCGGTAGACCTGCAACAGCCGAACGTCAGCGGGGAACGATGTCACCGAGACCCAACTCCAGAACGTGGCCCGGGACGATTTCAGCACGTCGACAAGCGCCGGCTGCCCGTCGCGGATGACGACGCTCTCGTGGTGAATCTGACAGCGCCACATCGCCTAACGTTCTGTACTGTGGAGACAAAGCTCGCGACCTCGCAAGATCTCGGCGCTCACATCGCCCGCCTGGGCTCGCCACGGTCGTAGTTCCCTCTATCCAGCCCTCGGCGGCACCATGACGACTTTGATTGATCCCGACTCAGTGCCTGCTCTAGTGGCGCAGGCGTCGTCGTCCACGCGTGGACTAGTCTCGTCCGGAGGCGCTCGGCGTGATGCGTGGCACCCGATTTCATGGGACATCGGGCAGGTGGCGATCTTCGCGGTCGCCCTGTCTGCCGAGCTCGGCGCGCCGGTCGAGCGCATCACATTGAACCCGGCGTCCTGGTCAGACCACCCCCGCTTGTTGCCTTTACCTGACGGACGTCGCTTGCGTGTCGACTGGTTCGAAGCCGCCCCGCTCGACGAGGTGAGCGTTCGACGTGGTTACGAATCGAGATTGACGATCCGGCTCGTCCCGTCGTCATGGGCGGTGGCGCCGGTACTAAAACGGCTTTGACAGCAGGCGTCCGCGACAGCTTCGATGCTCGTCGCGACCCAGTTGGATCGGCTGTGAAAGCACGTCGACATCATGCGACGGGCTCAGCCGAGGTTGACCTCGCTTATCCAACGTCAGCGAGACTGCCATCTGTCGAGAGGCCAGCACAGCTCGCCGACCCTGACGTTGTCGGTGGCGGCGTTCGCGTCTCCAACGCAAATACGACGTCGCGGATCGACCGGATGATCCGGTCGATGTCGTCGATGGCCGTGTTCAAGGGCTGCTCGCCCGGTCGTGCCACGTGCGGTAGGACACTGCTTAGGGTCAGTCCCACGCCGAACAGGTCGCGAATCACTGTGCCCACAAGTTCGATCGCGATTCTCTGCTCGTCGGCCGCGACTGCACGCTCGACGTCGGGATTCATGATGAAGGCCTCGGCGGCACAACCGGTGGCCGCGTGACTCATTCCGAGCGTTGACGTGCGAGCGACAACTTCCCAACCTTCGCGATCATGTTCGCCGATATGTTGAGCGCGCTCGTGCGGTGTCGCCGATCGGGCCCCGGCTGCGTCAACCGCGTTGGATTGGTCCACCACGCACGCACCGCCTTCGTGGCCGATTGCCGTTTACCCGCTAGTAGCCGAGGTCCGGAGCACGAAGCGTTAGCCCAAACGTAGACCGAAGAGCCATGCGGCGCCAGGCCCGGGCCGCCGAAGTCCATGGAATACGGATGCGCCGGCGTTGCGAACAAGGCGACGGCGCCTGGTCGTGGCGACGCCACCTCGACGCGCCGCAATGTGGCCAGGACCGAATTCTTGCGGCCGCCGCGTCTGGGCGCGAACGACCTGCGCAGTGGGAAGCGCGGCCTGTTGAATGTCCGGGGACAGCCGTTCGGCCAAGAGCACACGTCAGTTTGGCGGCATGCGGGTGTCTTTCGCGGTCGAACGGTGCGACACTGTACCCACCAGCGTGCCTGGGTCATCTGGACCTTGTGCTCCCTCGCCGCTTCACCTCTCTGGCGCGACACGGCGGGCGATGATGACAGGTTCCTTCCAGCGGTTGAGCAGATTCCTTCAGGCGGAGCGGCGCTTAGCACAACGCCGTCGGGCGTCGTCATGACGCCAGCGTCAGCACCGGTCACGGCCGCCGACACCCGGGCGGCCGCCGAACGCCTGCTTCACCTCGAAGAGCAGTGCATGTGCGGCCATCCGCGCGATGAGCACGATCCTATCGCGACACGATATTGCGCGGCGACATTCTCGAACCGGTTGCGTCGTGGTTGCATTTGCATGGCACCGGCGCCACGCTGACGATCGGTCCTAGTGGCATGCGCGAAGCTGTTCGCGGGCCAGACGGGTCCAAACGGGCAGATCCCTCGATGAACCGAGCGCGCTCGCACGCAGGTGTTCGTCGGCGTCGATCATCACGATCTTGCACACGCGCGTTCCGCGAGAGGTAACGCGCTGAAGCGATCGAAGACGGAAATTCGGCGTAAGATGATCGAACTCTCCCATCTTCGGTGGCGAGACGCGGAGCTCCGGATTCCTGGCTGCGCACCCCGACCGTGCAAGCGGGCGTGCGGAGGCCGTTTATGGATCGCGAAAGCCCGGTTGCCGGGCTGCTTCCCCGGCAAGCCAGTCTTGATCCGTTGACGGGCTTGGTCGACCGACGCTGGTTCGGCATCGCGCTCGCAAACACACGACGGCCGCCGCCCCAAGATGGACGTGACTTCGCGGTGATTGCCGCTCGCCTGGAGGGCATGACGCTGCCCGACGACGAGGGCCGCCTCGCCATTCGCGATGGGCGCCTGCTGCTCGCGGCGGAGGTGATCCAAAGCGTGATTGGCAAGCACGACCTAACGGCCCGGGTCGGCGACAACATGTTCGCCGTCCTGGCCCACGGCCATCCCGCCGAGATTGTCAAAGTCGCTGACGCTATGTGTGCGGCGCTGTTGTGCGCTGGAATCGCGGCACGTGTCGCGTGGGCTGTCGGCGGCGCGCACGGGGCGTTGTTCGCAGCCTTGCGTTCGGCCGAGCGTCAGGTTCGGTCGAGCGACTTTCGCGCGTGCCTTGACGAGAACGCGCCGTCTCTGGTGGAGGTCGTCGCGGTTGACGCCGCGGCGGCAACCTCGCTGCGTGACGACGCGATTGACGTTTTGATGAAGTGGCACGGTTCCACGCCTAAGAGCGCCCGGCGCCAACTCGCTCGCCAGGCGCACGAGCTCGGGTTGTCCCTCACCGCCATGGCGCGGCTGCTTGTGGTGGTTTCCACCGGACGCCTCACCGGCACTCCGGTGGCCAGGGGGATCGAGCTCGAGCGCACCGTTCGGCTCTCGCGTCACACGTGGCCGTCCCAGCCGAGGTGGACCTTCGAGCCACCGAACGCCGCCAGCGCGCGGATGACGTTGGGGCAGCCGCACGCGTCCAGCGGCCCTTGCGACCTGCGGCTCGCGGGGCGTTATCAAGCCGCAGCCAGCCGCCGCGGCTCGGGCGGAGACTGGTTCGACAGTTTCGTGCTGCCGAACGGCACCGTCGCACTCGTCCTCGGCGATGTGTCAGGTCATGACACACTCGCGGCCACGGTGATGATGCAGCTGCGCGCCATGGTGCGCAACATCGCCGGGCGATCCGAGACCCCTCCGAGTGAGGTGTTGCGCCAGCTAGATCGATCCCTGATCAAGCTTGGTTGTGACCGGGTCGCCACCGTGGTCTTTTGTTGGTTACGCACCGACTCTGCCGGTCGAGTTGAGCTGCGATGGTGCAACGCCGGCCACTTGGCGCCGGCCCTCGTCACCTCGGACGGCGCGGCGACTGTGCTCGACAGCGCCGACGACTTGCTCCTCGGACTCGACGGCGACGCCGAGCGCAGCGACTTGAACATCACGTTGCCGACCGGCGCGACCGTGCTGTTGTTCAGCGACGGGCTGATCGAAACCCGAACTTCCGACATCGACGACGGGCTCGCCCGCCTGTGCGTCGCCGCCGGACCCCTCGCGGACGCCGGCGTCACGACATTGCGCGACGTGCTGCTGCGAACGATGGTCTCTCCCGACACACCCGACGACGTCACCTTGCTCGCAGCGCGGGTTTCTCGCGCTGCGGAAATGCCTCTCGTCGGCGACCAAGGAATGCGCGCATCAGCCGGACGCGAGCAACGGTGGCGCTAACCCGTGCCTCGCCACCGGGACCGGTCGGGCGTCGCGCGGGCGTAGGCTGGAGCAGGCGTCGAGCTTCCCGTGTCCACGAGGAGGCCACGCGCCCTTTAGAGAGGCGGCTGCGATGGCCGGGAAGAACAAAGGTGGCCGCGAAGCGCGTAAGCCAAAACAGGACCACAACAAACGGGTGAAGGGCCAGACGCCGTCACCGGTCGCCCGCGCTGTCGAGGGGTCCCGACCGGAGCGGACGGCGGGCAAACCGTGACAGCTGGATCCCGCCCAGCCACCGCGGAGTATCGAGCGTGTCGGGATGACGTCGAGTTCCAGGCTGCGCGTCGCGAGCTCTACGCCGCGGAGGAGGCGCACGACCGACTCGAGGTCTCGGGCGGCTTGTCGCCCGGACATGTTCGCGACGGCGCGGACGACGCGGAAAGCGCCGCGACGCAGCGCGTACGACGCGCCTGGAACAACTATCGGGCCGCCGTTCGACGGCGTCGCTCTGCGTGACCATCATTTTGCGGGCGCGCACAACGAAGGACTGGTCCTCTTGAAAGCGACGCTGCACTTCGCCAACGTTGAGTTGGAGGTGACGTCCGACCTCCCGGGGCTTGCTCGCGACATCAAGAATGCCATCGACGGCAGCGGCAGCCCGTGGGTCGACGTCACAACCGCAGACGGGGAAGTGAGTCTCCTCGTCACCTCCACCGTGCCGATTTGGCTTGACCGGCGAACGGGTCCCGGATTTTGAGCGTCGCGCCGCGCCTTGAGGACTGCATGGAATCCCATGTCGTGATGCGATAGTCCTTCGCGCCGATGCGCGGGCGCGTTCATCGTTTGCGGTGACGCACAGCCGGACGCCCGCCGTAACCGCGCGACATTAGACGCTCGCTTCGCGCCGTGCTACGTTCGACACGGTTGTAGTTGCAGCACTCCTCAGACGTCGCAGCGCCCGCGGAATTCTGACAGCGGATGTTTGCTTTTGGTCTCGACATTTTTGAGACCCGACGACGACATAGCAGCCCTGGGCCGGAGCCACGGCTTTGCCACGCACAGTATGAGGAGTACCCCCATGGCACAAGGCACCGTCAAGTGGTTCAACGCGGAGAAGGGCTTTGGATTCATCAGCCCTGACGGTGGCACGCCGGATGTCTTTGTTCACCACTCGCAGATCCAGTCCGACGGCTACCGCAGTCTTGACGAGAACCAGCGCGTCGAGTTCGAGATCACGCAGGGCCCCAAGGGCCCCCAGGCGGAGGCTGTCCGACCCATCTGAGCTGTTTGCTCGATGCCCTCGCACAAGGCGAGGAGCCTGCCAACCCGCGGGGGACCAGGGCTTGTGATGGTCCCCTGCGCGCTCTGGCACGACGACGACAGCTTCGTCCTTCGCCACAACGTCAGGATGTGCATGTTCATGGACTACGTGTTGCTGAGCACATATCCGCCCACCCAATGTGGGCTGGCGACCTTTAGCGCGGCGTTGAACCGTCATCTCGCCTTGCCAGGAGAACGTGTTCGAGTCGTGCGTGTGGTCGACGAGGAACCCACCGTCCCAGGTCCTCCGGAGGTCGTCTGCAACCTCCTGAACGGTTCTGCACAGAGCGCGCGCGCTGCGGTCGGAGTCCTGAACGGTTCGGACGTTGTGATCGTGCAGCACGAGTACGGCATCTACGGCGGCGTCGACGGCGAGGACATCCTTGGGTTGGTGGACGCCGTTACGGCGCCGATGGTGACCGTGTTGCATACGGTGCTTGCCCAGCCGACCATCCGGCAAAAGCACATCCTGCAAAAGCTCGCCGGCGCCGCAGCCGCGATCGTGACTATGACGCAGACGGCGCGTCGACGGCTAATCGACGTCTACGGTGTCGACTCCGCGATGGTTTCGCTGATTCCGCATGGCGCCGTCGACAACCGCGTCACCGGCGCACGGTCGCGCCGCGCGAACCATCCGCTGCTCCTGACCTGGGGGTTGCTCGGACCCGGAAAGGGTCTCGAGCACGCCATCGACGCGGTCGCCTTGTTACGCCGCGGCGGCCATGAGGTGCACTACATGATCGCAGGTCAAACCCATCCGAAGGTGATCGCACGCGACGGCGAGCGCTACCGGCAATGGCTGCTCGCGCGCGCACGCTCGCGCGCGGTGGACGACCTCGTCCATTTCGACAACCGCTTCTTCGACCTCGACGCGTTGAATCGACTCATCGGCAGCGCCGACGTCGTGGTGTTGCCCTACGACTCGACGGAGCAAGTCACCTCGGGTGTGTTGATCGAAGCGGTGACCGCGGGCAGGCCCGTTGTCTCGACGGCGTTTCCACACGCCATCGAGTTGCTCGCCAGCGGAGCGGGTGCGCTCGTCCCCCGCCGAGACGCCCGAGGGTTGGCCGGCGCGGTCATGAGGATTCTGGGCGAGCCGGCGGTCGCCGCCGCGATGTGCCGCGAGTCGGCTCGGCTGGCTCCAAGCTTGTTGTGGCCGGCGGTCGCGCGGTCGTATCGGACCCTCGCGGCCGCGACGGTATCTGCACACGCGGTCGCATGAGGACTGCGGCGGTGTCATTTCGCCATCTGTTACGCCTCAGCGATGAGGTTGGCCTCCTGGAGCACGCCGAAGGCATCGTCCCGCGGCGCGATCTGGGCTACTGCGTCGACGACGTCGCGCGGGGCCTGGTCGCGGTGTGCCAGGCGCCCGACCCTGCTCCTGAGCTGGTAACGCTTGCCCGCCGGTACCTCAACTTCCTCAGCGACGCCCAAGCCGACGACGGCCGATTTCGCAACCGCCTCGGATACGACCGCCGCTGGGAAGACGAGCCTGGCGTGGACGACTGCTGGGGCCGCGCGGTGTGGGGGCTGGGCGTCGCCGCCGCGCGCGGGCCGACGCCCGGCGTGCGCACCGAGGCGTTGCGTCGCTTCGAGCTCGGCGTTCGCGCGCGATCGCCGTGGCCCCATGCCATGGCCTTCGCGGCGTTGGGCGCCGCGTCGGTGCTGGAGGCGCTTCCCGATCATGCCGGGTCAATCGCGCTGCTCACCGACGCGGCCCGGTGTATCGGCGAACCGCCCACCAGCGAGACCTGGCCATGGCCGCTCCCTCGGCTCACCTACGCAAACGCCGCGCTCGCCGAAGCCACGATTGCCGCGGGCGTGACCGTCGGCGACCAGACGGTGCTGGAAAACGGACTGCGAATGCTGCGCTGGCTGTTGGAACTGCAGACGCGTGACGGTCACCTTTCGGTGACACCGGCGGCCGGCTACGAGATCGGTGACTCACTACCCGCTTTCGACCAACAACCCATCGAGGTCGCGGCGCTCGCCGATGCGTGCCACCGCGCCGCTTTGGTGACCGGTCAGACGCGCTGGCTCAGCGGACTTCAGCTGTGCGTCGCCTGGTTCCTCGGCGCCAACGACGCCAATATCCCCATGTTCGATGAGACCACCGGCGGCGGCTGCGACGGACTCAGCGCGAACGGCCGCAATCGCAACCAGGGCGCCGAGTCCACCATCGCCGCGATCTGCACCTTGCGGCATGGGCGCGGTTTGGGCTTCAGCGGGCCCGCGGAGGGCACGAGGTGAACGCGCTCGCCCGAACGAGCAACAGGCTCCTGCCCGATCCAAGTCGCACGCTCACGCGGCTGTTCGTGCCAGGGCGTGAGGCCCTCATCCATGGCGAGTCCCGGGCGCTGCCGGTCCTCGAGCGGGTCATGGCAATGGACGACGATGCCGTCGTGGCGGCACTGCGACGGACCATGGCGGACTACTCGACCCGGCACCGTGACCTTCGCGGATTGTTGGAGCACAACTTTGGCCTCGTCGCCCACCGCCTTGGCGAAGGCGTCGACGTGGGCCGTGACCGGCGGGCGCTCATCGGCGCTTACTTCACGCACGAGTACGCGCTTGAGGCGGCAGCTCTTTGCAACCCGTCGATTGTGGCGCATCCTGACCAAGCCGGCGTCGCAGCCGGCGAACTCCGTTTCGTGATGAGCCTGCGCGCGATCGGAGAGGGGCATCTGTCCTCGATCGAATTCAGAACCGGCACGATCGACGCTGCCGCGCGGGTGCGGTTCGACATCGCCGGTGGTTTCCTCGACGCGGGCCGACACCGCACGGCCGCCTTCGATCGCGCGCTGCTGCGCGCGGTGCTGCGCGAAGCTGGCGAGGACGACGAGAACACGCGCTTCGTTTGGGACGCGCTGCCGGCGCGGTTCGAGATCCACGATCTTGACCGGGTGCTCGCGGCGCTCGACCGCCAGCAACTCACCCGCCGCGGCGCCCAGGGCTTCATCGACAAGGTTCGGCGTGCGGCCACTTGCAACTATGTCGTCGAGTTCGACACCGACGTGGCGCTATCTGAGCGGGTGTTGTGGCCGCACGGCCCAGCCGAGGCGAACGGGATGGAGGACGCCCGCTTCGTGCGCTTTTCCGACGGCGGCGCCGCGACCTACTTCGCCACCTACACCGCCTTCGACGGCTCCCAGGTCGCCCCGCAGCTCATCACCACCGACGACTTCGCGACCTTCAACGTTTCGCAACTGGCCGGACCGGCGGCGAAGGGCAAGGGGCTGGCGCTGTTCCCTCGCAAGATCGCCGGCCGCTACGCCGCGCTGTCACGGTGGGACCGTGAGAACAACGCGATCAGCTTCTCCGACGACGCGCGGCTGTGGGAAGAAGCCACCACGGTCCAGACGCCTCGACGTGCGTGGGATCTGATTCAGGTCGGAAACTGTGGCTCTCCGATTGAGACGCCAGCCGGCTGGTTGGTGCTGACCCACGGCGTGGGGCCGATGCGCGAGTACGCGCTCGGCGCCACCCTTCTCGACCTGAGCGACCCGAGAAAGCTGATCGCCGCGCTCTCCGATCCGCTGCTTCGCCCGGATGAGAGTGAACGGGTGGGCTACGTGCCGAACGTCGTCTACTCGTGCGGCGCCCTGCTGCATGGCGACACGCTGGTGCTGCCCTATGGCTGCAGCGACCACTCCGTGCGGATCGCGACGGTGCGTCTGCCGGAGCTGCTCGACCGGCTCAGTCGCGCCCACTAGCGTGAGCTGGATGCTCGGACGTGGTTTTGCCGCGCCGAACGCCCGATCGAGGCAGCGAATGAGATCTGCGCTCGCGCGCTCGCGCCTCGAATCACTCTGAATGCCGCGCTAGTCGAGGACGGGGCCAAAAGGCCGATGGAAGGACGTCGAGCCGGAACCAGATGGTTTTGCCATCGGAGTCGTGGTGGACGGCGCCCCAGTCGCTGGCGATCTTGTCGACGAGGTGCAGGCCGCGCCCGCTCAGCGCGTCGGCGTGCGGGAGTGATGCCGACAGCGCAACGCGTGTCGTGTCGTCGTCCGACACGGTTACGACAAGACAGGAGTCGTCTGGCAACAAGGCGACGGTGATCACCCCTGTGGTGGCACGGCAGGCGTTGGTGACGAGCTCGGAGGTCAGCAACTCGGCGTCGTCGGCGAGCGAGGTCAAGCCACCGGACCTGCAGAGGTGGCCAACGGCATGGCGCGCCTCACGCACCGAGCGTTCGTCCGCGCACAACCGGAGAACGATCTCGTCGCGGTCTCGGCTTTCTCGTGGTGGTTTGTCAGCCATGACCCGCTCCTTCGCTGATTTGCAGCGACCGCGGCGGGGATCTAGACCGAGGCGACGACTACGCGCACGATGGCACGCTCAGGCTGTGCCCCGGTCGCACGCCGTCTACACGCCTCGCGGGCGGCGCATGGTCCGCGGTCGAGTCGCGCTTGTGCGAGACTGGCCGCCACCAGCTGGGACGGAGGAGCATGTGACCGCTTCGACGCGGGTCCGTTCCGGTGCCTGATCTAGAGCCTTCGCTGCGGCTGCTTGGCGCCGTCTTGGCGGCGGGTCGAGACGGCCCGTATCGACTGTGCGAGTTGTGTGTCGAGCTGCTGAGGATGTCTGGCGCTGGAATCTCGATGCTGACGAAGGCGGGCAACCAGGGCACGGTCTGCGCGACGGACGAGCGAGCCGCCCGAGTCGAGGACCTGCAGCTGACCACCGGCGTGGGCCCCTGCATCGACGCCGTCACGTCAGGTTCGCCGGTGCTCATCGCTGACTTGGACCGCTCAGAAGGGGTCGACCTCGCCAGGTGGGCGTCTTTAGGCGACCTGTCGACGTCCGGCGTCCGTGCGCTCTTCGCATTCCCGTTGCGCATCGGCGCGATCACCGTTGGCGCGCTGGACCTGTACCGCGACACCCCCGGCGAGCTCGCGGCCGAGGAGCTTTCCGTGGCTTTGTTCGCTGCCGACGTGGCGGCGATCGCGCTTTTGCAACTGGTCACAGCAACCGATGACGTGTTCGCTCTCGACACGAGCAGGGGCGCGGACTACCGAATGCAGATTCATCAAGCCACCGGCATGGTCGCAGTGCAACTTGGCGTGACGGTGGGCGAGGCGCTGTTGCGGCTACGCGCCCGCGCCTTCACCGACGGCAGCAGCGTCGCGGAGCTGGCGGCTGACGTGGTCGCCCGACGCGTACGCTTCCAAATGGAGGATCGATGACGAACGACGTTGGTGGCGTCGGCGGACCCGCCTCTCGCGGGATCCACGAACGCGTCCTCGCGGACACATTCGTGATGCTCGCCGACACCCTCGTCGACGACTACGACGTCGTCGACTTTCTGCACCGGTTGGCGCGCTCCTGCGTGTCGCTTCTTGATGCGGCCGCGGCTGGCCTGTTGGTCGTCGATCAGCGGGGTGGGCTGGCCGTAGTCGCCGCCTCCAGCGAGGAGACGCACCTGCTCGAGGTGTTCCAGCTGCAGAACGACGAAGGCCCCTGCCTGGATTGTGTGCGCGCGCGCCAGCCGGTGGTCAGCGGTGACCTTGTCGCCGAGGCGTCGCGGTGGCCGAGATTCGTCCCCGCGGCCGCCGACGCGGGGTTCCGCTCCGTGGTCGCCGTTCCGATGCGGCTGCGCAGCGAGATCGTCGGCGGCCTCAACCTGTTCTACACCGACCCGCAGGCGGTTCCACCAGCGGATCAAGACCTCGCGCAGGCCTTCGCTGACGTGGCCACGATCGGGATCCTCCAGCAGCGTGCGACCCATCGCAGCCTGCTCCTCGCGGAGCAGCTCCAGCAGGCGCTCAACAGCCGAGTCGCCATCGAGCAGGCCAAGGGCGTGCTCGCCGAACGGCACGGTGTGGAGATGAGTGTGGCCTATGACTGGATACGTCGGTACGCCCGCGATCACAACCTCAAGCTGACCAACGTCGCGACGGCGATCGTTCAAGGCGACGTTGACGTCCGGCGTCCACGCCGATAGCGTCCGAAGCAGCCCATCGAGTGCTCTGGGTTAGGTTGGGCGGTCGTGTGCGGCGGTCAGCTGAGCAGACAACTGTCCGGGGTCCAGACATTGCGCCCCCAACCGAATGCTCAACGCCGCGGCGTTCGCGGACCAATCGTGTTTCCAGACGGCTGATCGCCGTCGCCTTCATCGGAGGGAAATACGTTGCTCTTCATAAGCGGGCCCATCGATCCGCGCACGCGTTCATCCACGGCTTTCTTGTCCGCCGAGCGGTAGCGGATCGCCACGCGATTCGCGGAACGCAAGCCATCGAGCATGGTCCCAAACCGTCGCAGGAACGTTCAACAACCTTGATCACGCCGCGCACGTTCGCACACAGCTGCCCCTAGTTGCCGATTCGTCAACGCCGAAGCAAGAAGTTGCGCCCTGGGCCAAACATCTTCTCGGCTGATGGCTGGGCCGTCCATGGGCGTGATGGTCTGTGTGGTCTTGATGTCGCGGAGGAGCCGTCGGGCGTAGCCGTCCGAGACACCGAGTATCTGCCCAAGTGTTTTGCCCGTGAGCTTCACCCCCGCTTCGCGGTGCTGGTCCTGTATGTCGCGCGCTCGTTGCACAAGCGACGGACCGCCGGCTGTTGTCACGGCGACAAGCGTGGCCGCCGGTAGAAGTCCTTTAGCCGTGAGGCGCGCTTCTGCGACTTCGGGAGTGGATATTGCCGTCGGCCCCGCCGTTGTCGGCGTCGGCTCGCGCAGTTGTCGCATCAGCAGCTCGAACGACAGCACCACTGTCAGGGGTGGGACGGCGGCGACGAGCCTCGCGATCGCGGTCGGCGGCGCGTGCAGGACGTTGAACGCGACGGACAGGGCGGAGAACGCGACGAGCAGCGCCCACGGGTAGCGAGCCGGTCGTCGGTTTTGGACGGCGTGCAGTATCGCGAGGCTGGCGACGATGATGAACCCGTCGACGATGAGCGGCCAAATCCACGCCAGAGGCCGCGGCACTTGGTTAGCGACGGCGAGTTGGTGCAGCGCGTCATACGACAACGCGAACGAGCCGGCGGCCAACGCGACGACGCCGGCGGTCGCCGCCCGCTCAACCGTTGTCGCGTCGCGATCCGTCTCGCGGCTCATGTCGCGGCCGCCGTCGCAAGTCGGTCCCGCTGTCGCAGCAGTTTGTGCGCTCGGCGCAGCACGGTCGACCTGGTCAGGGGTTGGCGTTCGGCGCGCAGCTGGCGTCGGGCTTCGGCTTGCAGGTGGACGCGCAGCCCGTCGGCTTCGGCCAGCTCGGCCTCGACCTGCTCAAGCGGGACATTACCGACGGCGCAGTCGCACTCGCCGCGCTCAGCGTCTTCGTCGTGACGCGACTCGGCGCCGCTGCCGGTCGCGGCGGCTTCGTCCCACCACGGCCCTGCCTCGGCCAGCCGCATCGGTGAGCGGGTGGCGGGGTCGGCGGCGACGATCCGCAACGCGTGCGCGGCGTGTTGCGCGGGCCAGCCGCGGGCTTTGACCGCCGCCTGCAGCGCGGCGACCAGCGACGGCCGCGCCCACCGCGCCGACGGCCCGCCCGCGTCACGGCGCAGCAAGCCGATCTCGGCGGCGTACGCGCCGGCGTCACGGATGCCGAGGGTTTCGAGGAAGCGGTCCTCCTCCACCCGCCACCGGTTGGGCTCCGCGTCGGTGTTAGTCGCTGCGGGGGGTTGGGGGGAGGTGGTGGTGCTTTGGGTGAAGTGCTTTGGGTTATGCCGCACCGGTGCGGCTACCCCCGCCGCATAGTTGCGGCCACCCCCGGCCGCGCCCGCCGAGTCAGCCTGGTCGGATGTGTGAGGGGTAGTCGCATCCGTGCGGCCACTCCCGGAAGAGGCGTCGCAGTCGTTGCTCGACCCACCGGGGCGGCGGGCGTGCAGGTGGTAGCGGTTGGTCAGGCG
>Ga0187809_10000998_pt1 | contig 13902 bp, 14 predicted proteins | sample NC_wetland_sal_i_8_FD_132415 | JGI IMG/M metagenome (GOLD analysis project Ga0187809, IMG submission 132415) | Wetland sediment microbial communities from Neuse River Estuary, North Carolina, USA - ASW_4 | ecosystem: Environmental > Aquatic > Freshwater > Wetlands > Sediment | place: USA: North... | reverse complement strand
CGCTTGCCCTGTGCCATGATGATGAAGATCTCACCGCAGGAGGTGGCGATCTCCGGCGCGCCGCCGCCGCCGGGCAGGCGCACTTTCGGCTTGTCGTAGGGACCGACGACCGTGGTGTTGAGATTGGCGTATTTGTCGATCTGCGCACCGCCGAGGAACCCGACCTTGATGCGGCCGCCCTGCAGCCAGTAGCGGAACATCTCCGGCACCGACACGGTGGTCAGCGCCGTCTCGCACAATTCGCCGTCGCCGATCGACAAAGGCAGCACGTTCGGCTTGGTGGCGAGCGTGCCCGACTCGTAGATCAGCGTGATGTCGGGCGCATGCGTCAGCCGCGCCAGATTGCAGGCCGCCGACGGCTGGCCGATGCCGACGAAGCAGACGTCGTCGTTCTTCAGGCCACGCGCCGCGGCGATGGTCATCATCTCGTTGGGCTTGTAATCGGCCATGATGTCCTCAGCTCGCACGCTTGCGCGCATATTGCGCGAAGGCTTCCGGGCCCTTGTCGAGTACGTTGTCCTTCATCCACTTGTGGAACGTGTCGCGCTCACGCGCGATATCGTCCCACTGCTTGTAGAAGCCATTGTTGCGCGGGTAGTAGCCCTGCGCATAAGACGGGAAGGCGCCGCCCGGGACCTCGACGACGTGGCTGACCGTCCAATGCGGCAGCACAACGGCGTTGAGGCTGCGCTCCGGCAGTTCGTCGACGATCTCCTCGACCGTCACCACCTGGCGCTTGGAGGCGAGCACCGCTTCCTTCTGCACACCGAGCACGCCCTCGATCATGACGTTGCCCTTGCGGTCGGCGCGCTGTGCGTGAATGACCGCGACGTCCGGACGGTGCGCGGGAATCGCGGCGAGCTTCTCACCGGTGAACGGGCATTCGATCGATTTGATCTTCGGGTTCACCTTCGGCAGGTCGGTGCCGATGTAGCCGCGGAAAATGGCGCAGGGCAGCCCCGCCGCGCCGGCTTCGTAGGCATTCGCCATCGCCGCGTGCGAATGCTCCTCGATCTCGATCCTGTTCGGCCAGCCCTGCTCGACCGCCTCGCGGAAGCGATGCAGTGAGCCGACGCCCGGATTGCCGCCCCATGAGAAGACGAGCCTGTCGACGCAGCCCATGCCGATCATCTGATCGTAGATCAGGTCCGGCGTCATGCGGATGAGCGTGAGATGCTTGCGGCCCTGGCGGATGATCTCGTGGCCGGCGGCGTGCGGAATGAGGTGCGTGAAACCTTCCAGCGCGACAACGTCACCGTCGTGGACGGCGGCTTTGACGGCGGCGGAAAGCGTCGTGATTTGCGCCATTGCGGAGTGGTCCTGCGTTTTCGGGTCCGTATTTACGGCTCGCCACGAAACGGGTCAAATGGCCGTTGGACCTCCAACCATCCGGCCTGCCATGCTCAGCGCACAACCGATCTTCACCATCGAAGCCGATCTGGACGCGATCATGAACATGGGTCGCGTACCGATGGGCGAGCGCCGCATCATCGGCATCCGCGGCGGAACCGTGCGTGGGCAGAAGTTCAACGGCCGTGTCCTGCCGGGCGGGGCCGATTGGCAGATCATCCGCGCCGACGGCGCCGCCGATATCCAGGCGCGCTACACGATCGAGAGCGAGGCCGGCGGGCGCGTCCTGGTCGACAGCGTGGGCCTGCGGCACGGGCCGCCCGAGGTGATCGCGCGGCTGGCGCGCGGCGAACCCGTCGACCCCAAGCTCTATTACTTCCGTACCGCGATGCGCTTCGAAACCGGCGACAAGGCGCTCGACTGGATGAACCGCATCATCGCCATCGCTTATGGCGCGCGGCTGGCGCAGGCGGTGAAGCTCGACGTCTTCGAGGTCGAATAGGCATCAGCCGAACTCGCGCAGCAACCGCATCAGTTGCTCGCGCCGCTCGGCGCCGACATGCGCGGTAACGCGGGTTTCGTGCTCGGCGGCCAGCGCCCTCGCCCTGGCCACCGCCTTCGTCCCGTCCGCCGTCAGCATCAAAGTGTGCGAGCGGGCATCGCGTTCTGACGCCTTGCGCCGGAGCCAGCCGCGCTCCTCCAGTTCCTGCACCATACGAGCAAGCCGCGCCCGCTCGATGTTCAGGGTGCGGCCGATCTCGGCCTGCGAGCGGCCCGGATTGGCGGCGATCACGAGCAGCACCGAGAACTGCGCCGGGCGCAGGTTCATGCTGCTCAGCGCGGCGATGAAGTCCTGGAACACCCAGACCTGGAGGCGGCGCAGGAAGTAGCCGAGATGGTCGTCGATGTCGCCGAGCCTGAGCCGCCCGTCGCCCACCTCCGCGCCCTCATCCCGCTCGATCACCGTCATCTCCGGCCTCCCTGCCCACCCGCATGAGGTAGCACGATCCCTTGACGGATATTGTTGTCTTTGACAACAATATCTCCATGGCGGCGCCTCAAGTCCGCCCGACCAGGAGGAAGCCCATGGTTAAGCCATTGACGATGGCCGCGCTTTTGCTCGCCTTGGCGGCGGGCCCGGCGGCGGCCGAGCAGAATGGGACGCTGCGCATCGGCGTCCTCAACGACATGTCGAGCGTCTATTCCGACTTCCAGGGACCGGGTTCCGTGCTCGCCGCCAAGATGGCGATCGAGGACTACGCCAAGCAGTCGAAGCGCAAGGTCGAGGTGATTTCGGCCGATCATCAGAACAAGCCCGACGTCGGCGCCGCCATAGCCAAGCAGTGGTTCGATACCGAAGGCGTCGACATGGTCATCGACCTGCCGAACTCGGCGGTGGCGCTCGCCGTCAGCGACATCGGACGCGCCAAGAACAAGGTGGTCATCGGCTCCGGCGCCGGCACGTCGGCGCTGACCGGCGAAAAGTGCTCGCCGAACTTCGTGCACTGGACCTACGACACGTGGTCTTTCGGGCACGGCACCGCCCGCGGCGTGCTCGCGCAAAACCCCAACGCCAAGAACTGGTTCTTCATCACGGCCGACTATGCCTTCGGCCACGATCTGGAGAAGCAGGCGAGCGACGAGGTCGTCGCCGAAGGCGGCAAGATCGTCGGCAGCGTCCGTGCGCCGCTCGGAACCAGCGACTTCTCCTCGTTCCTCTTGCAGGCGCAGGCGTCCAAGGCCGACGTGATCGCGCTCGCCAATGCCGGCGGCGACACCGTCAACACCATCAAGCAGGCCCGAGACTTCAACATCACGCAGAAGATCGTCGCGGTGATTTTCGATCTGCAAAGCGTGCCGGCCGTCGGCCAGAAGGCCGCGGGGGGCCTGACGGCGATCAACGCCTGGTATTGGGACCTCAACGACGCCACGCGCGCGTGGTCGAAGCGCTACGCCGCGCAGCATCCGAAAAAGATGTATCCGAACCACATGCAGGCCGGCGTCTATTCCGCCGTGCTTCATTATCTGAAAGCTGTCGACAAGGTCGGCTCGCCGGCCGACGGCAAGGCCGTGGTCGACGCCATGAAGGCCATGCCGACCGACGACATCCTCTACGGCAAGGGCACGATCCGCGCGGACGGCCGCAAAATCCACCCGCTCTACCTCCTCCAGGTGAAGTCTCCGGAAGAATCGAAGAGCGAATGGGACGTGTTCAAGATCGTCGGCACCATCCCGGCCGACAAGGCGTTCCGCCCGCTCGCCGAGGGCAAATGCCCGCTGGTCAAGATGTGACGCGGTTGCGCAACCGCACCGCAGCCGACACTATCGCGTGATACAGGTGCCGCGGCCCCTCGGAGGGGCTGCGGCATCGCCTTGAGGATCAAGCTTTTGACGCAACTCAACGGACTCTCGCTGCCGCCGTCGCTCACTGCCGAGATCGACGGCAAGGTCGCCATCCTGCGGCTCAACCGCGCGCAGAAGCGCAACGCGCTCGACGACGAGATCGTCGCCGGCATCGATGCGTTCTTCTCCAACCTGCCGGATGAGGCCGGCGCCGTCGTGCTGTGCGGCGAGGGCGAGCATTTCTCGGCCGGCCTCGACCTGTCGGAGCTGAAGGAACGCAATATCCGCCAGGGCATCTCCCATTCCGCGAGCTGGCATCGCGCCTTCGAGAAGATCCAATACGGCCGCGTGCCGGTCGTCGCCGTTCTGCACGGGGCCGTGGTCGGCGGCGGCCTCGAGCTCGCCGCAGCGGCGCATGTGCGCGTCGCCGAAAGCTCGGCCTATTACGCGCTGCCCGAGGGCAGCCGCGGCATCTATGTCGGCGGCGGCGGCTCGGTGCGGCTGCCGCGTCTGATCGGCGTCGCGCGCATGATGGACATGATGCTCACCGGCCGCACCTATTCCGCCGAAGAGGGCCTCGCCTTCGGGCTGACCACCTATCTCGTCGAGCCCGGCAAGGGACGCGCCAAGGGCCTCGAACTGGCGCAGCGCATCGCAAGCAATACCGAGCTCACCAATTTCGCCATCATGCACGCGCTGCCGCGCATCGCCGAAATGGCCCCCGGCTCAGGCTTTGCGATGGAAGCTCTGATCGCCTCGATCGCGCAGGCCGACCCGGAAGCGAAAGGCCGGCTCAAGGATTTTCTCGAGAAGCGCGCGCCGAAGGTGACGCGCACTTGAGGCGCGGCAGGTGCGCGGGGTATTGTTGACCAGGACAACAATAAACTGCTGCCAAGGGACGAAATGCCTAGTCCACTCCGGACGCCCGATAAGGCGCCGTTGCGCCCTGTGCGGCTGTCGCCGCCGACGCCGGCGCTCGAACGGCGCGCCGACGGTAGCGTTATCGTCCGCGCGCAGGAGCCACTGCCCGCCTACCACGCCAACCTGATCGAGCCGCTGCGCAAATGGGCGAGCACGACGCCCGATCGCATCTTCCTGAGCGCGCGCGGCGCCGATGGCGCGTGGCGCAAGCTCACCTACGCGCAGGTTCTCGACTCGGTGCAACGCATCGGCGCGGCTCTCTTGCGCCGCGGCCTGTCGCCGGAGCGGCCTATCGCGATCCTGTCGGGCAACGACATCGACCAGGCTTTGCTTGGCCTCGGCGCGACGCTCGTCGGCATTCCCTTCGCGCCGATCTCGCCGGCCTATTCGCTGATGTCGAGCGATTTCGGCAAGTTGAAAGCCATCCTCGGCCTGCTGACGCCGGGCATGGTATTCGCCAATGATGGCGGGCCGTTCGCGCGCGCGCTCTACGCCGCAGTGCCGGACGACATCGAACTCGTGGTCACGCGCAATCCGCCCGGCGACCGGCCGACGACGATGCTCGCCGATCTGATCGGTGACGAGGACGCTGCCGGCGTCGCGAAGGCCTACGCGAATGTGACGCCGGACACGATCGTCAAATTCCTGTTCACCTCCGGCTCGACCGGGCATCCGAAGGGCGTGATCAACACGCACAGCATGCTGTGCTCGAACCAGGCCATGCTCGCTTCGGGCCTCACCTTCCTCACCGACGAGCCACCGGTCGTGCTCGACTGGCTCCCCTGGAGCCACACCTTCGGCGGTAATCACAACTTCAATATGGTGCTGACGAACGGCGGCACGCTTTACATCGACGACGGCAATCCGACGCCGGCGGGCGTGCCGAAGACCGTGCGCAATCTCGGCGACGTCGCGCCGACGATCTACTTCAACGTGCCCAAGGGCTACGAGGCGCTGGTGCCGCACTTCCGCGCCGACGAAGCGCTGCGCAAGACCTTCTTCAGCAGGCTCGGCATGCTGTTCTATGCCGGCGCGGGCCTGAGCATGACGACGTGGGCCGACATGAACGAGATCGCCGTCGCCACGACCGGCGAGCGCGTGATCTTCGTGACCTCGCTCGGCTCGACCGAGACGGCGCCGGCGGCGCTCGCCTGCGCCTGGGACTTCGACCGGCCGGGCAATATCGGCCTGCCCTGCCGCGGCACCGAACTCAAGCTCGTGCCGAGCGACGGCAAGCTCGAAGCGCGCCTGCGCGGGCCGCACATCACGCCGGGCTACTGGCGCGAGGACAAGCTGACGCGCGAGGCCTTCGACGAGGAGGGCTTCTACAAGATCGGCGACGCCTTGAAGTTCGTCGATGCCAACGATCCGGCCAAGGGGCTGCTGTTCGATGGCCGCATCGCCGAGGATTTCAAATTGTCGACCGGCACATGGGTCAGCGTCGGCCCGCTCCGCGGCCGCTTCATCGACCATTTCGCACCTTATGTGCGCGACGTCGTCTTCGCCGGGCCCGACCGCGACGACATATCGGCGCTGGTGTTCCCGGACATCGCCGCCTGCCGCAAGCTCGCCGATGCCGCAACGGACGCGAGCGACCAGAGCGTACTCGACGGCCGCCAAGTGCGCACGGTGATCGCCGACTTGCTCGAGAGCCTCGCCAAGACGAGCCCCGGCTCGTCCACTCGCGTGGTGCGGCTCGTGCTGATGGCCGAGCCGCCGTCGATGGACAAGGGCGAGGCGACCGACAAAGGCTCGATCAACCAGCGCGCCGTGTTGAAGAACCGCGCCGGACTGGTCGAAGCGCTCTATGCCGCCACGCTCCCCGCAGCCGCCATCGCGTTGAAGGTCTCATGAGCGAAGCCGCATCCAACTTTGTCGATGCGCCGATCCGCGCGGTGCGCCTCGGGCCGCAGGACGTCGACGTCGAGCGCCGCGCCGACGGCACGCTTGTCCTGCGCTCGAAACAGCCGCTCGGACCCTATCCCGACAAGCTCACCGAACGCCTCGACCACTGGGCCGCGACGACACCCGATCGCGTCTTCATGGCCGAGCGCGACGCGCAGGGCGGCTGGCGCACGATCACCTACGCACAAGCCCGCGCCGAGGCGCGCGCCATCGGCGCGGCGCTGATCGCGCGCAAATTGTCGGCAGAGCGGCCGATCGCCATCCTCTCCGGCCACAGCATCGATCACGCATTGCTGGAGCTCGGCGCGCTCTATGTCGGCGTGCCGCACGCGCCGATCTCGCCGGCCTATTCGCTGGTGTCGGGCGATTTCGCGCGGCTGCGCGCGATCGTCGAGCTCATCACGCCGGGCCTTGTGTTCGCCGCCGACGGCAAAGCGTTCGCCCGCGCGATCGATGCCGTCGTGCCCAAGGATGTCGAGGTCGTGGTCGGCGCCAATCCGCCGGGTGGACGTCGCGCGACAATGTTTTCGGACCTGCGTGCGCATGACGAGGCGGCCGTCGACGCGGCGCACGGCAAGGTCGGTCCCGAGACCATCGCCAAGTTCCTGTTCACCTCCGGCTCCACCGGCACGCCGAAGTGCGTCATCAATACGCAGCGCATGTGGTGCGCCAACCAGGTGATGCTCAAGCAGGGGCTCGCCTATTTCGAGGACGAGCCGCCGGTGATCGTCGACTGGGCTCCGTGGCACCACACTGCCGGCGGCAATCATGACGTCGGACTCGTGCTTTATAATGGCGGCACGTTCTACATCGACGACGGCAAGCCGATGCCCGGCGCGATCGAGGAGACCGTGCGCAATCTGCGCGAGATCGCCTCGACCTGGTACTTCACCGTGCCAAAAGGTTACGAAGCGCTGCTGCCGCATCTGAAGGCCGACGCCGAATTGCGCCGCATGTTCTTCAGCCGCCTCAAGGTTCTGTGGTTCGCCGGCGCCGGCATCGCGCAGCACGTGTTCGACGAGATCCAGAGGCTTGCGGTCGAGACCTGCGGCGAACGCATCCTCTTCCTCACCGGCTTCGGCTCGACCGAGACCGCGCCATGCGCGCTGGCGCGCACCTGGGCGACCGAGAACGCCGCCAATATGGGCCTGCCCGCAGCCGGCATGGAGCTCAAGCTGGTGCCGTTCGAAGGCAAGCTCGAGGCGCGCGTGCGCGGGCCCAACATCACGCCCGGCTACTGGCGGCAGCCCGAATTTACCGCGCAGGCCTTCGACGAGGAGGGCTTCTACAGGCTCGGCGACACGTTCAAGTTCGCCGACCCGAGCGACCCGAAGCAGGGCCTGCTGTTCGACGGCCGCATCGCCGAGGACTTCAAGCTGTCGACCGGCACATGGGTGAGTGTCGGGCCGCTGCGCGCGCAGTTCGTCAATGCCTGCGCACCCTATGTGCGCGACGTCGTGTTCGCCGGACGCGACCGCGACGACATCACGGCGCTGGTGTTCCCGGACGTCGAGGCGTGCCGCAAGCTCGGGCCGCACAAGCCGGCCGACGCGCCGGCCGCCGAGATCGTCGAGCGCTTCGAGGTGCGGCAGCATTTCGCCGCGCTGCTCTCCCAGATGGCGCGCGCCAGCACCGGCTCGTCGAACCGCATCGCCCGCATCATCCTGTGTACCGAGCCGCCGTCGATGGACAAGGGCGAGATGACCGACAAGGGCTCGATCAATCAGCGCGCCGTTCTGAGCAACCGCGCGACGCTGGTCGAGGAACTGTATGCGGACGAGGAATCGCCGCGCGTGATCAAGAGCGAGGACTGACCCTGTGAGCGCAAAGAACGGTATCGCCGCCACCTATTCCGACGCCTGGTTGATCGACGGCGTCCGGACGCCCTTCGTCGACTACAACGGCGCGCTGGCGCAGGTGTCGCCCACCGACCTCGGAATCAAGGTTGCGCGTGAGGCGTTCAAGAAGACCGGCGCAAAAGCTTCGGACGTCAATACGACGATCACCGGCAACATGGCGCAGGCCTCCTTCGACGCCTACATGCTGCCGCGCCATGTAGGCCTCTATGCCGGCGTGCCGCAGGAGACCCCGGCGCACATGGTGCAGCGCGTCTGCGGCACCGGCATCGAGGTGCTGGCGCAGGCCTCCGACGCGACGTCGCTCGGCCGCGCCGAACTCGCGCTTTGTGTCGGCGCCGAGAGCATGAGCCGCAATCCGATCGCCGCCTATACGCATCGCGGCGGCTTCCGCATGGGCCAGGTCGAATTCAAGGACTTCCTGTGGGAAGCGCTGCTCGATCCGGGCTGCGGCTGCACCATGGGCGACACCGCGGAAAATCTCGCCAAGCAATATCAGATCACGCGCGCCGAGGTGGACGCGTTTGCCTCGCGCTCGTTCGAGCGCGCGATGAAGGCGCAGGCGAGCGGCTTCCACGCCGGCGAGATCGCGGCGGTCGCGACCGAGCAGTTCGAGATCGACGGCATGAAGACGCGCGGCATCCGCGTGAAGGAGGCCGTCGCCACCGACACGCATGTGCGCACCTCGACGGTCGAGCAGCTCGCCAAGATCAAGCCGGCCTTCGGTGGCGTGCAGACCGGCGGCAATTCCTCGGCCATCGTCGACGGCGCCGCGGCGATCCTGGTCGGCAACAAGGACTATACGAAGAAGCTCGGCCGCGCGCCGCTGGCGCGCATCGTCGCCAGCGCCGCGGTCGGCGTGCCGCCGGAGATGATGGGCATCGGCCCGGTCCCGGCGATCAAGGCCGTGTGCGAGCGCGCCGGCGTGCCGCTCGGTGAGATCGGCCGCATCGAGATCAATGAGGCGTTCGGTGCGCAGGTCATGGCTTGCGCCCGCGCGCTCGATCTCGACGAGGACAAGCTCAACGTCAATGGCGGCGCCATCGCCATCGGCCATCCGCTCGGGGCGACCGGCATCCGCCTGACGCTGACGCTGGCGCGCGAATTGAAGCGTGCCGGCCTGCGCTATGGTATCTCGTCGGCCTGCATCGGCGGCGGCCAAGGCATCGCCATGCTGATCGAAAATCCGGATGCGAGCGGGAGTGCGTGATGGAAATCAAGGGACAGGCAGCCATCGTCACCGGCGGCGGCTCCGGGCTCGGGGCCGCGACGGCACGCGCGCTCGCGGCGGCCGGCGCGCGCGTCGCCGTGCTCGACATCAACGAGAAGGCTGCGGCCGAGATGGCGGCAGACATCAAGGGCGTCGCGATCGCCTGCGATGTGGCCGACGCCGCCTCCGGCGAAGCCGCCGTGAAGAAGGCCGCCGAGGCGCACGGCCCGGCGCGCATCCTCGTCAACTGCGCCGGCGTGGGTCCCGCCAAGCGCATCGTCGGCAAGGACGGACCGATGCCGCTCGCCGATTACGAACGCGTCATCCGCGTCAACCTGATCGGCACTTTCAACATGATGCGGCTTGTCGCTGCCGGCGCACAGACGCTCGCGCCCATGCCGGACGGCGATCGCGGCGTCATCGTCTCGACCGCGTCGGTCGCGGCCTTCGAGGGCCAAATCGGACAGGCCGCCTATTCGTCGTCGAAGGGCGGCGTCGCGGCGTTGACCTTGCCGGCCGCGCGCGAGTTCGCGCAGTTCAGCATCCGCGTGCTCGCGATCGCGCCGGGCATCTTCGCCACGCCGATGCTCAAGGGCTTGCCGCAGGAAGCGCAGGATTCGCTCGGCGCCTCGGTGCCGTTCCCGAAGCGGCTCGGCGAGCCGCGCGAGTTCGCCGCGCTGGTCCTGCACTGCATTCACAACGGCTATCTCAACGGCGAGGTCATCCGCATCGACGGCGCGCTGCGCATGGCGCCGCGCTAACCGCGCAATGAGCGCGGACGACATCGTCGCGCTGTACGAGCGCCGCGCCCATGACTGGGCCGGCGACCGCGCGCGGCAGACCGTGTTCTTCGAGAAAGACTGGCTCGACCGGTTCGTGGCGCTCATTGCGCCGGGCGGCGTCGTGCTCGATCTCGGCTGCGGCCCGGGAAAGCCGATGGCGACGTATCTGGTCGCAAGTGGGCTCGGCCTCTGCGGCGTCGATTCATCGCCGACAATGATCGCCATGGCGCGCGCAAATCTGCCCGGCCGCGACTTCATCGTCGCTGACATGCGCGGCCTCAACCTCGGCCGGCAGTTCTCCGGCATCCTTGCCTGGGACAGCTTCTTCCATCTCACGCCTGACGACCAGCGGCGTATGTTTCCGATCTTCCGCGACCACGCCCAGGCCGGCGCACCGCTGATGTTCACCAGCGGCCCGCGCCACGGCGAAGCGATCGGCCAGTTGCGCGGCGAGCCGCTCTATCACGCCAGCCTCGCGCCCGATGATTACCGCTCGCTGCTCGCCGCGAACGGCTTCGCCGTCGTCGCCGAACGCATGGAAGACCAGGATTGCGGCGGTCATTCCGTCTGGCTGGCGCGGCGCCTGGAAGACGGCTAAGAGCGAAGCATGAGCCTGTCCAACACCCGCACCGTGCGCATCGAATGGGGCGACTGCGACCCCGCCGGCATCATCTTCTATCCGCGCTATTTCGAGATTTTCGACGGTTCGACCGCGCTGCTGTTCGAGGCCAGGCTCGGCTTCACCAAGTTCGAGATGTTCAAGCGGCTCGAATTCGCCGGGTGGCCGCTGGTGAAGACGCAAGCGCGCTTCATCAAGCCCACGCGCTTCGGCGACGACGTGACGGTCGAGAGCACGATCGCCTTCGGCCGCACCAGCTTCGACGTAACTCACAAACTCAGCCTCAAGGGCGAGTTGTGCTGCGAGTGCTCGGAGAAACGCGTGTGGACGGTGCGCGACGCCGGCGGCCGGCTGAAGTCGCACCCCGTCCCGGCCGCGGTGCTGGCGAAATTCGGCGTCACGCCGGCGGCTTAAAGCCTACTCCACCGCCGCGGCGATCCGCTTGAGCACCGCGAGAAATCGCACGCGGTCGCGTGCGCCGATGATGCCGTCGAGGACGCGCTCGTGGCCGCGGGCGGCGCGCACCATCGAGGCCAGCGTCTTCTGGCCTTCCTGCGTCAAATTGAGGCGATAGGCGCGCCGGTCCTCGTCCATGCGGCGACGCTCGACCAGACCGCGGCGCACCAGGTCCTCCACCACCGGCGTCAGGCTCGACTTGTCGCGGCCGTTGGCGAGCGACAGTTCGGTCTGGCTGATGCCGGGATTGCGGCCAATCAGCATCAAGGTCGCGAACCGGCCGGGGCTTTCACCGATTTCCTGCGACCGCCGTGAGAACGCCTGGAACGCCGCCTCCTGCGCCATCCGCAGATTGAAGCCGACCCATCCCGCCAGCGGTCCGAAATCGATGCCGGCCGGCGCCGCCGCGCCGTTCTTGCTGCGGCGCACGATCCGCTTCTTGCCTGCCACCTCGGTCGCCCTCTCGCCGCCATCGCACCGGGCGCGCGCACCCGGCCGCGAAATAGTTTGATCTCAAACGATCCTCTTTACAACCGCGATCGTATCCGGCTGAATGACGCAAAATAATTCGTTGCCCTAGACAACATCGGCACCATGGGAGGTCCGTCATCATGAAGGCCCGTTTCACAATCTCCGTTTGCGCCGCGGCCGTCGCCGCGATGATCGGCTCGGGCTCCGCGTTCGCGCAGGAGAAGACCTTCGAACTGAAATTGTCGCACTGGGTGCCGCCGTCGCATCCGCTGCAAAAGGCGCTCGAGGAATGGGGCGCCGACGTCGAGAAGGAATCGGGCGGCACGATCAAGTACAAGGTGTTTCCGGCGCAGCAGCTCGGCAAGGCGTTCGACCATTACGACATGGCGCGCGACGGCATCGCCGACCTCACCTACATCAATCCCGGCTATCAGCCCGGCCGCTTCCCGATCATCGCCGCCGGCGAACTGCCGTTCCTGATTGCCAACGCCAAGGGCGGCTCGCAGGCGCTCGACGCCTGGTATCGCAAATACGCCGACAAGGAGATGAAGGACGTCAAGTTCTGCCTCGCCTTCGTGCACGACCCGGGCTCGTTCCACTCCAAGACCAAGAAGATCATGGTGCCCGGCGACATCAAGGGCATGAAGATCCGTCCGGCGCACGCGACGATGGCCGAGTGGGTCAAGCAGCTCGGCGGCACCAACGTACAGTCGAGCGCGCCGGAAGTGCGCGACATCCTCGACAAGGGCGTGGCCGATGCGGTGACCTTCCCGTGGGGCTCGGTCGTGCTGTTCGGCATCGACAAGGTCACGAAGTACCACATGGATGCGCCGCTCTACACGACCACCTTCGCCTTCGTGTTCAACAAGAACACCTACAACCAGATGTCGGCGAAGCAGAAGAAGGCGATCGACGACCACTGCACCAACGAATGGGCAGCGAAGGTCGCGGGTCCGTGGGCCGACTTCGAACACGCCGGCATTGCCAAGCTGAAGGCGGAGTCCGGGCACGAAGTGTACGAGCTCTCGCCGAGCCAGCTCGCGGAGTGGAAAAAGTCGGCCGCGCCGCTCGAGAAGGCGTGGGCGGACAGCGTCAAGAAGGCCGGTGTCGATCCGGATGCGGCGATGAAGGAACTCAAGGCCGACCTCGTCAAGTACAAGGCCGCCTTCTGAGCACGCTCATCTGACGTTACGCGCCGGGCGCACGAACCGCGCCCGGCGCCGATTTCCGGAAACGAGCTCATGTCCGACCACGTGATGAGCGAGGATGAAGTCGCCCGCCGGCTCGCCGGCGGCAGCGGGCGTCCACGCCGTCATAACCTGATGGACCGTTTCATCAACGGCATCGAGCTGATCGCCGCCTTCTTCGTCGGCATCGTCGCCGCCGACATCTTCATCTCGGTGTTGCTGCGCTACTTCTTCAACTTCCAGATCCCGGACGCCTACGATTTCGGTCGGCTTCTGCTCGGCATCCTGATCTTCTGGGGCATCGCCGCGACGTCCTATCGCGGCACGCATATCACCGTCGATCTGATCTGGGCCAATTCCAGCCCGCGCTGGCAGCGCGCCATCGACATCTTCGCGACGCTGGTGCTGCTCTTTGTCGTCACGGTGCAGACCTACACATTGTTCGACAAGGTGACGGGCACTTACAACGACAACGTCCTCACCTTCGATCTGCGGCTGCCGACCTGGCCGTTCTTCGCCGTTGCCTGGGTCGGCGATGTTTCCGCCGTGCTGCTCATCGCCATCCGCACCTACCGGCTGATCTTCCAGCCCCAGACGATGGAAGGCGGATACCAGATCAAGGCTGTCGAGTGATGCATTTGAGCAGCGATGCCGTCGCCATCATCGGGTTCGTCGCGCTGTTCGCGATGATGCTGCTGCGCGTGCCGATCGGCATGGCCATGGGCCTCGTCGGCGTCACCGGCTTCGGCTACATCGTCGGCGGCGTGCCCGCCTTGAAGATGGTCGGGCAGACGTCGATGCG
>Ga0187809_10000997_pt1 | contig 13904 bp, 11 predicted proteins | sample NC_wetland_sal_i_8_FD_132415 | JGI IMG/M metagenome (GOLD analysis project Ga0187809, IMG submission 132415) | Wetland sediment microbial communities from Neuse River Estuary, North Carolina, USA - ASW_4 | ecosystem: Environmental > Aquatic > Freshwater > Wetlands > Sediment | place: USA: North... | reverse complement strand
GGGCGCCCGCCATTGGGGTTATCACGGCATCTCCTACGACTACATCAGCCGGCAGGTGCGAAAGTTCGCACCGCAGGCGCGGCGGGTGATCGCAGCGCATCTCGGTGGCGGCGCCAGCATGTGCGCCATGTTCGATGGGCGCAGCGTCGAGACCACGATGGGCTTCGGTGCCGTATCCGGCCTGCCCGTGGCGACACGGTCGGGCGACCTGACGCCGGGCGTGTTGTTCTATCTGCTGCGCCGCAAGTTGTTCGACGACGCGTCGCTGGAGAAGATGCTATACGAGCGTGCGGGCTTGCTCGGCCTGTCCGGCGTCAGCGACGACATGCGGGTGTTGCAAGAGAGCACGGATCCGCGCGCTGTCGCGGCGTTGGAGTGCTTTGTTTACGTTTACGCGATGACGAAGTACGCCGGCGCCTATGCGGCGGTGCTCGGTGGACTGGACGCGTTCGTGTTCACCGCCGGCATTGGCGAGCACTCGGTGCCGGTATGCGCAGCTTTATGCGGCAAGCTGGCATGGCTTGGCGTGAAGTTGGACGCAAAGGCGAACGCGTCCCACGGACCGCGGATTTCAATCCCGGACAGCGGTGTATCCGTCTGGGTCATTCCCACCAATGAGGAACTGATGATCGCGCAACACACGCTGGCGATCGTCCGCGCATAGCCGGAGTCTGACGCGGCAGAGGCTACGTGTCGGCGGCACGACGAACACCCCGAGGCATAGCAAAGACAGAAGGAACCCGTGATGGACACCACTGCCGATCAGCCCAAGGTCCCCTAAGCCGGTTTCGAAGCCCGATGCGAAGGATGATTTGAAGTTCCTCCCCCTGGCGGAGGTGGAGAAGAAATTGGAGTCGTCCCCGGATGGCCTCAGCCAGGCCGAGGCGGACAAGCGGCTGGCCCAATACGGGCCCAACGAGATCGAAGAAAAGAAGACCAACGAGATTCTGAAGTTCCTCAGCTATTTCTGGGGTCCCATCCCGTGGATGATCGAAGTGGCGGTCGTGCTTTCGGGCATCGTCCGGCACTGGCCCGACTTCTTCATCATCCTGCTGCTGCTGGTCGCCAACGCCACCGCCGGCTTCTGGGAGGAGCACCAGGCGGGCAATGCCATCGATGCGCTCAAGGCCAGGCCCCCCTCCGTGCCAATGAAGGTGAGACACGAGACCCCCGGCGGCTTCGGAGTGACCCTGTGAATCATTCGAACGTGAGGGTCGCGGCGTGGCTGAACCCGACATGGGGTCGCGGAACCTCATTCACCGGCGCATGGCCGCGAGACAGGAACACTTCATGCCAGTGGCCCTGTTCGACATCAATTTGCGACATTGGAGGAGCCGGCGCCTGACGAGCGGCCGATGATTGGCGATGTCGGAGGTAGGCCACGACGGGCGCAGCCTTGGCTCGACCTGGTGGCGGACCGCAACGCGTGTGCGAGCCGCCGGCCTCTGGCGCTCCAGCGACTGTTGCATGATGAGCAGGGCTGCTCGCGCTGATGTCGTACGCAAGCGACGGCTGTGTGATCCCACCTCGGTCGCCGTGACCATTCCCCGGAGTTCGGTTCCGGCCAGTCTGCGGCCTGACCGCGCGGGCTCGCCGTTGATTGACCGGCCCAAGGGGAATTCCGTATGGGCACGGCGCCATGGCTACGCCGGCCCTAACTCTCCATCACATATTTACGATTTCTCGCACCTGATTGAGCTGGATCAACGAACGCCGGGCACTGTCGAGGCAAACATTCAATCACCCTACCAGTTACCCAACAGCAAAGGGCAGAAAGAATGTTCCGCACGATTGCACTTGCCGCCACCGCCGTCGGACTGTTGACCGGAGCCGCTCAGGCCGCAGATTTCGAGGTCAAGGCCCTGAATTTCGACGAGGGCAAGATGATGGTCATGGAGCCCTCCCTGCTGCGCATCGCACCCGGCGACACAGTGCATTTCATCGTCAAGGACAAGGGCCACAATTTCGAAACCGTTCCAGGCATGCTGCCGGACGGCGCCACGCCGATCGCCGGTAAGCTGAATCAGGACTTGACGGTCAAGTTTGACAAGCCGGGCGTGTATGGCCTCCGCTGCCATCCGCACTACACGATGGGCATGGTAGCGATGGTCGTCGTCGGCAAGCCGGTGAACGGAGCCGCCGCCAAGGCAGCACCGCAGTTGGGCCAGGCCAAGAAGGTGTTCGCCGGCCTGTTCACCAAGCTCGACGCGCAGCAGACCGCGGCGAAATAGCACGGCCCGCCCGGGCGGCGGTGTGCCACCGCCCAGTTCCTTCCCGACACTACAAGCTGAGTCCCATGTACCGGATGTTCATCGCCTCGGCCCTTGCCGGCCGAGCATGGAAGGCACTTGCCCTGCCGCTGGCCGGCATGCTGCTGCTTCTGCTGGTTGCGCCGGTGCGGGCAACGCCGGCATCCAGCCGTATCGCCGAATTCCTGGCCAAGGTGCAGCCAGCCGAACTGGTGCCAGACGCCGACCGCTTCGGCCCGGTGCAGGGGCAGCCGCCTTTGGTTACGGCAATGGCAGGTTCCCGCCTGCTCGGCTACGTCTTCGTAAACGCCGACTGGACCAACGCCACCGGCTACTCCGGCCAGCCGATCGAAATCCTGATCGGCATGAAGCCGGACGGCACCATCACTGGTGCGCGGCTGGTGGCGCATCACGAGCCGATCGTGCTGATCGGCATTCCACTGCCGCGCATCACGCATTTCATCAACGGCTATGTGGGCCGCAACGCGCTGCAGATCGCACACGCGGCGCCGAGCGCACGTCCGCCTGTGGATATCGTCAGCGGCGCGACGGTGACGGTGTCGGTGATCGGCGACAGCATCATCCGTTCGGCGATCGCCGTCGCGCATGCCAAGGGTCTCGACGGCAGCGCCGTAGCACCGGCGCAGCAGGAACGGCGCAGCGTCGATCCGCAGGTCAACATCGTCGAGGACTGGCATCAGCTGACCAGCGATGGATCGGTCAGCCACCTCGCCCTGAGCGTCGGCGACGTGACGGCCGCCTTCACGACCGCACACGAAACCGACGCGGCTTCGCATCCGGAATCCGCATCGCCGGCCGACAGCTTCGTGAACCTGTATGTCGGCATGGTCAGCGTGCCTTCGATTGGGCGCAGTCTGCTCGGCATTGACGGCTACAAGCAGTTGCAGCAGCGCCTGAAACCCGGCCAGCAGGCGATCGTGATCGCCGGCGGAGGGCTCTACTCGTTCAAGGGCTCCGGCTATGTGCGAGGCGGCATCTTCGACCGGATCGAACTGATCCAGGGCGAAAACAGCGTGCGGTTCCGTGATCGCAACCACCAGCGCGTTGGCGATCTGGCCGCGCGCGGCGCCCCATCGTTCCGCGACGTGGACCTGTTCATCGTGCCCGAAGGCACCAGGATCGACCCGGCACAGCCGTGGCGGCTCCAGCTGCTGGTGCAGCGCGCATGGGGCGGCCGCAGCAAAGCGTTCCTGACCTTCGATGCCGACTACCGGCTGCCGGACAAGTATGTCCGCGTCGCGGCGCCTCCCGCTCCGGCCGTGACCAAGGCGGCCCAGGTGCAGACCGCAGCGACCGAGTTCTCCGAGCCGCCGCTATGGCAGAGCATGTGGCGCGCGCATCCGGTGCAGATCGCTATCCTTTGTGTGGCACTGCTGGTGCTGACCGCGATCTTTTTCTTTCAGGACTGGCTCGCCAAGCGCCCGACTCTCTACGCCCGGGTGCGCCTCGTCTACCTGCTGTTCACCCTGGTCTGGATCGGCTGGTATGCCGACGCTCAGCTGTCGGTGGTGAACGTGCTGGCGTTCCTCAATGCGCTGCGCACGAACTTCAGCTGGAATTACTTCCTGATGGCGCCGCTGATCTTCGTGCTGTGGTGCGCCACGGCGGCGTCGCTGCTGTTCTGGAACCGCGGCGCCTATTGCGGCTGGCTATGCCCGTTCGGTGCCTTGCAGGAGCTACTGAACCGTGCCGCGCGCAAGGTGGGCATCCCGCAACTCACCATCCCCTTCGGCGTGCACCAGCGGCTGGTCACGTTCAAATACATCATCTTCCTGGCACTGTTCGCCGTGTCTCTGGGCGGGCTGTCCACCGCGGAGAAGCTCGCCGAGATCGAGCCATTCAAGACAGCGATCATCCTGGACTTCGTCCGTGCCTGGCCCTTCGTGCTGTATGCCGCCGCGCTGCTGGCGGCGAACCTGACGGTGGAACGCTTCTTCTGCCGCTACCTGTGCCCGCTCGGCGCCGCGCTGGCGATCCCCGCCCGGCTGCGCATGTTCGATTGGCTGCGGCGCTATCGCGAATGCGGTAATCCCTGCCAGCGCTGCGCCAGTGAATGCCCGGTGCAGGCGATCCATCCCGAAGGCAACATCAACCCGAACGAGTGCATCCAGTGCCTGAACTGCCAGGTGCTCTACCACCATGACCAGAAGTGCCCGGTGGTGATCGCCAAGCGGGTGAAGCGTGAGAAGCGCGCGGCAATTTCCTCCGCACCCGACGCGGTGCGCGGCGCAACAGGCAAGCGCCCCGCCACCGTGATCCGCCACATCGCCAGCCACGACGCGTGAGCTGTAGCCCGCGACTCCCAAGGAGGACACAATGACTGACACGACTGACAACGATACCAAGGGAGTGGGCCGCCGCGGCCTGCTTGGTGGTTCGGCGACCCTGGCCGGATTGGCCGGCCTGACCGCGGGCGGCGGCTCGGTGGCCATGATGCGGGATGCCCTGGCGCAGGAGCGCAACGCCCACAGCAGCGTTGATGTGCGCCCCGGCGACCTGGACGAGTATTACGGCTTCTCCAGCGGCGGGCAGTCGGGGGAAGTACGCATCATCGGCCTACCCTCCATGCGCGAGATCATGCGCATTCCGGTGTTCAACCGTGACAGCGCCACCGGCTGGGGTCTGACCAACGAAAGCCGCAAGATCCTCACCGAGGGGCTGCTGCCGGAAACCCGCAAGTTCCTGGAGACCCGCGGCGGCAGTTGGGTGAACGGCGATCTGCATCATCCGCACATGTCGTTCACCGACGGCACCTATGACGGACGCTACATCTTCGCCAACGACAAGGCGAACTGCCGCGTCGCGCGCATCCGCTGCGACGTGATGAAGTGCGACAAGATCACTGAAGTCCCCAACGCCTCTGACATCCACGGTTTGCGCCCGCAGAAATATCCCCGCACCGGCTACGTGTTCGCCAACAGCGAACACATCATCCCGATTCCGAACGATGGCAGCGTGCTGAACGACGACAAGACCAAGTACTGGTCGGTCTTCACCGCCCTGGACGGCGACACCATGAAGGTGGCGTGGCAGGTGCTGGTGGACGGCAACCTGGACAACTGCGACGCCGATTATCAGGGCAAATACGCATTTTCCACCTGCTACAACTCCGAGAAGGGTTTCACCCTGGCCGACATGACCTCGGCCGAACAGGACTGGGTAGTGATCTTCAATCTCAAGCGCATCGAGGAGGCGGTGCAGAAGGGCGACTACAAGCGGATCAACGGCGTGCCGGTGGTCGATGGCCGCCATGGCTCGCGCTATACCCGCTACGTGCCCGTGTCCAACAACCCGCACGGCTGCAATGTCGCGCCGGACGGCATCCACGTTGTGGCGTCCGGCAAGCTGTCGCCGACCGCCACCGTGCTGGACGTGCGGCTGTTCGACGATCTATTCGACGACAAGCTGAAGCCGCGCGGCGTCGTGGTCGCCGAACCGGAACTGGGCCTCGGGCCCCTGCATACCGCATTCGACGGCAAGGGCAATGCCTTCACCACGCTGTTCATCGACAGCCAAGTGGTGAAGTGGAACATCGACAAGGCACGCCGCCACTATAAGGGCGAGAAGGTTGATCCGGTCATCAAGAAGATCGACGTGCACTACCAGCCCGGCCACAACCATACCTCCATGGGCGAGACCAAGGAGGCCGATGGCAAGTGGCTGGTGTCCCTGAACAAGTTTTCCAAGGACCGCTTCCTGCTGGCGGGACCGCTGCATCCCGAAAACGACCAGCTGATCGACATCAGCGGTGACGGCATGGAACTGGTGCACGACGGCCCGAGCTTCGCCGAACCGCACGACCTGTGCATCGTGCACCGTTCCAAGATTAAGCCTGTGACTATCTGGAAGCGCGACGACCCGATGTGGGAGGATGCGCGCAAGCTGGCGGAGAAGGACGGCGTCAAGCTGGAGGAAGCCGCGCAGGTGATCCGCGACGGCAACAAGGTGCGGGTTTACATGACTTCCATCGCGCCGATGTACAGCCTCGACAAGATCAACGTGAAACAGGGCGACGAAGTCACCATCACCATCACCAACATGGACGAGGTGGAGGACCTGACACACGGCTTCACCATCGTGCGCTATGGCGTGATGATGGAGGTGTCCCCGCATGAGACCTCCTCGGTGACGTTTGTCGCCGATCGGCCGGGCGTGCACTGGTACTACTGCCAGTGGTTCTGCCATGCCCTGCACATGGAGATGGCAGGCCGGCTGATCGTCGAACCGCGTGCCGCGTAGCTGCCGGAGTCGGCACACATGCGCCACAGCATGATCCGGGGCCTGGCGTCCGCCGCCGGGCTGCTGCTGAGCCTGATCACCGCTGCATCCGCTGCCCAGATCACGGTGCAGCCAGGAGCCGACTTGCAGGCGGCGATCAGGGCGGCAGCAGCCGGCGACACGTTGGTGCTCGCCCCGGGTGTGTATCGCGGGCCGGTGCTGATCGACCGCCCGCTTACCCTCCAGGGCGCACCGGGCGCGGTGATCGACGGGCAGCGCAGGGACAGCACGGTGAAAGTGACCGCGCCGCATGTTGTGCTGCGTCACCTCGACATCCGCAATTCCGGGCGAAGCCTGGAAGCGATGGATGCCGGCGTGTTCCTGACCACGACCGCGAACGACGCTGTGGTGGAAGACGATATCCTGACCGGCAACCTGGTCGGCGTCTGGCTGCACGGGTCGGCCCGCGCGATCGTGCAGCGCAACCGGATCGTCGGCTGGAATGCGCCGCACCTCAACGACAGCGGCAACGGGATCTATGTCTGGAATGCACCGGGCGCGCAGGTGCTGGACAACGACATCAGCGGCGGCCGCGACGGCATCTTCACCAACACCAGCCGGAACAACGTGTTCCGCGGCAATCGGCTGCACGGCGTGCGCTTCGCAGTGCACTACATGTACACCAACGACAGCGAGGTCAGCGACAATGTCTCCATCGGCAACCATGCCGGTTACGTCGTCATGTTCTCCAACCACTTGATCATCCGCAACAACGTCTCCGAGCACGACCGCGCCCACGGTCTGCTGTTCAACTATGCCAACCATTCGCAAATCACCGGCAACGTCGTGCTCGGCGGGGAGAAGTGCGTGTTCATCTACAACGCCAACATGAACCTGTTCTCCGATAACTGGCTCCAGGACTGCGACATCGGCGTGCACTTCACGGCGGGCTCGGAGCGCAACACCATTACCGGCAACGCCTTCATCAACAACCACGCCCAGGTGAAGTACGTCGGCACCCGCAACCTGGACTGGGCAGTCAACGGTCGCGGCAACTACTGGAGCGACAATGCCGCGTTCGACCTGAACGGCGACGGCATCGCTGACGAAGCATATCGCCCCAACGACCTGATGGACCAGATCGCATGGCGTGCGCCGCTTGCCAAGCTGCTGATGAACAGTCCGGCGGTGCAGGTGGTACGCTGGGCGCAGTCGCAGTTTCCCGCGATCCATCCGGGCGGCGTGATCGATAGCGCCCCGCTGATGCGGCCGCCCAGCCCCGTGGCGCTGGCGCGCCTTACCACGGAGGCCGCTCGATGAGCCCCACCATCGAACTCAGCGCCGTGGGCAAACGCTTCGGTTCGCACTGGGCAGCACAGCAGGTCGATCTCGTACTGCATCAGGGCAGCTGCGTCGGCCTGGTTGGCCACAATGGTGCAGGCAAGAGCACGCTCATCAAGATCATGCTCGGGCTGCTACGCCCCGACACCGGCCAGGTGCGCGTGCTTGGTGTAGACCCCGCGTCCGGCCATGCCGCGGTGCGTGCGACCCTCGGCTATCTGCCGGAGAATGTCGCCTTCCAGTCCTCGATGACGGGCATTGAAACGCTGAATTTCTATGCTCGGCTCAAGCGTCAGGATCTCCGCAACAACGCCGAATTGCTGGAGCGCGTTGGCTTGGCCGATGCATCGCGGAACCGCGTTGGCACCTTTTCCAAGGGAATGCGGCAGCGTCTGGGCTTGGCGCAGGCTCTGCTCGGCCGGCCGCGCGCCCTGCTGCTGGATGAGCCGACGACCGGCCTTGACCCCGCCCTGCGTCAGAGCTTCTACGAGATCCTGCGCGACCTGCGTCGCGACGGCGCGGCCATCCTGCTTTCTTCGCACGCGCTCGCGGAACTGGAGGGCGAGGTAGACCGCGTGGTGGTGATGAACCACGGTCGCAAGATGGCTGACGGCAACATCCACAGCTTGCGCTCCTACTCCGGTATATGGCCGAGGCTGCGCGTGCGCACCAGCCGGATGCTGCGCATGGTGGCGAATGGCAGCAACCCGTGGTCGGACTGGCAACCTCTGCCCGGCGGCATGTTGGAACTCACCTGCGAGGAAGCCGACATCCCGCATTTGCTGCGCACGCTGCCGGCCGACGCGCGCGATGTGGAGATCGTGCGGCCGAGCCTGGACGAGGTGTACGCGGCGTTTCTGCGGGGAGAGGGAACAGCGGCATGAGACAGACCACGATCATCGCCGCCAAGGAGCTGCGCGATGGTTTGCGCAACCGCTGGGTACTGGCCATCACGCTGCTCCTTGCGGTGTTCGCGTTGACGCTTGCCTTCCTCGGCGCTGCGCCGACTGGCGTGGTCAAGGTCAGCCCGCTTGGCGTCACTATTGTCAGCCTGTCCAGCCTCACCGTGTTCCTGCTGCCGCTGATCGCGCTGCTGCTGTCGTATGACGCCATCGTTGGGGAGATCGACCGCGGCACGATGGGTCTGCTGCTGGCTTATCCGGTGGCACGCTGGCAGGTGGTGCTGGGCAAGTTCCTCGGCCACTGCGCGATCCTGGCAATCGCCACAGTCGTGGGATACGGCGTCGCGGGCCTCATGCTGGGCCTGAACGGCGGCGGCGACGCGGAAACATGGCGAGCCTTCGCCATGCTGGTCGCCACAGCGGTGTTGCTGGGTGCGGTGTTCATCGCCCTGGGCTACCTGGTCAGCGCGACGGTGCGCGACTGCGGCACCGCCGGTGGCATCGCAATCGGCATCTGGCTGTTCTTTGTGCTGATCTACGACATGGCACTGCTTGGCCTGCTGGTCGCCACCCAGGGGCAGGGCATCGACGGCAGCGTGTTGAACTGGCTGCTGCTGGCCAATCCCACCGACGCATTCCGCCTGTTCAATCTCGCCGGCACGCCCGGTGTTGCCAGCCTCTCCGGCCTATCCGGACTGGCAGCGCAGGTGCAACTCCGGCCTGCGGCCATGGCGGGTGCCTTGATGCTCTGGGTGCTGGTGCCGCTTGCCGGGACCGTCGCCGTATTCTCCCGGAGACAAGTATAATGTTGCGTGCTCTCGCAGCCATGCTGGTGCTGCTGCTCGCCGGCTGTCACGACGACAGCCGCAGCGCGCAGCTGCCGTCGCCGCAGGCGATCACCAGTTCCGCCGTGGCGCAGTTCTGCGGCATGAACCTGACGGAACATGAGGGACCGAAAGGGCAGATCTTCCTGCGCGGCGACAGCAAGCCGATTTGGTTCGCTTCGGTGCGCGATGCCGTTGCTTACGCGATGCTGCCGGAGATGCCGAAGAACATCGCGGTGATCTACGTCACCGATATGGCGCGGACCACCGAGTGGGACCATCCGCTGAACGGTCCCTGGGTGAATGCAAGCAAGGCCGTCTTCATCATCGGCAGCAAGCGGAGAGGCGGCATGGGCGCGGCCGAAGCGGTGCCGTTCAGCGATCCGGCTGTGGCGCAGAACTTCGTCAAGACGTACGGCGGCCGCATCGTGGATTTCGCGCACATCCCGCAATCCTATGTTCTCGGTTCTGGCGGAGACCAGTCATGACCCAGCCTGCCATGCCCATGCGGCGGCGCCGCTTTATTACCATCGCCGCGGCGGCGGCCGGACTGCCGCTGCTGTATCCCGGCAGTGGTCCCGCGGCCGCAACACCATTGCAAGTATGGACTGGCAGTGCGCTGGGCGCGGATGCGATGCTGCAGATCCAGCATCCCGATCCGCGCACGGCGGACCGACTGATCGCCGACAGCCTGCGGGAGGTGGCGCGGCTGGAGCGCGTCTTCAGCCTGTATCAGCCTGACTCCGCGTTGGCGCGCCTGAACCTCGCCGGCCGGCTGGACGACCCGCCTGCCGACCTGCTGCGTCTGCTGGCACAGAGTGCCCGGTTCAGCCAACTCACCCAGGGTGCGTTCGATCCCACCGTGCAGCCGCTGTGGAGCGTTTACGCCGCCCATTTCTCCCGACCGGATGCCGACCCCGGCGGCCCGCCGCACGCGGCGATCGGCGCCGCACTGCAGCGGGTCGGATATCAACATATCGAACTGTCGGCGCGGCATATCCGCTTCGGGTTGCCTGGCATGGCGCTGACGCTGAATGGCATTGCGCAGGGGTATATCACCGATCGCGTGGTGGAATTGCTCCGGAACGCCGGCATGCATCACGCGCTGGTCGACATGGGTGAGACCCGGGCAATCGGCAGCCATCCCTCCGGCGGCCCGTGGCGGATCGGGCTGCGGCAACCAGGCAAGGGCGGAAAGATTGGCCAGCGCATCGCCTTGCAGGATCAGGCGGTAGCCACCTCCGGCGGTTACGGTACGCCGCTCGATCCGGCGGGTCGGTTCAACCATATTTTCGATCCACACACCGGAGGCAGCAGCTGGCGTTATCGGTCGGTGTCCGTGATCGCGCCGGATGCCACCACCGCCGATGCACTGTCCACCGCCTTCAGCCTGATGCCGCTGCCGAGTGTTGCCAGGATTGCGGGCATGCTGAACCTGCAGACATGGTTTGTGCTGGATGACGGACGCTGGGTGACGACACGAGAAACCTGCTGCCGCTTCTGAACCGGAGCCATAAAGCATGCACCTGGATCCGCTCTTACTGTCTCGCCTGCAATGGGCCTGGGTGATCGCCTGGCACATCCTGCTGCCGGCGTTCACCATCGGTCTGGCCGCCTACATCGCAGTGCTCGAGGGTCTGCACTTCTTCACCGGCAACAACATGTGGCTCCACATCTCAAGTTTCTGGACGCGGATCTTCGCCGTGTCCTTCGGCATGGGCGTGGTATCCGGCATCGTCATGCCTTTCCAGTTCGGTACCAACTGGAGTCGCTTCTCCGACGCCACCGCCAACATCATCTCGCCGATGATGGCCTATGAGGGGTTCATGGCCTTCGCGCTAGAGGCGACATTCCTCGGCGTGCTGCTGTTCGCGCGCAAGCTGGTACCGCCGTGGGCGCACTTCCTGGCCGCCATCATGGTCTCGATCGGCACCCTCTTCTCCTCGTTCTGGATCTTGGCGACCAACAGCTGGATGCAGACACCGCGCGGATTCCAGGAGGTCAACGGCCGATTCTTCCCGCGCAACTGGATGGACATCGTGTTCAGCCCATCCTTCCCCTACCGCCTGCTGCACAACGATACGGCGTTTTTTGTCACCACCGGATTCGTCGTGCTGGGCGTCGGCGCCTGGCTGATCCGCCGCAACCGTTCCGTGCCGGAGGCGCGCGTGATGGTTCGAATGGCGCTGAACCTACTGATCGTGCTGGTCCCGCTGCAGATGTACCTGGGCGACCTGCATGGCCGCAACACGCTGGAGTACCAGCCAACCAAGCTTGCGGCGATCGAGGGGTTGTGGAATACCGAAGGTCCGATGCCAGAAGCGCTTTTCGCCATCCCCGATAAGGCAAATCAGCGCAACGACTTCGAGGTTGACGTGCCGCATCTCGGCAGCCTGATCCTGACGCACAGTTGGAACGGCACGGTGAAGGGTCTCAAGGCGTGGCCGGTAGACCAGCAGCCACCGGTATGGCCAGTGTTCTTTGCGTTCCGCATCATGGTCGGCATTGCGATTCTGATGCTGGTGATGGCGGTGACCGGGTGGATTCTGCGGCTGCGCGGCCGTCTGTACAACACTGACTGGTTCCTGTGCCTCTGCCAGTGGTTCGCGCCGGCCGGGTTCATTGCCGTACTGATGGGCTGGACCACGACTGAGGTCGGCCGCCAGCCCTGGACGGTCTATGGGCTGATGCGCACCGCCGATTCGGTGACACCGTCGCTGACCGGCGGCGACGTACTCGCCTCGCTGCTGTTCTATGTAGTCGTTTATCTTCTGATGTATCCCGCCGGCGTCGCCTACATGGCGAGCCTGGTGCGCTCGGGGGTCGGTCCCGGGCAGGCCGAGGCAGAGGAGATCGAGAGCGGCCGTCCCAAAGGCCCATTCACCACTACTGTTGGCCGGCCTGATTGAGGGAGCAGGGCAATGTCCGGGTACATTCTGAGTCTGCTGCCGGTATGGATTGGTCTGCTGGGATTAACGGTGTTCTACTACGTGCTGTTCGACGGTTTTGATCTCGGGGTCGGGATACTCTACGGCTTTGCGCGCAATGAGCAATGGCGCCGCCAAATCATGAATTCGGTGGCGCCGGTCTGGGATGGCAACGAGACGTGGCTGGTATTGGGCGGCATCGGGCTGATGGCCGTCTTTCCGGTGGCATACGCGATCATCATTCCCGCAGTGTATTTCCCGATTCTGGCGATGCTCCTTGGACTGGTGTTCCGCGGCGTCGCCTTCGAGTTCCGCTTCAAGCACTCCGCCCTGCGTTGGTTCTGGGAGCGTGGGTTCTGCGCCGGATCGGCGATCGCGACGTTCGCCCAGGGGGTGGTGCTCGGAACCTTTATTCAAGGCTTCGACGTGAATGGCCGCGTATTCGCCGGCTCCTCGCTCGACTGGGTGACGCCATTCTCGATCCTTACCGGCCTGGCGCTCATGTTAGGCTATGGCCTACTTGGCGCTGGATGGTTGATCATCAAGACCGACGGTGAGCTGCAGGTCTGGGCACGCCGTGCCGGGCGGATTTGCCTGATCGGCACGACCGCGGCAATCGTCGCGGTCAGCATCTGGACGCCGTTGCTCGATCCGTGGGTGGCGCAACGCTGGTTCGTCTGGCCTAACATCGCCTGGCTTGCGCCGCTTCCGGTGCTGACCGCGGCGCTGATCATCGCTGAGTGGCGCGTGCTGCGGCCAGGTTTCGAATTCCTACCATTTTTCGGCAGCATCGGACTGTTCCTGCTGTCGTATCTCGGCATTGCCATCAGCCTATGGCCGATGATCGTGCCGTTCCACTACACGATCTGGCAGGCCGCTTCGTCGGAGAGCACACAGGCCTTCCTTCTGGTTGGGACGCTGTTCCTGCTGCCGATCATCCTTGGCTATACGGCCTGGTCATATTGGGTGTTCCGGGGAAAGATCCGCGGCGATATCGGCACCCACTAACCGCCTCCTCGCTGTCCTGAGTGGGCGGTCACGGGCGATCGGTGCCGGGATCGTCAGTTTCTCGGTTCGGCTTGAGCGGCGTTTCTCCGTCCCGGCCTGCGGTTCCCCCGGCGCCGCGCACAGCCGCGGTCAAGGATGGCCGCAGGCCACCGCGCAGAGCGCGGCGCTTCGCGTCCTTGACCGCGGCGCGCACGGCGCACGCTGGCGGCAGACCGGGCCGAGAGCGGAGCAAGCACATGCGAGACACCAGCCTGATGCAACTGGCACCCTGATGCAACTGGCACTGGGCGTGACCAGCGGTTCTCAATGCGAACGCCTTGCAAGTTGCGGGTTCCGGGTGAGTCCGAAATGCAACATCCCGGGGCAAATCGTTGATCGAGCCCAAATAGAGGGTACCCAAGCGCGCAGGGCTGC
>Ga0187809_10000996_pt1 | contig 13907 bp, 10 predicted proteins | sample NC_wetland_sal_i_8_FD_132415 | JGI IMG/M metagenome (GOLD analysis project Ga0187809, IMG submission 132415) | Wetland sediment microbial communities from Neuse River Estuary, North Carolina, USA - ASW_4 | ecosystem: Environmental > Aquatic > Freshwater > Wetlands > Sediment | place: USA: North... | reverse complement strand
ACGTCGGGAGAATTCGGAAGGCGGTATTTAACGACAAAGGCGCTGATGCCGAGCGTATTGAACCATTTGGCTACCTGGAAGCCGCCCAGGTTGAGCGCCAGGTGAGTATATCCACCACCTGGAAAAATGATCACGGCCGCGCCGGTATTGTCGTCCCGCGATGGGAAAAACGCGTAGAAGCCCGGTATTCCTACGCGGTACACCCGTTCATTTGCAATACTGTCGCTGACCCGCAGGCCTCTTGAATCAGGCATCTGACCCTGGGGCCAAAGCGGTATGAACTCCTGGGCCCATCCACGGGAAATCATCATGAACCCCAGGGTAACGGCGACGCATATTCGAATCATAGTCAGAAATTTGATTGAAGCGGCAGCCAGGTGCCGGAAAAAATGTTTGCGGTCGTATACCGTCCCGCCTGCCCGTCCGTCAACTGGTGGGACCATCCTACCCTGTCTCCCGAAGCAGCTCCGGGGCCGTTATCCCGGTATTCGGCAAAGTAGGCCGTCCGGTAGTAGTCCGTGCCCTTCCAGTTGCTCCAGCCCGCCTTGTCGATGAATGCGCCGAGGGTACATTGCATGAACACCACCCGGGCATACCTTCGCCACGGACGGCCGAGGTAAACCTGCCGGATACCAGGAGGTGCCCGAAGTATGCAGTCTCGGAATACGAAGCCGCAGGCGCTGTTTTCGGGAGTGGACGCGGCGGTAATATACGAGTCGGATTTGCAGGTAATGATGCATTTCTCGAACAACGCCGTAGCCTCCCCGAAAATGAAATCCGTCGTGCCTTCGATAGCGCACCCTTCAAAATATTGCCTGAAGCCTTCGCCGGAAAGATAAAGGGTGTCCTGGTTTCCCACCAATCGGCAATCCCTGAAAATACACCGGTCCGCTTCTACCGCAACCGCGATGGCCTGGCCAACCGGGCCGGCCCGGTTTTCTATTGTAAGCGAATCGGCATGAAAATCATTCCCCTCAACGAGCAACGTAGCGGTAAAAAAAGTGCTGTTGGGGCCCCTGCCGATCCGGGCGAAATAATCATCATAGGAAATAACGGTGCTGTCCGGGCCTGCGCCGGTCAAGGTGATCCGCGTGTTCCAGGAGGGGATCAACACCTTTTCATGGTATACCCCTCTTTTTATGAATATGTGGATCCGTTGCTCGGGAAAGGACTTGCATGCATCAATGGCCGCCTGGATCGTAGTATAATCGCCAGTGCCATCCTGGGCAACCACGATATTGAAGGGGGACTTCCCCCTGAGCGGCGGCTTGTATGAAAATGCCGTGCAGACCAGCAAGTATATCCAGAAGGTTTCCCGGAGGCCCATAGAAAATATTTAATAGCGTTGATGAAGACCTTTCCATACTGCCCTGGCGATTTCCTGCTGGCCGTCGATATCCGGGTGAAGACCATCCGCGTAGTGGCCCGGCGATATCACGTGCAGCAATGAAATGAACCCTGCATGTTCCTGGGCGGCAAGCTGTTTGTAACGGCGCTCCAGCAGGTAAAGGCACTCCCTGGTATGCTTATTATATTTTTTGGATACATTCAGCGCACTCATGGTTGCCAGGTCGATGTCGCAGGGCGCCAGGATCACCACGTGCGCCCTGGGATTCGACTTCCGGATGGCGGACAGCATCCATTTCATGTTGGCGACGCAACTGTCCACCATCGCATTTGTGCCGTCCTTGAGGTCATTTACCCCCAGGAATATCAGGTAGCAGGCGGCACCTGGATTTGCCTCCAGGACGGGTAGCAATTCTGATTTATCGGCAGTCTTCCGCCCGTTCCTGCCGGCATTGACAAATTCCGTCCCCGGATGCTCCCGCGAAAGAAACCAGACCCAGCTGTGCCCGTTTACCTGTGCCCCGTGAGTAATGGAATCCCCGAAACAAACGACTTTCCCATGAATTCTTCCAAAGGAAGTGAGGATCGCGGCCAGGCAAAGCGCCATGCAGATCCGAAAAGATATACGCGACGTCATATCAGTTCAGGTGATTTTTTTGCCGCCACCGGGGATACGCGGAGTTGATAATTTGCGCTGGCCAAAACCCGTACCATCCGTATCCGGTGCGCCGTTCCCGGGTCACTTCGGCGAGGCTGTATACTTTTTTCCCGTCCCGGTTGGCAAACATGGGGCGGTCCGTTTCCAATTCATAGTACCGGGTCCATACCGGCGGGGCGGCACTGTCGGGGACCACCACCACGTCGTCATCGGCCATATGATACTTGTATACGACGTGCGTTGACGGGATCCTTTGGATGCGGATCCCGTGGATCGCCACTTTCTTAAACCAGGCGACCGCTGCGTCGATGGAACGCATCACGCGCTGGTCGGGGTGATCGATCTGCATCAGTAACTCCACAATACCCACGCTCTCGGCGCTGGCCTCCGCCGGTAATTCAAAAGCGCGGGCGCCTACGGGTTCCAGGGTAACGTTGTCATGCTGCTGACACCAGGCTGTGAGTATACCATGCTCCACAATCTGGCAATGCAGGATGCAATCGAGACCCCGTCGATAGGCTCCGGCAACCCGCTTTCGCAAAGTGTCATCAACGAACGAATAACGGGGTACGTCCTGCACGATATGCTGCAATACGGTCATGACGCCTGTCATTGCCCCGTCGTTGAAAGTGATGTATTTGCGGTAACCGCTCCTGTCGGGGTAAAACTGGGGCCATCCGCCATTGGGATACTGTGCCGCGAGAATGTACCTGATTCCTCGCAAAGCGGCATCGCGGTACCGCGGATCCTTTAAAAGTTCGTACGCCCGGGCCAGATATTCTATCTGGGTGTGCGTTGCGCCGTTGTCAAACGTGGTCCTGTCACGATCACGGTGCCCGGCCAGCGCCTTTTTCTGATCAATGCTGAGAACCGCCAGCATGTCATAATTTTTCGGCCAGCCCCCGTTAGGCTGCTGGTATAATAATATGTTGTCCGCGATTTCACGCACATTTCCCCGCTGATAACTTTTCTGGTTGTCAGCGGGAACGATCACCTGCTCATGGTCGGTGATGTCCATCCAGTGATGGCGGCTGTCCTGGAACCCCGAGACAGCAGGGTCGCCCGCTTCGCGTTGCGCCAACAGGTGCCCTGATCCCAAAAGAAAGACCAACAGGATCGCGGGCAGCTTATTCCTTGTGTTTTCCCGATGCATGGTTATCAAGTGTTTTAAATGACTGGCCGGGATGATCATTGCCGGATCTCCGTGTCATGACCGTTAATAATGGTCTGCCTTACATCCAGGTCACGGGCATCCCTGATAAAATTGGGCTTCGCCACATTTTCAAAATCACAATCCCTGATGCTGATATGCGAGACCGGAACGTCGTCGAGCCCTTCGATATAGAGGGCGTATTGACTTTTCCTGCTGCGGACATGGCTTACAAAAACATTCTCCAGCCTCGGCGGGTAGTTACAACCGGGACCTTGCTCGCCGGCGTAATGCATGTTGATTTTAACCACGGCTTCGTGCACCGTCCCGACCTCGAGGTTCCGGAAATAAAAATTTTTCAGCACGCCTCCACGGCAAGCATTGGACTTGATCCTGATGGCCCTTTCCAGGTGCTGGCTACTCATAATACAGTTTTGTCCATAGACGTTTTCCACGCCTCCGGACGTCTCGCTACCGATGACGATTCCCCCATGCCCGTCCTGCATCCTGCAATCCTGCACGACGATGTTCTTCGACGGTACGCCGATCCTGCGTCCATCCGCATCCCGACCGCTTTTGATGGCAATACAATCGTCCCCGTCCCTGAAGGAACAGTGCCGGATCACTACCCCGTTGCAACATTCCGGGTCACACCCGTCATTATTCGGCCCTAGGCTGTTCGTCGTAACGCCGTCGACCGTGATATTGTCGCTCAACGTCGGGTGAAGAAGCCAGAATGGGGCGTTGATCACGTTAACACCCTGGATGAGGATGTTTTTGCAGCGATAGAATTCGATGAATGTGGGCCGCATGTAATGTCCCGGTCCGAAAACCCGCTTACTGAGGGGAACCCCGTTAGCGGCCATTGTCATGAGGGCTGGTTCATTTGCGGGATCATGCTGTGCAGGCATCCCATCCGTCCATCCAAACCGTTTGGAGCCCACCCAGTTCCACCAGTGGCTATTATCTGCCTGGCCGTCCAGCGTTCCACTCCCGGTGACCGCGATATTCTTTTGGCCGTAAGCATAGATGAGTGGGGAATAATTCATCAGCTCGACGCCTTCAAAGCGTGTCACCACGAGCGGCAGGTAGTCCCGGTCGTTGGTGCTGAATTTGATGACGGCATTGCTGTCCAGGTGAAGATCCACATTGCTGAGCAGGTGAATGGAACCTTTGACCAGCCAGGTACCTGCCGGTACGATTACCCGTCCCCCACCCGAATGATGACAGGCTTCTATGGCCCTTTTGATCGCGGGAAGGCAATCGGTTGTGCCGCCGTCCACGGCCCCATATGCCGGGATGGAGAAATTCCGGTGGGGGAACACCGGCGGCACAATTTGTTTCAAGAGAGCAGGGAGGCGATCCCACCCGCTCTTTCCGGTCTCCTGCGCAGAACCGGGAAGGGCGGCAAGTACGACCAGGGAGATCAAAAGGGTCCGGTGGAATTTCATGGGAAATCGCATGTTATTACAGGTTTTTGCTTTTTGAACGAGCGATGTGATCTGCAATGCCCAGATGCAGGCTGTCCAGGGCACTTAATACGAGTTCGGCTATGTGCCGGGCCCCATAGGTGTTGAAATGAGTATTATCGTAGACGCCGGACGGGTAGGCGGGTTCTGTTCCCGGCTCGAGCTGGTTGAACAGCAGTTTGGAATATTCGGGGCCATACTGGCGCAGCAGCCCGAGACTTGCCTGGTCAAGATCGACCAGCGGTACCCGGTATTGAAGGGCTACTTCACGCACGATCCCGGCATACACGGCGTGGGTTTCCAGCGCATTGCCCTCCCGGTCAAATTTCCTCCTGGAAACCGGCGTGACCAGCACCGGGAGTGCTCCCTTTTGACGCGAATCCATTACAAATTTTAACAGGTTAGACCGGTATTGGTCCGGGGGCGTGTAACGGTCGGGGTAATTTTTTGCTTCATCATTGTGACCGAACTGGATGATCACATAGTCGCCCTGGGATAGCTGCTCCACGACCTGTTGCCACCGGTTTTCTGCTATAAAGGTCCGCGTGCTCCGTCCTCCTTTTGCCTCATTTTTTATCACGACCGTGGAATCAAAATATTCCGCAAAAGGCATCCCCCATCCCGTCAGCGGGAAGCGCGTGGAATCGTACAGGCACATGGTCGAATCGCCGATCATCCAGACCGTTGTCTTGCGGCCCGGCGGAAGGATGAATGAAAGGGCAGCCAGGGAACCCAGCAGCCAGCCCGAACGCCAGCCGGAACACGCAATAATGCTGGCAGACCGGCGGCCTCCGTCCGAAGGTTTTTTGTTGCAAACCGGACCCGGGATTCGTTTAAATATATCCATATTGATTGCCCGCGGGAGCCTCATTTTTTATATTGTTGTTTTGCTACCCGGATGTGATCTGCGAGTCCGAGATGCAGGTTTTTGATATCCTGAAGTACAATCTCCGCAATTTTCCGGGCGCCCAATTCACTAAAGTGCGTATCATCCGACCGTCCTTGAGGATAGTGCGGGTTTTCACCCGGTGATAAATGGTTGAACAGGTAAGAAGAGGGTTGAGGTCCATAAAATTGCAGCAGGGCCTGGCTTTCATGGTCCAGGTCCACCAGGGGAACATGGTACCGCGCTGCCACCTCCTTCACCAATCCCGTATATACCGCGTGTGTCTCCTCTATATGACCGGTCGAGTCGAACCGCCTCCTTGCAACCGGCGTGATAAGGACCGGAACGGCGCCCATCTTCCTGGACTCGGCGACAAATTCCTCGAGGTTCGCCACGAAACGGTCCGGGGGCGTGTAACTTTTTTTGGTCGGGACTTCATCATTGTGACCAAACTGGATCAGGACGTAGTCGCCAGCCCGCAGGCCGGACAGGATCGCCTTCCACCGGCCTTCCTCCAGAAAGGTCCTGGTGCTTCTCCCGTTCATTGCACGGTTATCAACGATCACCGAGGAATCAAAAAAGTAGTGGAACGGCATCCCCCAGCCTGTTTCAGGATATTCGCTCACCCGCTTATCGGCCATGGTGGAGTCCCCGACCAGGTAGACTGTGATCCGGGGCGGTGCCCAGGACAGGCAGCCAATCAAAACTGTGAAAACGAGCATTTGTTTCATTCCATCATCCATTTCATTCGACCATCGAAAAGTATTGCCCTGCGTTCCCTTTTGCTCATCGCCATCTGGGATCGCCTGTGTTTCCGGCACCCGCAAACCCCCCATCTTTGATGGTAAAGTTGCCATGGTCCGGATCGGTGAACAGGTCATAGGAAGTACCGGCGTAACTGATGGACCCAAGCAGGGGATTGGCGCTGAATACACAGTCCGATGTTTGATAGGTATTAGCCAGGACGGCAGTGGTCGTTGACTTCATGCCATTGGAATTGGCCGGATCACTGACCCGGCCCAGGATCGAATTGTTGATCGTAAAAGTGGCAGGAAACGTTCCGGAATAGTTGACGAAATAGCCTCCCTGGTTCACCATATCATTGAATGTGCAATTGGTGATATTGAGCGAGGTCCCCGCAATGCCATCCTGACGTATGAAATAATAAAATGAATAAAAGGTACTGTTATCAATTTCGATGTTGTCAATTTTGGCGTTACTGCTTGCATTTGCATACAAAACGGCGTATTTCGAAGCGACCCCGAAACTGTCGATGACACAATTCCTGATCACGAGACTGGCTATATCGTCGCCGGACGTCTTAAGCCGGATAAACGAATTATTGAATACGCCGCGGGTGTTGCAGTTCTCTATGGTGAGGGTGCCGATCGAGGCGACATGACCGACATTCATGAAGTAACTGGAATTACCGTCGTTGGCGATCGTTACGTCGGAGAATAGAACGCTATCGATGTTACCGGTTGCATCAAAATTGTTGGAAAGGAGGATCGTCGCCGGGTCTCCAAAACCCAGGCCGCTCATGATGGAAACGGATCGATCCAGCGTATAGGCCACGGGGACCGTGTAGGTGCTGCCGCGGTCAAGCAGGACGATCGAACCGTCCGGAATTTGCGGCAGGGTGTCCACCAGGACCATCGGATCGGCGATCCCGCGCAGGTCAATGATACTGTTACCCGTCACGGAGCTCCTGGTGGTGAAGGAGACGATCCCCTTGCTGCGCGTACCGGCGAAAATCTCCGCGGTATAGGTCGTACTGCCCGTCAATCCCCTGATGAGTTTCATGCCGGCGGTATTGTCGGCATCGGAAATCGGGACACCGGTCGTGTCGCCACCGGCCGGGGTGAGGACGATCCTGTCCACCCCCGGAGTGGGGGTCCACCGGAGGATCACTTCGACGTCCAGGATATCCGCATACTGGACCGGCTGGAAGATCTGCACTCCTACGAGGCTAAAGGACTTGCTCGCCACCAGCCAGTTCGATGCAGTGGATGCATCGGTGGCATTGGCGCGGATCCTGGCAAAATAAGGCGTCCGATCCTTCAGCGTATCATCACTGACGGTCCGGAAGGTCGTATCAACGGTGAGCGACAGGTCGGCCGTCGACTGGAAAGACGAATCCTGTGAAATTTCAAGGGTATAACCGACGCTGCTGCCCGAGGAAAACAGGGAGGCGGGCCAGGAAAGGGTAGCGGCCGTGTCTCCCTGTGAAATATTGAGCTCCGTGGGCGTAAACATCCTGGGGGGAACGAAACGTTCGACCATCGGTTTCTTGCAGGCCGCCGCACCGGCGGCCAGGCTGACGGCGATGATGATGTAATTCGTTAACCTTTTCATGTCAGATTGCTTTTATATAATAAATAAATTAATAGCCATAGTCCTGCGTGAGGTTCGGGTTGGCGTCGATCGACTGCTGCGGGATCGGCAGCAATTCACTATGATCAGGTTTAAATCCTTCCGCGTAATAGGAAAAGTTGCCGGTATTGACCGCGCTGCTGATCCATGTAACGCTCACGGATCCCGGGGGCGCTGTCAGCGGAGCCGGTTCGTAGAACGAAGAAGCCCAGTCGATGTAGCCTGTTGGATCTGAGGTTGGAATATAGTACATGGTCGTGGGCAGCGTGTCATAGGGAGGTTGCGCAGCGGCCATGTCCGCCAGCGCGGTTTTGGTAGCCGCTATTTTGGAAGCGATCAGGTTCCAGCGGATCAGGTCGTATTTGCGAATGCCTTCGCTTCCGAATTCAAGGGCTCTTTCGTTGACGATGGCGTTAAAAAAACCATCCTTATCCATGGGAGGCGTGCCGGCCTCATCGACATTGCCGGCAAATGCCCGGTTTCTCACCTGCTCAAAGGCGTCGATCGCAGCCGCCGTCGGGCCGTTGTTGATCTCGTTTTCAGCTTCCGCATACATCAGCAATATATCGGAATACCGCAGGATCGGCCAGTCGACGCCGAAATACTGCGACTGGTTACTGATATCGAAAGCGGGATTGGTAATCCAGTTGCGCCGGAACTTCCCGTCGTACAAACCGGATATGGACTGGGCGGAAAGCGTGTTGTCATTGTTGATCTTGAACGGGGCGATCGTCACGTCACGCCGGGTATCTGCGGAATCGAACATGTAAAAGTAGGTCGGCAGGATGACGAGACTTCCGTTGGGGCCGTTGTACTTGCCCAGTTTGCTGTCCGTCGCCGAGGTACCACCCGACATGGCCACCTGGAACATGATCTCGCCATAGGGATCGATGGTGTGCCCGTCGACATAATGCTGCCACAGGTCACGGAAGCTCGGATCGAGGGCATGCTCGCCCGACTGAATGATGGAAACGCACTCGGAATCCGCGATCTTGTAGTAATCCAGGTAGTTGCTTCCGCGCTCCATCTGGTTGTCCCTGCGCAGTGAATACCCGCCGCGGTATAATGCAATGCGCGCCCGCAAACCTTTTACGGCGCCTTTGGTGATGCGTTCATCATTTGCATCCCCCAGTGCGCCGACACCGGACCGCCAGGGCACGAGGTCTTCGGCCGTTTTGAGATCATCCAGCAAATGATCATAGATGCTGTCCCTGTCCGTTTTTGCCAGGAAGAGATCCGGCTCATCGGCGGATGGCACCCACTGGGCCGGAACGTCGCCCCAGTTCCTTACCAGCTCGAAATAATATTGCGCCCGAAGGGTCAGCGCTTCGCCATACAGCCGTTTCAGTTCCGCCTGCTGTCCCGGCGTCCCGCCGGAATAAAGGCTCATTTGCGGGATATATTTGATGCATTGATTGGCGCGTTCAATTCCCTGGTACAACTGGTTAAACGGTTTGGCGAGCTGGGCATTGCCGGAAGTCAGGTTATAGCGCCCGATGTCCCTCCTGTCGTTATCCCCATGCCCCCCGGCGCCCATCATCACGTCGTTATCATAGGAATAATACATACTGATACGGATGCCGTATCCCTGGTCGCCGGCCATTTCCTGGTAGGCGCCCAGGACCGCCTTTTGCGCGTTGGGCACGGTGCCGAAAACGGTCTCGGGTCCGAAAGAGGAGACGGGGCTGAGGTCGAGATATTTTTTACAGGAGCCCAGCAACAACGTCAACGTGACGGCTGCCGCAGCCAGGAACCCAAACCGGTATACTGATTTTATTTTCATAAAAGGAGTTTTATTTAAAAGGTCACATTTAGTCCGAGAATGTAGGAGGTACTGCGTGGATAGGCGGAGAAGTCTATGCCGGGCGTCATCGGCGTTGATCTTCGCGTATTGACCTCGGGGTCATAGCCCGAGTAGTTGGTCAGCACGGCCAGGTTGTTCAGGGTCGCATAGGCCCTGAACCGCTGAAGATGGGCTTTCCTGGTCAGGGAAGCGGGAACGGTATACCCCAGCGTGATGTTATTGAGGCGTAAAAATGAACCGTTCTCCACCGCCCACGACTGGGGATAGAACGAAGCCGAAGTCGTGTTGGGCGCCCACAGGGTGGCATGCTGGTTGAGGTCGGCAAGGGCCTTGGGGTCGGTGACCACGTTACCATTTGCGTCCACGGTGCGCCACCGGTTGTTTTCAATGGCCAGGAGATTGGCATTGACGGTATATCCACTGGTGAATTCCAGTTTGTTGTCGTTATAAATGTCATTGCCGTACTGGAAGTTCACAAATACGCTCAGGTCAAAGTTGCGGTAGAAGAATTGCTGGTTCAGTCCTCCAAAGAATTTGGGATTTGCATTGCCGATGATCTTTTCATCATCGTTGAGCCGGATCACACCGTCGCCGTTAAGATCCTTGAACTTCGGACTGCCGGGCTGTGCGGACAGGCCGCCCAATACCCCGGCGGCCCCGCCATCGTCCACGACGCCGGCTTTGAGCGTATAGGTTTGCGTATTGGGATCATAATTGAAATCATCCACCGTGTAAAAACCGTCATTCACCAGGCCGTACATGCTTCCGACCGGGGCGCCCACCTTCACGATGTAATCCGCTGGATTGGCGCCGCCCGCCCAGTTGGAACTTTGCAGGAACGAGGTTTGGCGACCGAGGCTCAGCACCTTGTTTTGATTGAACGAAATATTGAAACTTGCCGCCCAGGTAAAATCCTTGTTTTGAATAATATTGGTGTTCAGCTGGACTTCGAAACCATTGTTGGAGGTCGAGCCGACGTTCTGGATCTGGCTCACATATCCCGAGGTAGTGGGCACCGGGACATCGACCAGCAGGTCTCTTGTTTTGTTCCGGTAATAATCCAGGCTCACCTGGACATGGTCATTCAAAAGCGAAAAATCCAGTCCTGCGTTCCGGGTGACATTCGATTCCCATTTCAGGAAGGAATTTACGAGCGATACCGATCCGAACGCCGTCACCAGCTGGTTTTGCAGGCCATAATAATTCTGGTTGGTGTTAAACTGCGTGAGATACAGGAAGGATGCGATCCGGTTGTTCCCTGCTTCGCCATAGTTCAGCCGGAGCTTTACATTGGATAAAAACGGCTCCAGGCCACTCATGAATTTTTCGCTTGACAGTTTCCAGGCCGCAGAGACAGCGGGAAAATATCCCCATTGCCTGCCCGGGGCGAACACGGAAGAGCCGTCCGCCCGCATGCTAAGGGATGCCAGGTACTTGTCCTTGTAGGCGTAGTTCAGCCGGCCGAAAAAAGAAGATATCCTTTGCTCGTCCTCGTTACTGGTCGGTGCCGGTTGCGAAATCCCGGAGGGGGGCGTGGCCAGGTTCAGGTTACCGAACGCTTTTGCGGGCGTCGTCCCGTGGGGGAAATAGCGTTGAACGATCGTGTTGTCCTTGGTCTGCACATCGTAGGTTTCCTGTCCAACGATGAGGTCAAATGAATTGTTGGCGTTAAAATCACCCGCCAGCCTCCTGTTCGTGAAGCTGAACACATTGGAATTATCAAAGGTCTGCTTGTTATTCTGGTCCACTGTTGCGATGGGAAAGCCACCGTCGTTCGTGATGGCATTGGAACTCAGGCTGTCATCAAAACTGTTCGTTCTGTACTGCTGGTAGTCAAAACCTACCGTGGTCCGGAACGACAGGAATTTGGAAAGCGTATAATCTGCATACCCGCTGAGACCCGCCAGTGCCTGGTATTGCCGCTTGTACTCGTTATTGATCAGCAACAGGGGATTTACGATATAAAGGCCGTTGCCCGCAGTCTCATTGATCAGGTTCGGGTCAAAGTAAGCAATATCCTGGCCAGGGGACAGGTACGGGATGTATCGCACCGCCTGCCGCAAAAAGTTCAACCCGCTGCTGCCAGGATTGGAGGTGCCCGCACCGTTGACGACCTGGTCGTTGAAACGTACGTTGAACCCGATCTTGAAGTTCTTGCTGACATTATGGTTCAGGCGAAAATTGATCAGTTTCCGGTCATAGTCTGAATTGAGCATGACCGCCTGGTTTTTATTATAGGTAAGGCTCAGGTCGAACTGGGTCTTCTGGTCGCCGCCCGACACGCTGACGTTATGGGTCTGGATCAGGGCACTTCTCCCGAATACCTGCTGCTGCCAGTCGGCAAACGGCGCATCCTTATACTGGGACAAATCGGCCCAGTTCCCGTAGGTATCGAGGAAGGATTGTTCGTTCTGGGTACTGTTACGGCTTCTTTCATACTGGTACATGACAAAGTCATACGGATTCATGACCTTGAGGAAGCGGTTCACCTTCTGGAAACCGACGAACCCGTTGTACGAAACATTGGTTCTGCCCACGCGTCCGCTTTTCGTAGTGATGATCACCACGCCGTTAGCGCCCCGGGCGCCATAGATGGCAGTTGCGGAGGCATCCTTGAGAACGTCAATCGACTGGATGTCCTGTGGGGACAGGGTCGACAGTGCGTTGTCTTCAATGATCCCGTCCACCACGTAAAGCGGTGAATTGTCCTGTGTGATGGAGCCACCCCCGCGCACCCGGATCTGCACCTGCGCATCGGGAGAGCCTTCCGACCCGGTCACCTGCACGCCTGCCAGCCTTCCGGCAAGGGCTTCTTCGGCAGAGTTGATAGGAATATCCTTCAGATCCTTCGAACTGATCGAGGACACCGAACCCGTCAGATCCTTTCTTTTCACGGTCCCGTAGCCGACGACTACCACGTCGTTCAGTGTCGATGCGTTCTGTGCGAGAGAAATATTGATATTGGTCCTGCCGCCCACCGTCACTTCCTTGCTTTCCGATCCGACATAGCTGTACACCAGCACCGGGCTACCGGCAACCGGGACGCTGATCGAATATTTCCCGGATGCATCAGTCACCACGGCATTTTTTGTTCCTTTCTGTGTAACCGTAACACCCGAAAGGGCGGCGCCACCGTCGGAAATAACTTTACCCGTCACTGTTCTTGATTGCGACCATGCGGCCGTAAAACAGCATGACAGAAACAATAAACAATAAATTCTGGCTTTCATAATCAAACTTTATTTTTTTGAACAAGAATTTTCAACTTGTGCAGGCTTTCAGATCATGCGGACCGTACGCAGGCCGCCGCACCGCTCCGGCAGGGCTGGTACGTCAAACCGCCGCCGGTGCGGGCTCCACTAAGATCTTCTGGCAATGCTGTTGGAGAAACCGGGATTGTCGATTGACATCAATTAACATAGCAATCAATAAAAATCAACCGTATTTTATACATGCGCACTTGGCAAGTCTACATATAAAAAGCTGAGAAATTTTAAAGCGCGGGAAGTATTTTTATGCAATCGTTCCCGAGAACGATTGCAGTTTCACCAGGACAATGAAACCGGCGGTTATAGCGGGAATGATCCCATCCTCTAACGTGCAAAACAGGTGTATATAACCTGGACGCGCTCGCATCAAACCCTTCCGAAAAGGAATCCGATGATAGGGGTCATTTACTACCGTGACCGGCTTGTTCGGATGCGTTCGGGAAGAACGGCCCCGAAGCGATACCACGATCCTGCCGTTCGCAGATCCTGCAGGGTCTTCTCCGGTACTTATATATGGCGTCCCTCAGGGACACCTTGATGATCCCGTGGGTGCATCGACGAATGCCGGGGCAATCGGGGTTATCATGGTAGGCATAGGCAGCGGGGCTGTTACAGATATAGACACTATCCTGGACCTTTTGCGGAAGCGCGTAAAAATTAAGGTGGCCCTCACCCGCCGGCGGCAGATTGAACGCGACAAGCAATAACATTATCCAGATCCAGCCTGCTCTCATCCTGACAATATAAAGACGGCGTTTTGAAAGGATCCATCGGGCAGTCCGTCGGACCGGCCGGCCTCCCGGGAAACCGCCTGTTTAACCATGTGGCCCAAAAGAAGTAAATTTATCCGGAACCAACAACTGCACAAATGAAAAAGGTCCTGGGCCTGATCATTTTGATCCTTTTCCATTGTGACATCCCGGCGCAGCAAAACAGCTTCTCCAGGCTCGT
>Ga0187809_10000995_pt1 | contig 13911 bp, 13 predicted proteins | sample NC_wetland_sal_i_8_FD_132415 | JGI IMG/M metagenome (GOLD analysis project Ga0187809, IMG submission 132415) | Wetland sediment microbial communities from Neuse River Estuary, North Carolina, USA - ASW_4 | ecosystem: Environmental > Aquatic > Freshwater > Wetlands > Sediment | place: USA: North... | reverse complement strand
GTCATTTATGAATGCGAAGACTACCTGGCGGTCAACAAGCCGGCGGGCCTGCTGACGCTGCCCGACCGTTATGACACGGCGCAGGCGTCCCTGCGGCAATTGCTGGAGGACCGTTATGAAAGGATCTGGGTCGTTCACCGGCTGGACCGCGACACGAGCGGGCTGGTCCTTTTTGCGCGCAACGAGGCCACCCACCGGTACCTGTCGGGGCTATTCGAGAACCGAGCGATCAGCAAGACCTACCTGGGCATTGTGGTGGGCAGCATGCCGCCGGGGGATGGCCTCATCAGCGAGCCCATCGCCGAACACCCGTTTCGAAAAGGGGAAATGACCGTACACAAAAAGGGGAAACCGTCCCGTACCGAATACAAGGTCCTGGAAGACTTCGGCAGGTATTCCCTGGTGGAATTCCGGATATTGACCGGCAGGACACACCAGATCCGCGTGCATGCCAGGTTCGCGGGGCATCCGGTTATCTGTGACCCGGTGTATGGCGATGGCAAACCCGTGATGCTTTCCTCTTTCAAGAAAAAATACAAACCGGGGGCCGGTGACAAGACTGAACAACCCCTTATCAGCCGGCTCGGGCTGCACGCGCTGCGGCTCGGCTTTACGGACGTTGCCGGGATGTCACAAATCCTGGAAGCTCCTGTTCCCAGGGACATGAGAGCCCTTGTACAACAACTGCAAAGGAACAGGAGCTGACGTGTTCCTGCCGGAGCAGGTCCCTATATATCGGGCTGAGGCGTATACCGCAGGTAGGGTTTTACGATTTTTACGCCCTTCGGAAATTTTTTGATCGCATCTTCGGTTGAGACGGCCGGCACCACGATGACATCCTCTCCCCTCGTCCAGTCTGCGGGGGTCGCCACGCTGTAATTGGCCGTAAGCTGCAGGGAATCGATCACGCGCAGCACTTCCACGAAGTTCCTGCCGGTCGATGCGGGGTAGGTGATCATTAACTTGATGGCCTTGTCGGGCCCGATGACGAAAAGAGAACGGACCGTAGCGGTGGCCGATGCGTTGGGATGGATCATGCCGTATAGGGTCGCCACCTTGCGCTCGGGGTCCGCGATAATGGGAAAGTCGACGTCCACTTTCTGCGTTTCGTTGATGTCATTCTTCCAGCCACGGTGGCTTTCCAGCGGATCCACGCTGACGGCCAGCACTTTGACATTTCTTTTTTCAAATTCTTTTTTCAGGGCAGCGGTCTTCCCCAGTTCCGTGGTGCACACGGGGGTATAATCTGCCGGGTGCGAAAACAGCACACCCCAGCTATTGCCAAGATATTCATAAAAATTGATCGTCCCTTCGGTCGTTTCCGCCGTGAAGTCGGGCGCCTTGTCCCCTAATTGTAAACTCATAACTGATGTTTTTTAATGATGGAATGGGGCAAAGATATTACTATCCTACTAAATTGGTAGGAAAATTCAATAAATTTGCAGATCGTTCGTGAACGTTTATTTACGCAACCATGCTGTCAAAAAAGACCCGGTACGCATTCAGGGCACTCACCTATCTCGGTGAAAACTACGGGAAGGGCCCCATCCTGATCTCCGATATTTCCAGCCGGAAGAAGATCCCGCTGAAGTTCCTGGAGAACATCCTTAACGAGCTGAAGAAAGCGGACCTGCTGGAAAGCAATAAGGGCAAGGAAGGAGGATACTACCTGAAGGTATCCCCGAAGAAGATCAGCCTTGCCAAGGTCATCCGCATCATCAACGGCCCCATTGCGCTGGTACCCTGCGTCAGCCTGAATTTCTACGAAAAATGCGATGACTGCGATGAAAAACACTGTGGGCTCCGCCAGATGATGACCATAACCCGGGACGCCACCCTTAAAATCCTCGAAAAGAAAACGTTAGCGGATGTCATCTTTGCGGCGTGATGACCTGCCTGCCGCCCGGGCCACGCTCTGGGTCCCGAACCGGTTCTTTACCCCGTCGATCGCCTTGTACAAGGTACTCTTGCGTTCCAGGTTGTCGAACAGGTTGGTCTGGACGGCGTCCCGCGTGAGATCGCTCAGGCGGACACCCAGCAGCCGGACGGGCGCTCCCTTCTTGTATAACCTGCTGAAAAGGTCCTTTACCACCGGGATCATTTCGTCGTCTGCGCAGGTGTAGGGGATGGTGGTCTGGCGCGATACGGTCTGGAAATCCGGGTAACGGATCTTGACGGTAATGCACCCGGCGACGAGTTCTTCCTTCCGGAGTTCGAAGGCGATCTTCTCGGTCATCCGGATCATTTCACCGGTCAGCCTGCCGGGATCTGTAATATTCTCCTCGAACGTATTCTCCGTCGAGATCGATTTTGATTCATGGTCGGCGGTCAGCGTCGACCGGTGGGTACCCTGCAGCCGGTCCCGGAGCTCCGGGCCCCATTTGCCCAGCACTTTCCCGAGCGCCTCCGGCGTCGCCTCGTAAATGTCCCGAACCCGGTTAAAGCCATGGTACGCCAGGATCCGCGCCGTCTGCTCCCCCACCCCCGGTATCTTGCTGACGTCCAGTTCGGCCAGGAACGCCTTTTCCCGGCCCGGCAGGACCTGCAGGTAGCCATCCGGCTTCGCCTCGTTGGTGGCCATTTTGGCGATCAGCTTGTTGGCGCCGATGCCAAAGGAGATCGGCAGGCCGGTTTGCCCCGTGATCAGCGATTTAAGTTCAATGGTCCATTGCAGCGGGTCAAAGAAGGTTTCCATCCCGGTCAGGTCGATATAGAATTCGTCGATAGAAGCCTTTTCGAAAAGGGGCGCCCGGGCGGCCACGAGTTCGCCGACCCACCTGGAATACCTGCTGTATTCCGCATAATTACCGCGCAGGACGATCGCCTCCGGGCAGAGGCGCATGGCGGTCGCCATGGGCATCGCGGAATGCACCCCGAACTTCCTGGCTTCATAACTGCAGGTGGTCACGATGCCACGCTCCCGGCTGCCCCCGACAATGACCGGTCGTCCCTTCAGGGAAGGATCACGAACCAGCTCGACCGATACAAAAAAGGAATCGATGTCAAAGTGGGCGATCATATCACATACGGTGGCAGGCATGTTGTTGCTTACTTGTAAATATCCAGCAGCCCCTCGGGCAGCTGCACGAACACTTTGCGCGTCTTGCGGTCAATCCTTTCGAGGGTCTGGTCATGTAACGGAATAAAAGCCTCCCGGCCCTCCAGGTCGATCCGGCAAAGGACCTGGTGCGGTTGTTCAATCACCTCCCGGATCTCCCCCAGCGGACGGTCCCCCTCCATGATAATATATCCCAACAGCGAAAGCGGTGCGCCGGGCGAGGAAAACCGGCCCGCATCCGACGCGGCCAGCCAGACGTCCTTTTTCAACAGGCGTAACGCTGCTTCCCGGGTGGCAGTTCCCTCCAGCAGCAGGTAGACCTCGGTATCGCTTTTTGCCCTGGCCTCGACGAGAAAGTAGGGAAGGAAGGACCCGGGTGAATCCTCCAGGAAAATATGTTCCAGCCCCGCCAGGGAAGTTTTCCGGCCCAGGTGGTGGACCAGGAGCAACTGTCCGCCCGTGCCGGATGCCGCCGCAATTTTGCCGATCTTGAAATATTCCTCCATGGCTACGGCAAAAATATCGCAAGGATCCCAAGGTACGGTCATAAAAAAAGCGGGTACGCCGGTACCCGCTGCTATTATGTAAGGGGGGGATTATACGCCCATGTATTCTTTCAGGAGGTTCGACCGGGAGGCCGTCCGCAGTTTGGCGAGCGCCTTGTCCTTGATCTGGCGGACGCGTTCTCGGGTAAGCGAATACCGCGCCCCGATGTCTTCCAGGCTCATGGGTTGTTCCGCATCGATACCATAGAACAGGCAAATGACTTCCTTTTGCCGTTCGGTGAGCACGCTCAGGGAGCGGGCAATCTCCTTCTTCAGCGAGTCCCGGAAAGCGATCTGTTTATCAGCACTTTCCGCATTCCCGTTCTCCAGGATATCGATCAGGGTATTTTCCTCACCGTCGCTCAGCGGGGAGTCCATGCTGACGTGGCGGGAAGCCACATTAAGGGTCGCGGCCACCTCATCGATATCGATATTGAGGTGACTGGCCAGCTCTTCCACGGTCGGGGTGCGTTCATATTCCTGCTCCAGCTGGGTGAAGGCTTTGGCAATACGGTTGGTCAGGCCTACCTTGTTCAGGGGCAGCCGTACGATCCTGGACTGTTCGGCAAGCGCCTGCATGATGCTTTGCCGGATCCACCATACGCCGTAGGAGATGAATTTGAAGCCGCGTGTTTCATCAAACCGCTGGGCGGCCTTGATGAGACCCACGTTGCCTTCATTGATGAGATCGGGAAGGGTAAGACCCTGGTTCTGGTACTGTTTGGCAACCGACACCACGAATCGCAGGTTCGCCTTGGTCAGCTTGTCCAGCGCCTGCTGGTCACCCTGGCGGATCTTCATGGCAAGGCGGACTTCCTCCTCGGGGGAGATCAGTTCAACCTTGCCGATTTCCTGCAGGTACTTTTCAAGGCTTTCACTTTCACGGTTGGTGATCGACTTGGAGATCTTTAATTGTCGCATACTCATACGATTTATTGTTGATTGAATCCTCTTGGGTGGTTGTTCAATTAATAAATCAGAGTACTAACGTAAATGTAAGGGTTTTAAGTATGTAGCCCAAAAGATTGTTAAAATTTAGAAAACGCTCAATGGAGGCCTTTTGAAACGCCGGATCAGTGAAAAATATTTAATAAAAAAAGTAAATAAATTGTCAGGGTTAGTTAATTTATTTTCTATTATTGCACCCATACTGTTGATGCGCTCATAAAAATGACCAAGAAAGTAAAATATACCCTGGAATACCCCGTCAGATGCTCCCCGGCGATTTTGTATGAGTTTTTATCCACTTCCAACGGTCTCCAGGAATGGTTCGCAGACAAGGTAGAAGACCGCGCCGGAAGGTTCACTTTCGGGTGGAACGGTGCGACCGATGTGGCCGAGGTCATCAACAGCGAGGAGAACCGGCTCATCCGGTTTCACTGGCTGCACGCTCCCAAGGACGAGTATTTTGAATTCTCCATAGAAAAATCGGAAGTCACCAACCAGACGATCCTGATCATAAATGACTTTGCGGACAAAAAGGAGATCAAGGACCAGAGTCTCCTGTGGGAAGCCCAGGTAAAGGATCTGCTTCACCGCATCGGTAACTGACCTCCAGCAACCGGAGGACATCACGAAAACCCGCTTCGAGAAAAAGCGGTATCTCCTCCCAGGCTTCCACCCCGATCCTTTTGGCGATTTTCAAAAACGCGGCCGGTTCCCGCCACTGCCGGGCATCGCTCACCCCGCCGGCAGGTGCATAATTCTCCGGCTCAAAGGTGTGGTTCCACTCATCGGTATTGACGCAAACGAAAAAATGCCGCTCCTCCAACACCGGCGCCATCGCCGCTATGTCGAGGCAGGCGACATATTTTCCGGAGACATGCAGGGTGATGCTGAAGAAGTGGCCCCACCAGAAGAAAGTTCTTACGGCCAGGATGCCCTCCCGGTGAAATACGGCCGGAAAGTCCATCATGACATACGGCAGGCCGAGGTAGTTTTCGCCCCGGGCAATCCTGGGGACGGCGTTCCGCAGAAAAGCGGGCAAGCCCGCTCCCCCCTCCGGGAGCCGTTCACGGTAGCGTTCCGCCAGCATCCCGAAAAAGCCGGAGACTTTGTCGATGGTGGAACGTTTGGCCAAAATCCAGTCGGTACGCTTCACCAGGTCGCTTTCGAGTGGCGAAAGATGTATTTTTGTCTCCATGTCTGCTGGTAAATATTACAGTCAAAAAAATAGCTGACCGATGCGGCTGCCCCATGTTTAAAAAACTCGACAAACTTATCCTCAAGGCATTCCTGGCACCCTTCATCGCCACCTTCTTCATCACGCTCTTCGTGTTGATGATGCAAATATTATGGAAATATATTGATGACCTGGTAGGAAAAGGCCTCGACCTGGGCACCCTCACCAGGTTCCTGGTCTATGCAAGCGCCACCCTGGTGAGCTTTGCCCTGCCCATTGCCATCCTCGTTTCCACGATTATGACGTTCGGTAAACTGGGGGAGAATTTTGAACTGGTCGCCATCAAATCGTCCGGCATCTCGCTGCTGCGGTTCATGCGCCCGCTGCTCGCCGTCAGCATCCTGCTGACGGGACTGGCCTTCGTATTCGCCAACTACATTACCCCCGTGGCCAACCTGAAATTTGCAGTGATCTATAACGACATCTACCGTAAAAGCCCCGCGTTTGACCTCAAGGATGGCGTATTCTATAACGGGTTCAAGGGCTTTTCGATAAAGGTGGGCCACAAGGAAAGGGACCACAGCACGTTACACCACGTACTGATCTACGAACAGAACAACGGGATCCAGGACAATACCATCATTGCTGAAAACGGCAAGATGAACATCAGCGCGGACAAGAAGTTCCTGGAGTTCCACCTGCAGGACGGGCACCGGTACTCCGAAAAAGGCCAGCTGAACATCATCAACAATGAATTCGTGCAACTGGGTTTCAAGGAATACACGAAACTCTTTGACATGACGCAGCTCAACCTGCAAAAGACCTCCGACAGCCTCTTCATGAACAACATGCGCATGAAGACCTTGCGGCAGCTGGACCGGGACCTGGACTCGCTGCGGAAGGTTCCCGATACCCTGATCAAAAGGAACCGCAATGACCTGCGGGCCTACCTGCAATACATGCGTTTCAGGGACAGCACGTCCACCCCTGCCCAGCTGGCAGCCGCGCAGCGGAAGATCATCGCAGGACGGAAGATCAGGAAATTCGACGACCTCATCCCCGACAGCCTCGCGGCCTCGATCCGGGGACAGGCAGCCAGCGCGATATCGGGAATGCATTCGGTGCTCGAGATCAATTCCGGGCAGATCGAAACGAATTACGACGACATTACCCAGCACAAGATCGAATGGCACAAGAAACTGTCGCTTTCCATCGCCTGCATCGTGCTGTTCTTCATCGGGGCGCCGCTGGGCTCCATCATCCGGAAGGGTGGACTGGGCCTGCCCCTGGTGGTCGCCCTCGTGTTCTTCCTGGTGTTCTACCTGCTCACGATCTTCGGCGAAAAATTTACGAAGGATCATGTCACCGACCCGGTAGTGGGCATGTGGCTTTGTGTGATCGTGCTGACGCCCGTGGGGTTCTTCCTCACCTATAAGGCCATGCACGACTCGCAGCTGTTCAATAAGGAATTCTATTATCGATTTGCAAAAAACGTTCGAAAGTTTGCAGGAAAGATCCTGCCCGGCCGGGCGCAGCGGCAACCGGGATGACCCCGGGGCCCTGAATGGGCTCAGCCTTTGCAAAGAAACGTGCAAGATGAGTGGCACGCAACTGAACAAAGGCTGATAAATTGAAAAGCAATCTGACGCAAATGTAAAAACATTGCCGCGGTCTTTTCCAAAAAAAATCATTTAATTTTTATCCCCGCCTGTTAATTTTTTACCTGAATATATTTTTTGCAAATACCCGTTTCCTTATGCAAAAGTTATAAATTCGTCACCCTACAACAAATCATGACGAATGGACAGCTGGACAGCGTACCAACAACAGAACCGGGAACGATTTCTGAAGGAAATGATGGATCTCCTGCGCATTCCCTCGGTGAGCGCAAAGCGCGAGCACAGGGAGGATATGCTGGCTTGTGCAGAAGCGGTACGGCAGCGTTTTATCGAGTCGGGCGCCGGCAGGGCTGAAGTGATGCCAACGGATGGACACCCGGTCGTTTACGCCGAAAAGATCGTGGACCCTTCCTTTCCCACTGTGCTGGTCTACGGGCATTACGATGTACAGCCGCCTGAGCCGCTTGAGCTGTGGGAAAGCGGCCCTTTCGAGCCGTCGATCCGCGACGGCAAGGTGTTCGCCCGCGGCTCCGCCGACGACAAGGGGCAGTTCTATATGCACATAAAGGCCCTGGAAACCATGGTTCGCACGGAGAGCATGTGCACCAACATCAAATTCATCATAGAAGGTGAGGAAGAGATCGGATCGCCCAACCTCGGTAAATTCGTACACGATCACCGGGACCTGCTGAAGGCAGATGTGATCCTGATCAGCGACAGTGCCATGCTCAGCATGGAGCATCCCTCCCTGGACGTGGGCGTGCGCGGTCTTTCGTATATAGAAGTGGAACTCACGGGCGCCTCCCGGGATTTGCACAGCGGTGTCTACGGCGGAGCCGTCGCCAACCCCATCACCATCCTTTGCCAGATGATCGCCTCCTGCCATGATCAGAACAATCATATCACCATCCCGGGATTCTACGATGATGTCGTCGAGGTGACCCCCGCGGAGCGCGCGCTGATGCGGGAAGCTCCCTATGATGAACAGGCATACCAGGAAGAGATCGGCGTAAAGGCGCTTTGGGGTGAAAAGGGTTATACGACCAACGAGCGGACCGGCATCCGTCCCACCCTGGAAGTCAATGGAATCTGGGGCGGGTACCTGGGAGAGGGCTCCAAGACCGTGCTTCCCTCCAAGGCTACTGCCAAGATCTCCGCGAGACTGGTTCCCAACCAGTCATCGGAAAAGATCACCCGCCTGCTGCTCGACCATTTCAGGAAGATCGCACCCCCCTCGGTCAGCGTGAAAGCTTTCCAGCACCATGGGGGGGAGCCCTACCTGACGCCCATCGACAGCCGTGGATACCGTGCGGCGTCACAGGCCGTCCGGCAGACCTTTGGCAAGATGCCGATCCCCGTCAGGGGCGGCGGAAGTATCCCGATCTGTTCCATCCTGGAACAGGAACTGGGCATCAAGATCATCTTCATGGGTTTTGGACTGGACAGCGACAACCTGCATTCTCCCAATGAAAAATATGGCCTGGAGAATTTTTACAAGGGGATCCAGACCATTCCCTATTTCCATAAATTTTTTGCGGCGGACTAACGCGCCCACGCCAACCCGCTATTTTATCAGTTCGCCGATCACGTGTCCCACGCAGCCATCGGGCACCTGGATGTGCAGCATGGCAGCCAGGGTGGCGGCAATATCCGTCATATAGGTCTCGCGCGAGGTTTGCCCGGGAGTGATATGATACCCGAACCAGATCAGCGGGATGTGGGCGTCATATGGATTCCAGCTTCCATGGGTCGTGCCCTTGCTCCCGCCCGCCAGGTAGCCCGGCAGCTCGTAGAAGCCGACCTGTCCGCTGCGGCGGGGCGTATAGCCGTTTACCAGCCGGTCGCGGACCGGCTCGGGAATGGAGGCGGTCAGGATACCGGAAGTCAGGAAGGCGTCCGCCACAAAGGGTTGCTGGCGCAGGAAATCCACGATATCGCGCTCGATGCCGGGGAGCCGCTCGCTGTCCCGGAGAAGCCGGGGACTGATATATACCTGGTTATTTTCAACAGCCGCAATACCGTTATCCAAGTGGTATTTTGCCCCGATCATACCGTTTAACGACGACTTGAGCGCCGAGGTGCTGTAATTTCCGGAGGGAATGTTATGGTCTTTCAGGAAACCGGGCACCTGCAGCACGCCGTGATCCGCCGTCAGGAACAGCAGGTAATTGCCCGCCCCCAGTTGCCGGTCCAGGAAAGCCAGGAAGCCCGCGATATCGCGGTCGAGCCGCAGATAGGTATCTTCCGCTTCCATCGAATTGGGGCCGAACGTATGACCCACGTAGTCGGTCGGGGAAATGCTGATCGCCAGCAGATCGGTTACGGCACCCCGGCCAAGATGTTCGTGTACCACCGCCGCCCGGGCCATGTCAAACGTATATGTCATCGCAAAAGGCGTATAGCGAAAGGCTTCATACCGGTTGCGGTAAGTTGACAGCCGGTGGGGGAAGACGGGCGACGGTTCACCGCCGATCGTTCCTTCATAGGGTTCTGCGTCGGGCGTGCTCTGCACATAGGCCGACGGCGGCAGCAGGGTGTTCCAGTCCCGGGACATATACTGGTCCGGGAGGTGCCGGGCATTTTCACTGTCGACCCAGGCAGGCAGCGCCTGCATGTAATAGCTGCTGGTGATCCATTTGCCGGCGGTGCCGTCGTACCAGTAGGCCGCATTGGCCGAATGCCCGGCCGGGAGGATCGATGCGCGGTCCTTCAGCGAGATGCCGATCACCCTGCTTTGAAAATTATTGCTGAGCCGGAGTTCGTCCCCGATGGTGGTGACCCAGAGGTTCCGGGGACTCATGCGTCCTTCCGGCGAGTCGCTTCCGATCGTGGACACCGAATCGTCCTGTGTACAATAGATATTTTTACCGCTGCTTTCATCGTACCAGTCGTTGGCTATGATACCGTGAAGGGCGGGCACGCTGCCGGTGTAGATACAGGTGTGCCCCGGGCCGGTATAGGAGGGAACGTAAGGAAGCAGCGTGTTCTCGCACCGGAATCCTTGTTCCATCAGTCTTCTGAATCCCCCGGTCGTGTAAAGGCCGGCGTACCGGTAGAGATAATCCCACCGCATCTGGTCGATCACGATTCCCACGACGAGCTTCGGGTGAGGCGCAACGTGTGCGACCTGGCCGCACATAGGCTCCAGGGACCCCAGGAGGAGGCCGCCGGTTACCAGCAGCCGGGTCAGTAAGTTTTTTACCGTAAAGTAGCCGTTCATGAGCTTTTTGATAAAGTTAATAGAAGAATGCAAGGGCCGTTGTTATTAAATTGTTTACCGCGGGAACTTCACCGGATCCGCGTACTGCTATTGGTTTATCCTGTATTTTTGCGCACGCATAGCAAAAATCCATTTCATGGCAGATCTGTTCGAAAAAATGATGAAGGACGGCGGCCCTATCGGGCGCCACGGTGAAAAGGCGCACGGTTATTTTACCTTCCCGAAACTGGAAGGGGAACTGGGCAGCAGGATGTATTTCAGGGGAAAGGAAAAAATTGTGTGGAGTCTTAATAACTACCTGGGACTCGTGAACCATCCCGATGTGAGAAAGGTCGATACGGAAGCCGCGGCGCGATGGGGCATGGGCAATCCCATGGGAGCCCGTATGATGAGTGGCAACACCAGCCTTCACGAAGACCTGGAAAAGATCCTGGCCGCGTTTGTCAGCCGGGAAGATGCCATGTTGCTCAACTATGGGTACCAGGGGATCATGAGCTGCATTGACGCCCTGGTCAACCGTCATGACATCATCGTATATGACGGGGAAGCCCACGCGTGTATCGTGGACGGCGTCCGGCTGCACCTGGGGTACGGCTATACTTACCGGCACAATGACATCGCCGACTGTGAAAAGCAGCTACAGCGCGCTGTGAAAATGGCCGAGAAAACCGGGGGCGGGATCCTGGTCGTCACCGAAGGGGTGTTTGGCATGAGCGGTAACCAGGGGAAGGTCCGTGAGATCGTTGCCCTGAAGAAAAAATACCCGTTCCGTCTCCTGATAGACGATGCGCACGGGTTCGGGGCGATGGGAGCCACCGGCGCCGGCGCGGACCAGGAACAGGGATGCCAGGAAGGTGTAGACCTGTATTTCAGCACCTTCGTAAAAAGCATGGGGAGCATCGGCGCCTTCATCGCCGGTCCGAAGGCCATCCTGACCTACCTGCGCTACAACGTACGTTCCCAGATTTTTGCCAAAAGCCTGCCCCTGATCGTGGTTGACGGCATGATGAAACGCATGGAAATGCTCCAGACCATGCCCGAGCTCAGGACCCGGTTGTGGCACAACGTACACCGTTTGCAGAACGGGTTACGGCAAAAGGGATTCGATATCGGTGCCACCAACAGTCCCGTGACGCCCGTATTCATGAAAGGCGACCTTCCGGAAGCGACCAATATGGTCATGGACATGCGGGAGAACTACAATATTTTCTGTTCTGTAGTGGTATTTCCCGTCATCCCGAAGGGCCAGATCATCTACCGGCTGATACCCACTGCGGCTCACAGCGACGACGATACCGATCTCACACTTCACGCCTTCGAGGAAACCAAGAAAAAGCTGGATGCCGGTCTATACAAGGCCGACGACATACCGGACATGGCGGATATCCAGGCGGGCGCGGGCCAGCGGGGCGACATGTGACGGCACACGGCTATTATGTCTTATCTAATTGGTAATCATTGACAAAAAAGAACCGGGCAACTAGAAAGAAGCCCGGGGTATTCAAAAAATCTTAACCATTAAATCTTAACACTAAGAATCTATACTCTATAGTTGCCTGAGCCTGGAGGAAAGTTGTACGGGAAATCGATATTGAGAAGATATTAACAAAAAAAAAGGGGCCGGATAGAAATCCACCCCCGTTATAATCCAATATCCTATGAAAAACCAAGATTGAAACGTATAAACGTCTCGTAATATTTTAAAGTCCCCAGCTTTATTTTTTTTTTACAATAAGTCTGCATTCACCGCCCCCCTGGTTGCACCGGTCCCTAAAAAAAAAGGGGCCGGATAAAAATCCACCCCCGTTATAATCCAATATCCTATGAAAAACCGAGTTGGGAGCGGTCCGGGACCGATCCGTAATATGATGACATGGTATTACCATGAAGCCTTAAAATCCGCCTGGAAAGCCTGGAAACTTTCCTTTTTGTTATACCCTTCGCCGAAATACTTCAATACGGGCTCCAGGTCCTTCGGTTCCAGAAACCCTTCCAGGGATGCCGGCCCGCTTTTTTCATCGGCGAAGATCGCCGTAGTGGGAAACCCGGGCTGCCCGGAAGTGAGGTATAAGGCAAAATCGTTCACTTTATAGGCGTCGTTATAACTGAACGACCTGTCTCCCCAGGCGACCGGTTCCTTCGTTTCCGCGTCCACCTTGACCGCATAGAAATGTTCGTTGATGTACCGGATGACCTGCTCGTTGCCATAGGTTTTTTTCTCCATCACCTTGCACCAGTAGCACCAGTTCGTATACAGATCGATCAATACCGGCCGGGGGTCCGTGGTGATCTTCTCTTTCAGTTCCGCCATTGTGATCCAGTTGAGCTTTTCGCGCGTCGTTGGCGTAACTTTGGCCGAACACAGGCAGAAAAGCAGCAGGACCCCTAACCCATTCATTTTTCTTGCCATGGTGAAGTATAAAACGTCAAAAAACCTACTTTATTGAATACTAGGTGAATAAAAACAAGACTTGGAATACCGATCTTACAAAAAGTTTAACTCAACCCCGCAACTTTTTTCCACATGCGTAAAATTGTCGTAGCCGTCACCGGCGCCAGTGGCGCCCTCTATCCCAGGATCCTGCTGGACAAACTTCAGACTGTCAAAGACCAGGTGCTTTCGCTCGCAATCATAATCACAGATAATGCCAAATTTGTATGGAAGACGGAACTGGGGCAGGAACTTTCGCAAGACTACGAGGCCCGCTATTTTTCCACAAGCGATTTTACAGCGCCATTTGCGTCCGGATCAGGCGCTTACGATACGATGATCATCGTACCGTGCAGCATGGGGACGTTGGGCAGAATTGCGACGGGCATCTCGAACGACCTGATTTCCCGTACGGCCGACGTCATGCTCAAGGAAAGAAAACAGCTGATCTGTGTATTACGGGAAACGCCTTTCAGCCTGGTACACATCCGGAATATGGAGACGGTGACGCTGGCGGGAGGGATCATCTGCCCGGCCAACCCTTCCTTTTACAGCCGGCCTTCCACCATCGAAGCGCTGGCCGCCACGGTCGTCGACCGGGTACTCGACCTGGCGGGTATCCGGATCCCCACCTACCGTTGGGGGGCGGATAGCGGCACCGCTCCCGGGTTACCGTAGATCGACCACGTCGACCCCCGGGTAATCCTTCGCATTGAAGACCAGCTTGCTATCGGGAATGGCAACGTCCGGCTGAAGACCTGTGATCGCATAAGTATACCGGTCGCCGGTCTTTTGAAAGATCTTCGTCGAGGCGATATTCTGGGTTTTCTTGTCGACCTCCACGATCACCTTGAAGAAGCTTTTCGTCTTGTCCAGGGGCGTCAGTTCGATCTCCTGCAGGAGCCGGCTTCCCTGC
>Ga0187809_10000993_pt1 | contig 13921 bp, 12 predicted proteins | sample NC_wetland_sal_i_8_FD_132415 | JGI IMG/M metagenome (GOLD analysis project Ga0187809, IMG submission 132415) | Wetland sediment microbial communities from Neuse River Estuary, North Carolina, USA - ASW_4 | ecosystem: Environmental > Aquatic > Freshwater > Wetlands > Sediment | place: USA: North... | reverse complement strand
CGGCTGATCCTGGAACTGCCGGGTGGCGGCGGCATGGGGGATCCTGCCACCCGCGACCCGCAACTGGTGGTGCGCGACGTGCGCGACGGTCTGGTGTCGGCGGAGAACGCACGCGCGCTCTACAAGGTGGCACTGCACCTGGACGGCTCGCTCGACGCTGCCGCCACCCATTCCCTGCGCGGCTGACCCGGGCGATCGTGCCGATCGGAATTGCCTCCTCCCGGCAATTCTGATCTATTGTCAAAACACAAAAACATCAAGACAACGGCGGTCGGGCCGACGCCCACCGCTCAGGGAGGATACATGGACGACGCAATCGAACGCTCCGCCATGCGCAAGATCTACCTGCGCCTGCTGCCCTTTGCGGTGCTCAGCTATTTCCTGGCCTATGTGGACCGCATCAACGTCAGCTTCGCCGGCCTGACCATGCGTGGCGACCTGCACCTGACGGCGACGCAGTTCGGCTTCGCCGCCGGCACCTTCTACTGGGGCTACTTCATCTTCGAAGTGCCAAGCAACATCGTGCTGGAGAAGATCGGCGCGCGCATCTGGATCGCGCGCATCATGATCACCTGGGGCATCTTCGCCGGCCTCACCGCGCTGGTCGTCGGTCCCACCAGCTTCTCCTTCATCCGCTTCCTGCTTGGCGCGGCGGAGGCAGGCTTCTTCCCCGGCATCGTGCTGTATTTCACCTACTGGTTCCCGCAGCACCATCATGCGCGCATCGTCTCCGGCTTCCTGATCGGACTGCCGGTCGCGGTCGCGCTTGGCGCGCCGATCTCCACCGCTCTGCTGGGCCTGGACGGCGCCTGGGGGCTGCGCAGCTGGCAATGGCTGTATATCGCCGAAGGCGCGCCAACCGTGCTGATCGGCGTGGCGACCTACTTCGTGCTGACCGACCGTCCGGAGCAGGCACGCTTCCTCAGCGCGGAGGAAAAGCACTGGCTTACCAGCAAACTCGCCGCGGAACGGCGCGCCAAGGAGGCGGTGCGCACTTTCTCCGTGTGGCAGGGCATGTTCAGTCCGAAGGTGTTGCTGCTGGCGCTGAACTACTTCGGCATTGTCGTCGCCAGCCTGGGCGTGCTGATCTTCGTGCCGCAGATGATCAAGTCGCTTGGCTCGCTCAGCAACATGACCGTGGGCTGGCTGACCATGATCCCGTACATCACCGGCGGGATCGGGCTGCTGCTGTGGGGCCGCCTTTCCGACCGCATGAACGAGCGGCGGTGGAATTTGCTGGGCGCCTGCATCGTGTCAACCATCGGGCTGGTGATCACCGGTGCAATGATGGGCACGTGGTGGGCGATGGTGGGACTGTGCATCGCCACGTTCGGCTTCTACGGGTCGAAGGGCCCGTTCTGGTCGATGCCGCCGATGTTCATGACCGGCACCGCGGCGGCCGCGTCGATCGCCTGGATCAACTCGATCGGCAACCTCGGCGGGTTCTTCGGGCCCTGGTATGTCGGCGTGATGAAGGATGCGACCGGCAGCTATGCCGGCGGGCTGTATGGGTTGGCTTTGCTGTGCCTGATGTCGTCCGTGGTCTGTGCGTTCTTCCTCGATATTCCGAACGCCGTGAAGCAGCAGGCGCAGGCCGCCGGGGCGCAGGCCGATTAGGCCGCGCGCCGGTTCCCTGTCCGCCGCAACCGGCCGAACGCTGTCCGCCTTGCTGGCATGCGCCGTCCTACCGATCTCCTGTGCCACGCCATACCCGGCCTGGCACAGGAACGACGCATGGATCTGCTGAACGGACTGCCCCGCGTCGAGCCGGCGCGCGAGGCGCTCGGCGACGGCGCCTGGCTGCTGCGCGGCTTCGCCGCCGCGGACGCGCCGGCATTGCTGCACGCCTTGCATGCGGTCGCCGCCGTCGCGCCGTTCCGCCACATGATGATGCCTGGCGGCCACCGCATGTCCGTCGCCATGACCAATTGCGGCCGGGCAGGGTGGATCACCGACCGGCGCGGCTACCGCTACGACCCGATCGACCCGGAAACCGGGGCGCCGTGGCCTGCCATTCCGCCGGACTTTCTGCGCCTCGCACGGCAGGCCGGTGCGGCAGCCGGCTTTGCCGGCTTCGTGCCGGATGCCTGCCTGCTCAACCGCTATGCACCGGGGACGAAGCTGTCGCTGCATCAGGACCGCAACGAACGGGACATGGACGCGCCGATCGTTTCGGTTTCGCTTGGCCTGCCGGCGGTGTTCCTCTGGGGCGGGCTGAGCCGCGGCGAGCGCCCGCGCCGGGTGCGGCTGGAGAGCGGTGACGTCGTGGTGTGGGGCGGCCCGTCGCGGCTGGTGTTCCATGGCGTCGATGTGCTGGCGGACGGCGAACACGAGCAGACCGGGCGATGCCGTTTCAATCTCACGTTGCGCAAGGCGCTATGACTTGGCGGACGGTGCTGTAACCGGGCAACCGGCCAGGAAATCGGCCGGGAATTCCGGCTGGCCATGGTGCGCGCCTGTCCGCCGGACCATACTCGGCGCGGTCTTCAGCCGAGGAGAGCGGTCATGCGTCCCCATGCCGAAGCGAAACTGGTGCGTCTTGCCGAGGTGGAACCGGTGGCCTTCGGACCGCTGGCCGAATACCGGAGGCTGGCCGGGGACGATGGCCTGCCGGTGTTTACCGGCGTGCAGACCTGCCAACCGGGCTATGCCACGCCGCCGCACTGGCACCCCTATGTCGAATACCTGTTCGTGATTGAAGGCACGCTGGAGGCCTGCCTGCTGGACCAAGTGGATCAGCCGATGCGGCTGGCGGCCGGCGACATGGTCGCGCTGCCTGCCTGCGCGCCGCATGTGTTCCGCAACGCGGGCGATACTGTGCTGCGCATCCTGGGAATCCACGCGGCGCCGACCCGCATCGTGCATCTTGTGGGCGATCGGCCGGCATAGAGGTTCACCTGCGGCGGAGCGCGGCCGGCGTAGCGGACGCTCCCCCATGCCCGATGCTGTGGCCGGCGGATCACGCCGCCCGCAATCACGGAAATGACCGCATCGTCAGCAAGCTTCTGACACAATTCATTGCAACCGTGGGCGTGTGGATGTGGCAAAGAACCGTATCGGCGGATGGGATGAATGCGATGTGCACGCTGCGCGTTGAGGCGCTGAGTTTTCCTGGCATGCTGGAAGACCCGCTGATTCGGATGATGATGGACAGCGACGGCGTATCCGACGGTGAACTGCGCGAATTGATGACCCATCTGCGCGATGTTGTTGTGGCCCGCGGGGAGACCGTGGCGTCGTTGCCGCCGCAACACGCGGAATGACGCCGCAGGTCCTGCAGCGGCGTCCCTGATCCTGGTCCGGCGTCGAGGCTAAATATGCGCAAGTCGTCTCTTTCCGGCTCCGGCTCTGCGAGGCGGCACGATTTGCAGGCGCCAATCCGGCGACCGGGATTACTCTGCGGATTTGCAACGATCTGCCCAGTTTTGACATGGAATCAGTGTCGAGAAACCTGACACTTCCTGCCTGACCGCACGCGGCCAAACGGGCAAGTTACTCGGAACTTTCATAAAAGCTCGTTGGCACGCGCCGTGCATCCGCTTGTCCACCCGCCCACCGCAACCGTGGGCGACGCCAAGGGAACGGGTTTGCACATGTCCGACACCGGCGAACGTCTCGTCCGAGTCGCTCCGGCAATGGTGCCGGGGATCACCTTGGCGATCGCCTGTGCCTGTTTGTTGCCAGTCAGTGTCCTGGCGCTGATCCTGACCGTGCTTACCGCCTGGACCTGCGCCTCGGTGCCGATCGGCGTGCTGGTCGGACACTGCACGCTCAGCGAGGATTAGCCGGGCCAGCCAGGGATCAGCCGGGCCAGCGGGGAGCCAGCGGCAAGATACGCTCCCGGCTCCTTCTCCGGCCTTTGAGGCGGAGAGGGAATCCGGGTGCGTCTTACCGACAATCGGCGTGGATAAGGACCGTTGGCCGCCCGCCGGCCTCAGCCGGGCTGTTTGTCCTTCCGCCGGCCTCAGCCGGGCTGTTTGTCCTTCCGCCGGCCTCAGCCGGGCTGTTTGTCCTTGGCACTGTCCAGCGGCAGCGGCACCCACTGCAGTCCGTCCTGCCGCTGAATCAGCATCAGCACCGACTTGCGGTTTTCCTTGCGCACGCCTTCGATCCGCTGCTGCACCTCGGCCGGCGTGCTGACCTCGCCCTGCTGCACCTCGACGATCACGTCGCCCGGCTTGACGCCGCGTTCGGCCGCGGCGCCGTTCGGCGCGACGTCGGTGACCACCACGCCCTTCTGGTCGGCGTTGATCTGGTACTTGTCCCGCAGATCGGGGGAAATCGGCGCCAGTTTCAGGCCCAGGCCAGCGATCTCGGTGGGCTTGGCGGTATCGGGCTTGCCGGCCGGGGCCGCGGCCGCCTGAACGTCATCCGGCTTTTCCGCCAGCTTCGCCTGCAACGTCATCTCCTTGCCGTTGCGCCACACGACCACCGGCACCGTCTTGCCCACCTCGGATTCCGCCACGATCCGCGGCAGCGCGTGCATGTCCTTCACGTCCTCGTTGTTGAACTTCAGGATCACGTCGCCATTGTGCAGGTGCGCCTTGTCGGCTGGTCCCCCGTCGTTCACCCCGGCGACCATCGCGCCGTTCGGCTGCTTCAGTCCGAGGCTTTCGGCGATGTCCGGCGTCACCTCCTGGATGCGTACGCCGAGCCAGCCGCGGCGGGGGTGGCCGAAATCCTTGAGCTGGGCGACGACGTTCTTCACCATGTTGGACGGGATCGAGAAGCCGATGCCGACCGACCCGCCCGAGCGCGAGTAGATCGCGGTGTTCATGCCGACCACCTGGCCGTCCATGTTGAACAGCGGGCCGCCGGAGTTGCCCTGGTTGATCGCTGCGTCGGTCTGGATGAAGTCGTCGTACGGGCCCTGATGGATGTTGCGGCCCTGCGCCGAGACGATGCCGGCGGTGACCGAGCCGCCCAGGCCGAACGGATTGCCGATCGCCAGCACCCAGTCGCCCACCCGCTCCTTGTCCGAATCGCCGAAGCTCACCGCGGGCAGCGGCTTGTCCGGCTTCACCCGCAGCAGGGCGATGTCGCCGGTCTCGTCGCGGCCGACCACCGTCGCCTTCATCGTGGTGCCGTCCTGCAGCGTCACCGTGATCTGGTCGGCGCCCTCGATGACGTGGTTGTTGGTGACGACCAGCCCGGAGGGGTCGATGATGAAACCGGACCCCAGGCTTTGCAGCCGCCGCTCGGGCTGCGCTTCGCCCCCCTGGCCACCGCCGCCCTGTCCACCGGGACGGTTGCGGTTCATGAAGTCCTTGAAGAACTGTTCGAAAGGCGAGCCGGGCGGGAACTGCGGCAATTCCGGCCCGCCTTTGTGTGCCTGGACCGTCTGGCTGGAGGAGATGTTCACCACCGCCGGCAGCAGCCGAGCCGCCAGATCCGCGAAGCTGTCGGGCGCCGGGCGGGCGTAGGCAGACGCGAACGGCGGCACGACCAGCAATGGCGTCGCTGCCAGGGCGGAGCAGGCGAGGGCGGCGATGCGAAGCGGGCGGGCAGAGGGCAGGCGCATGTTCAATGTCCCCGGGAGTGCGCCCGGATATGGCCCGTGGCGTGCAGAGTGGCAACTACGGAATGGAATTTCCACGGCGTGCCCGCTGTCCAGCAGCTACCGGCGACGCACTGAGCCCCGGGCCGGCCGCGGGACCGCGGCATCGGCCAAGGCCGATCGCCGTGGCTTTGGCCTGACACGCCAATTGTGTACAACCGCGGCATGCCACGATCCTCCCGCCCTGAATTCGCCGCGCCCCGGCTGATCGCCACCACCGTGGAACTCGACTCGGTGTGCCGGCGGCTGGCGGCCGAGGAATTCGTCACCGTCGATACCGAATTCATGCGCGAGCGGACCTACTGGCCGGAACTCTGCGTGGTGCAGCTTGCCGGCGACTCGGAAGTGGCCGTGGTGGACGCCCAGGCAGACACGCTGGACCTCGCGCCGCTTGGCCGGCTGATGGCGGCGCCGGTGCTGAAGGTGTTCCACGCCGCTCGGCAGGATATCGAGATCTTCGTGCTGAAGTTCGGCGCCGTGCAGCAGCCGCTGTTCGATACCCAGATCGCCGCGATGGTGGCCGGGTTCGGCGACCAGGTGGGCTACGATTCGCTGGTCGGCAGCCTGACCGGTGGCGCGATCGACAAGGCGCACCGCTTCAGCGACTGGTCTGCGCGTCCGCTGTCGCCGGCGCAGATCGCCTATGCCGCCGCCGACGTCACCCACTTGCGCGAAGTCTATCGCAAGCTGCGTGCCCGCCTGGAGCGGGAAGGGCGGCTGGACTGGGTGGCGGAGGAGATGGCGGTGTTGAGCGACCCCGCCACCTACCGCGCCAATCCGGACACCGCCTGGGAGCGGCTGCGGCCGCGCAGCAATAACCGCCGCTTCCTCGGCGTACTGCGCGCGCTCGCCGCCTGGCGTGAGCGCGAGGCGCAGCGGGTCAACATCCCGCGCCAGCGCCTGCTGCGCGACGAGACACTGCTGGAGATCGCTGCCACCGCCCCGGTGACGCCCGACGCGCTGGCCCGTGCCCGTGGGGTGACGCGCGGCTTCGCTGAGGGACGCAGCGGTTCGGCACTGCTGCAGGCGGTGGCGGATGCGGTGCAGGTCCCCGAGCAGGATCTGCCGCCGCCTCCCGCTGGCCGCGACGGCGGCAAGCCGTCCCAGGCGCTGGTGGCCCTGCTGAAGGTACTGCTCGCGGCGAAGTGCGAGCGCCACCACGTCGCCACAAGGCTGGTCGCTTCCTCCGACGACATCGACCGCCTGGTGCTCGAGGATGCTCCGGACATCCCGGCCCTGCACGGCTGGCGCCGCGAGGTGTTCGGCAACGACGCGCTGGCGCTGAAGCAGGGGCGTATCGCCCTCGGTGCCGCCGGCCGCGAGATCAGGCTGATCCCGGTACCCTGAATCTCCCTCTTCGCCCCGCAGCCCCCGCTCCGCTTTGTACCTCTTGCATCCACTCCCGCCTCGACGGCGCCCTGGACTCCAATAGGTGCAGCGCGGAGAGGGGGAACCTCTTCGCCGGAGGGAAAGTCCCCGATCACCGCCCCAGCAGAATCCGCCCGGTCACCACACCGGAATGCGGGTCCACCAGCACCACCCGGTCGCCCGCACCACCGCCCTGCACCTCAACCGCCAGCCGGTCGCCCGCGCCGGCAATACCCGCGATCCGGCTGCCCGACGGCTCATCCAGCCGCAACGTCACCGCCCCCGCCGGCGTGCTCACCGCGGACGGCGAGACCGAGCGGTGCACGATGATGGCGATCAGCGCGCCGGTGCCGACCACGATCAACAGGCCCATGAAGATGGTCACCGCGGTCAGCGCCCGCATACCCGTCGTCATCGTTCCCCTCCAAGCCAGCGTGGCTTCGCGGTATCCGCCCGGCGCGGTTCCGCGCTATCCGCATCGCATCATGTCCGCCGCACCCCGCACCGTCCGCCTCACCGCCGGCCCCGACGCCGCCGGGCAGCGGCTCGACCGCTTCCTGGCCGATGCCATCGGCACGCTGTCGCGTTCCCGCGTCAAGGCGCTGATCGAATCCGGCGCCGTGGCGCGGGACGGCACCCCGGCCCGCGAGCCGGCCGAAGCGGTGCGCGCCGGCGCCGCCTACACGCTGGACCTGCCGCCGCCAACCCCCGCTCGGCCGGAGCCACAGGTGATCCCCTTCACCATTCTTTACGAGGACGCCGACCTGATCGTGCTGGACAAGCCGGCCGGCCTGGTGGTGCACCCGGCGCCGGGCAATTTGGACGGCACGCTGGTGAATGCCCTGCTGGCGCATTGCGGCCCGGACTTCACCGGCATCGGCGCCGAACGCCGGCCGGGCATCGTCCACCGGCTGGACAAGGACACCTCCGGCGTCATGGTGGTGGCCAAGACCCAGCTGGCCAGCGACACGCTGACCGCTGCCTTCGCCGCGCGCGACCTGGACCGTGCCTACCTGGCGCTGAGCTGGGGCGTGCCGTCGCCGGTGGCTGGCGAGATCGAGGGCGCCATCGGCCGCGACCCGCGCGACCGCAAACGCATGGCGGTGGTCGCCAGGGGCGGTAAGCCAGCGTTGACACACTACCGCACGAAGCAGGCCTGGCACGCGGCGGTGGCGCTGCTGGAATGCCGGCTCGCCACCGGGCGGACGCATCAGATTCGCGTGCACCTGGCCAGCCGAGGCTACCCGATCGTCGGCGACCCGCTGTACCTTCGCCGCATTCCGGCGGCGGCGCGCGGCCTGTCCGACCCGCTCCGCCGGACCCTGCTCGACTTCCCCCGCCAGGCGCTGCATGCCGCGCAGCTTGGTTTCGCCCATCCCCGCACTGGGGAAAAGCTGGATTTCGCTACGCCACCGCCACCGGACATGCAGGCGCTGCTGGATGCCCTGGAACACAGTTAGAACCGCGACGCATGACAGGGTTACCGGGTGCTTGCTGAAGGGTAATCTTGACAGGACTATTCCGGTCCTGTATATCGATTTCCGCCGATGGGGCGGATGTGCCCTTTCGGTGGGGACGTCCGGACAAACCGCTGCCGAGGAAATTGGGGTGGGTATCTCCGGGACGTGAAGTCCTCTCCCCGCATCCCGATAGGCCTCGGTCACATTCCAGCCTTAAGCCTGTGCCCTAGTGGGCAGGCGATTGGCGCGACCTGAGTTTGCCGACGAAAGGAGCCTTCCGTGGCCTCTGCCGTCATTAACGTTGCCCCAGAGGGCAATCTTGCGCGGTATCTCCAGGAGATCCGCAAGTTCCCCATGCTGACCGCGGAGGAGGAGCTGGAGCTCTCCCGCCGCTGGCGCGACCACGAGGATATGGAGGCGGCACACAAGCTTGTCACCTCCCATCTGCGACTCGTCGCAAAAATTGCCATGGGCTATCGCGGCTACGGCCTGCCGGTCGGCGAGCTGATCAGCGAAGGCAACGTGGGCATGATGCAGGCGGTGAAGCGGTTCGACCCGGATCGCGGGTTCCGCCTGGCGACCTACGCCATGTGGTGGATCCGTGCCGCCATCCAGGAGTACATCCTGCACTCCTGGTCGCTGGTGAAGATGGGCACCACCGCCGCGCAGAAGAAGCTGTTCTTCAACCTGCGCCGGCTGAAGGGCCAGATGCAGGCGATCGACGAAGGCGACCTGCAGCCCGAGCAGGTGGCGAAGATCGCCCGCATGTTGGACGTGCCCGAGCAGGACGTGGTCAGCATGAACCGCCGTCTGGCGGCACCTGATCACAGCCTGAACGCGCCGGTCCGCCAGGACAGCGAAGGCGAGTGGCAGGACTGGCTGGTGGACGAATCCGAAAGCCAGGAGAGCAGCATCGCCGACCGCGAGGAGCTGTCCGGCCGCAAGGCGCTGCTCGCCAACGCGCTGAAGACGCTGAACGAACGTGAGCGCCACATCCTGATCGAGCGCCGGCTGAAGGACAATCCGACCACGCTGGAAGATCTGTCGCAGCAATACGGCATCTCCCGCGAACGTGTGCGGCAGATCGAGGTGCGCGCCTTCGAGAAGCTGCAGAAGGCGATGAAGGCGCAGATCGCCGAACGCCGCATGCAGGTCGGCCGCCAGCCCGCGTTGGCGGATCACTGACGGTTCAGTCGGGACCAGTTGCTCCAATTGTGGTGGCCGGCCTCGTGCCGGCCATTTTTTTGTCCCGGCCGCTCCCGACAGCGGCGTTTGTGCCGTCAGGCGAGGTCGGCGTCGCCGCGACTCGGCTGCCGGTGGTGTGGCAGGGGGAGCAACGGGTTCAACCCTGGCAGTGCCGAGGTACCGGGGATCCGGGATGCCGGCGGCCCATCCGAGCCCGTTCGCACCGACCACGGCAAAGCTGTCGCTTCAGGCGATGCCACGCCCCGTGCCCCTGTTGACGATGCGTTTGCTTGGCCCTGCCCCGCTGCCGCTCCTCGGGCCTCGCCCGCCCAGCATGGCCGATGGGATGGCGCGGCGCAAAAAAAAACGGCCGGCGGAGTCGCCGGCCGACGCAATGCAACTCATTGCAGCGGGAGTATCCCGGATGACGCTTTCGCCCAAGCCGACTCAGGCGGCCGCCTTCTGCTGCGGCGGCTCACCGGTAAGGTAGCTGCGCAGCTGCAGGCGCGCGCGATGCACCCGGCTCTTGAGTGTGCCGATGGCGCAACCCGTCACTTCCGCAGCCGATTCGTATGACTTCTCCTGCAGCACGATCATGAACAGCGCCTCGCGCTGGTCGGCCGGCAGCCGGTTCAACGCCCAGCCGAGTTCCCGCAAGGCGGTGCGGTCCTCGTGCGCCGCCGGCACCGGCAGCTCCGGCATGTTGTCCATATCGGTGAATTCGCGCTTGTTGCGCACGCTGCTGATGAAGTGGTTGATCATGATCCGGTGGACCCAGGCAGAGAAGTTGGTGCCCGGGATGAAGCAATCCTTAGCCATCAACGCCTTGGTTGCAACGTCTTGAGTCAGATCCTCGGCAGCAGCGCGATTGCGCGTCAGGGCCAGGGCCCACACACGCATCTTCGGAAGAAACTCGGTCAGCTGCTCGTGAAAATCCTGCGGCATTCGTATTCTCCTGAGGGCAAGTGCGGGCCTCTACATCCGGGAACTGAGGCCTGCCGCCGCAACTCGCAAGGCACCTGACAGGACGTTGATGAGTAATCCTGTCGTATCACCTTAGCTTCGTTCTGCGGTTGATCCGGCGGCAGCAAGGAACACGGAAGCATTACCAAATCAAAGTCTGACAGATTCCATGTAGAAGGCGCATCACGAACGGGAGAGCTTGTTCCGATCACATATGGATAGGCGCCGACAGCGCGAGCCCATCACAGTTTTGTCGTTTTGTGCTGGTTAGCGTATGTCAGACTTTGGCGGGGCGCTGTCACCGGGGCGTGATCGCCGCCTCTGAAAGGCAGGACAATGCTACGCTTCTTTCTTGCCGGTCTTGCCACGGTCGCCGGCGTCGTGCTGGTATTCTTCATGTCCTTCGGCGACGTTGCAGGGACATGGCAGAACCTGGAGCAACGGCTCACAATACCGCTGGCGTCTCCGCTCCAGCGTGACGCTCAAGCGGAGCCGCAACAAGTGGCGAGGGCCATCCCGGTGCCCCAGCCGCCTACCACGCAATCGCAAGCCGCGCAGCCACAGGCAGAGCAGCCGCAGACCGCGCAGTTGCAGACCGCGCAACCGCAGACCTTGCAGCCGGAGTCCGCGCAGCCGCAGTCCGTGCAGTCGCAGTCCACGCAGGCGCAGTCCGAGCAGCCGAAGACCGCGCAATTGCAAACCTTGCAGCCGGAGTCCGCGCAGGCGCGGTCCACGCGGCCGCAGTCCACGCAGGAGCAGTCCGCGCAGCCGCAAACCTCGCAATGGCAGACCGCTCAGTCGCACACCGCGCAGCAGGAATCCAAGCCGCAGCAAACCGCGCAACCGGACTCCATGCAGCCGCAATTCGCGCAATCGGAGGTGCAGAAACTGCAGGCTCGGCTTGAGGCGGCCACTCAGTCGATGGCAGCACTGCAGGGCGAGGCGGAACAGCAACGGCAGCAACTCGCATTGCTGCAGCAACAGCACAGCGCGGATCAGGCGCAGCTCCGAGAATTGAAGCAGCAGCACGCGGCCGCGGCGGCGGCGGCGGCGCAGGACAAGGCGCAACAGGATGCGGCCGCCGTGGCACTGCGTCAGGCCAAGGCGGCACAGTCCGCCGCCGAACAGGCCGCGCAGCGCGCGCAGCAACAGCAACAGGCGAACGCGCTGCAGGCGAAGGCCTTGCCCGATCGGACGCCGCAATCCGCGCAGGATAGCCCGCAGGCGGTTCCGCTGCCTGCGCCGGAACCGCCCCGGGACAGCGTGGCGTCGAGCCCGCCGGCTGGGGCGAATGCCGAACCGAAGCCGGCCGGACCGGACCAGCCGCCCCCGGCCGTCGCCGAGCGGGCCGCGCGTAACTCCCATGCGGACCGGCAGGCCGCGGCTGAACCACACGAGGACCGTCAGGCTGCGGCGGAATCCCATGCGGATCAGGCGGTCCGGCCGGCGCAGTCGGCGGCATCGGCCACCCCGCGCCTGCCCGAACACGCTTCCCAGGAGAGCGCGGCCGAACATCAGCGTCCGCAGCGGCGCAGCGCCTCCGTCACCGATCCGGACTCGCTGCGTGCCGTGCTTCAGCGGCTGCACAGGGAAAATGCCCAGTCACCGGCGACGCGTTCCGCCCCGCCTCCGGCACCCGGCCCGGCGGCTGAGGCGCGCCGCGATTCGCCACCAGTCACGCCCTCGCGGGAACGCCTGGGCCGTGCGCGTGCGGCAATTCTCCAAGGCCGCCTGCAGCAGGCGCAGCAATTGCTGGAGGAGGCGCAGTTGCAACTGGTGTTCCGCCCGGCGTCTCCCGATGGGGCGACCGCACCAGGCGATAATCGCGCCACCGCCGATGTCGCCGAGGCACTCAGCATGCTTGGCGCCGGCCGAGGCGATCTTGCGGTGCACTATATCGACCGGGCCATGGCAGAATCCGGCGCGTCGCCGCAGCAGGCGAGCCTGCCGCCGCCACGCACCTGGCAGCCGTACGGCGGACCCGAGTCTCAACCCGCTCCAGGCCGCTTCCCGCAATACTGACCTGGAAGTTTCCCTCTCCGCCCAATCCGGACGGAGAGGGAGGCGCGTTACACCATCGCGTGCTGCAGCAGCGTGCTCAGGCTTGTGCCGCCTGCGCCGTGCAGCGTGGCGATGTCGGTGCCAATGGCGCCGGCCACGCCGGACGGCGTGACGCTGATCACCGCGTCGGTGCCGTTCACCGTCCGCACGTGCAGCCAGTTGTTCAGGTCCGATTGTCCGTCCCACCCGGCGTTTGCCAGCAGCGGGCGGAAGTCCAGCAGGTCGTGATTGGTCAGCACGTTGCCATAGATCTCGTCATAGCCCTGGCCGGCGGCGGGCAGAATCAGACTGTTGCTGCTGCCGTATTCCTGAATGGTGTTGTGACCTCCGCCGGCATTGACCGCGTTTTGCGTGCCGCCGATGCGCAGCAGATCGTTGCCCGCGCCGGTGGCGATCTGGTTGCCGTTGCCGGTGCTCAGCACCGTTTCCGTCCCGCCTACCGCGGTGAGCACATCGAAGCTGCCACCGATCAGCAGCACGTGATCGCCCGCGGATGCGCTGATCGTCGTATTGCTGGCGGCGATGGTCGCGTTGGCGGTGCCCTGCGCGATGCTGACCGGCGCACCCGCCGCGGCGGCATTGGTCGTCGCGTTGGTTCCGGATACGACGTTCATCGCCAGTGACCGCGTCGCCTCCTTTCCCAGCTGGTCCCAGATGTCCACCGTAATGGCGTCGCCGCCTGTGCTGCCACTGGCGGTGTAGGTCAGATGCGCCAGGTCGGCGTTGATCTGCGCCAGCGTGCCGCTGACCGAGATCGCATGCGTGCCGGATCCGGCGATAACCCGCCCGGTGGCATCGGTCATCGACAGCGTGCCGGATCCGGTGCTGAGGTTCAGTGCCAGCGAACCTGGATGGCTCGCCGCGTAGGCGTCCGTGATCGAAATCCCGGCGATCGCAGTGGCACTTGCCAGGCGCACGGTTTCCGCGGCGGGCAGGCTGATCGCCGGGCCACTCACCGCCGGCGCCGTGATGCCGACGGTTATTGCCTTGACCGCTTCGAGGCCGGCCTGGTCCCACACATCGATGCTGACGCTGTCGCTGCCGGCGGTGGCACCGGCGACATAGGACAGATGCGCCAGGTCGGCGTTGATCTGTGCCAGCGAGCCGGTCACCGACATGGCATGCGTGCCCGATCCGGCCAGCACGTTGCCCTGTGCGTCGGTCATGCGCAGCGTGCCGCTGCCGGCATTCAGGTTCACCACCATGCTGCCTGGATTGCTCGCGGCAAATGCGTCGGTGATCGACACGCCGGAAATGGCCGAGGTGCTTCCGGTCGTGACGCTGTCGGTCGCCGGTGCGGCGATCACCGGACCGGTGGGCGTTGGTG
>Ga0187809_10000992_pt1 | contig 13923 bp, 12 predicted proteins | sample NC_wetland_sal_i_8_FD_132415 | JGI IMG/M metagenome (GOLD analysis project Ga0187809, IMG submission 132415) | Wetland sediment microbial communities from Neuse River Estuary, North Carolina, USA - ASW_4 | ecosystem: Environmental > Aquatic > Freshwater > Wetlands > Sediment | place: USA: North... | reverse complement strand
TGCGCAACAGCGTGGACTTGCCGCAACCGGAAGGGCCGATCATCCCGGTAACCTGCCGGTCCGGCAGGTCCAGGTTGATGCTCTTCAGCGCCCGGTTGCTGCCGTAAAAGAAATCAAGGTTCTCGATCGCGATGCGCGGCGGATTCATTGCCGCGGCGGAGCGTGCCTGCACGCCGCCGAACGTCGCCGGTTGTGCCTGCTGTTCGCTCATTGTCGTTCCCATTCCGCTCAACTCCTGCCTCGTAACGCGATTCGGGCGATGATATTGATCAGCAATACGCCCACGGTGATCAGCAGGGCGCCTACCCAGGCAAGCTGTACCCAGTCCTCAAACGCCGAACCCGCGTATTGGTAAATGGTAACCGGCAGGCTGGCCATCGGCTTGGTCAGGCTGAGCGACCAGTTGAGATTGCCCAGGCTGGTGAACAAGAGCGGCGCCGTCTCGCCTGCCACGCGGGCAACGGCCAGCAGGACCCCGGTCAGAATACCGCTTTGCGCCGCACGGTAGCAGACCAGCGAGATCACCTTCCATTTCGGCGTGCCGAGGGCGAAGGCCGCTTCGCGCAGCGGAACCGGGATCAGCCGCAGCATGTCCTCGGTGGTGCGCACCACGATCGGAATGACGATGACCGCCAGCGCCAGACAGCCGGCCAGCCCGGAGAAGCCGCCGAAGGGCTGCACCGTGAGCTGGTAGATGAACAGGCCGATCAGGATCGATGGCGCGGACAGCAGCACGTCGGAGACGAAGCGCACGGCATTACCGAGCAGCGAGCCCTCGGCATATTCCGCCAGGTAGGTGCCGACCATCAGTCCTATGGGTGTGCCGATCAGGGCCCCGAGCATGGTCTGGATCAGGCTGCCGACGATGGCGTTGAGCAGCCCGCCATGCGAGCCGGGTGGCAGCGTACTGGTGGTGAACACCGCGAGATGCAGCCCACCGAGACCGCGCCAGAGCAGGGTATAGAGGATCGAGCCCAGCAGCAGCAGCCCGATCACCGTCGCGACGACGCACAGGATTTCGATCAGCAGGTTGACCCGCTTGCGGCGCTGTCCGAGCCGGCGCGCCAGACGCTGGTCCTTGGCCGGGCCGGGAACCATGCCCGCGGTCAGCGTGGTGCTCATGCGGTTTTTCCTGGGGCGACGGTCACGACTTCAGCTTCGGGCGCAGCAGCAGGCGGGAGATCGCCAGCACGATGAAGGAGATCACGAACAGGATGAAGCCCAGCGCCAGCAGCGAGGACAACTTCAGCGAGCCGGCCTGGCTCTCCGGGAATTCCAGCGCGACGATCGAGGCGATGGTGTTGCCGGGGCCGAACAGCGAGGTGCTGATGCGGTTGGTGTTGCCGATGACAAAAGTCACCGCCATGGTTTCACCCAACGCTCGGCCAAGCCCAAGCATGATGCCGCCCACCACCGAGACGCGGGTGTAGGGGATGACGACCGAACGCATCACCTCCCAGGTGGTGCAGCCGACGGCGTAGGCGGATTCCTTGTGCGTGGGCGGCACGGTGTCGAACACGTCGCGCATGGTGGCGGCGATGAAGGGGATCACCATCACCGCCAGAACCAGGGCGGCGGTGAAGATGCCGGTGCCGAAGGGCGGTCCGGCAAACAGGTCGTTCAGCACCGGGACGTCGACGAAGGTGTCGATCACCCAGGGCTGGATGCTCTGCGCCATCAACGGAGCGATCACGAAGAAGCCCCACATGCCGTAGATGATCGAGGGGATGGCCGCCAGCAGCTCGATCGCAGTGCCGACCGGGCGGCGCAGCCAGAGCGGGGCCAGTTCGGTCAGGTAGAAGGCGATGCCGAAGGATAGCGGCACGGCCATCAGCAGCGCCAGCACCGAGGTGACGATGGTGCCGTAGATCGGCACCGCGGCGCCGAAGTGTTGCTTGACCGGGTCCCAGATGGCGGAAACGACGAAGTCCGGTCCGAAAGCGCGGAAGCTTGCCAATCCGCCGAGGAAGAGCACGACGATGATGGCGCCCAGCAGCAGCAGCACGAAGGCGCCGGAGGAACGCGCAATGGCGGCGAAGACGACGTCGCCGGGACTCTGACTGCGTCTCGTGAGTCTCGGGGCGGGGTGGGATGCGATTGCCTGTGACAACGCGGCGATCCTGGTTCGTATGTCGGCGGTCGCGCAGCAAACCGGATACCGGCCGGCCGGGCATTGATTTCAATCAAATTATCGCCGCAAAGCGGCTTGGCCGCCCATGCCTGACCTTTCGGCCAGGCATGGGCGGCTGGTTCGTCACATCACCGGCTTGCCGTCCGGCGTCTTCACCTGCTCGTGCCAGGCCTTGCGGACCGAGTCCTTCACCCGCTCCGGCAGCGGCACGTAGTCCAGACCGATCGCGGTCTGGTCGCCGTTCTTGTAGGCCCAGTCGAAGAACTTCATCACGTTGACGCTGCGGGCCGGATCCTTGGGGTCCTTGGGCAGCTCGATGAAGGTCGCCGACATGATCGGCCAGGTGGACTCGCCCATTTGGTCGATCAGGTTCACCGCGTAGTGCGGCGCATGGTCCCAATCCGCGCTGCCGGCGGCCGCCTGGAAGGACGGCATGGTCGGCTGCACGAAATGGCCCGACTTGTTGCGCAGTTCGGTGGTGGTCAGGTGGTTCTGCTTGGCATACGCGTACTCGACATAGCCGATGCCGCCGCGGGTGTTGTGCACGGTGGCGGCAACGCCGTCATTGCCCTTGGCGCCTGCGCCGGCCGGCCAGTTCACGCTAGTGCTGGCGCCGACATCGCTCTTCCAGCCCGCGCTGACTGCGGACAGGTAGGAGGTGAACACGTAGGTGGTGCCGGAGCCGTCGGCGCGATGCACCGGGGCGATCGCCATGTTCGGCAGCTTCACATCGTGGTTCATCTCGACCAGCTTGGGGTCGTTCCACTTCTTGATCTTGCCGGCGAACACGTCGGCCAGCATTTCGCCGGTGAGCTTGATCTCGTTCGGCTTCACGTTCGGCAGGTTCACGATCACCACCACAGCGCCCATCACGGTGGGGAACTGCAGCAGGTGGCCGGATTCCAGCTTCGCCGGCGCCATCGGCGCGTCCGAAGCACCGAAATCGACAGTGCGGTTGAGGATCTGGTTCTGCCCGCCGCCCGAACCGATAGCCTGGTAATTGAGTTCGAGGCCGATCGCCTTCTTCGCCGCCTCGCCCCACTTGCTATAGACGGGAGCAGGGAAGGTGGCGCCCGCCCCAGTGATCTGCTGCGCCTGGGCAGCAACGGTGAACCCGGCCAGGCCAAGGGCCACGACCGCCGTTGAAAGTTTCATATCCATAGTCCCCCTGTTCTTGGCGCCGAAGCGCCGGCCCCCCTCCTAGGCCCGTCGTGGGACTCTCAGATTACAGTAACGTGAAGCTTATATGACGGAACTCTCCGATTTGCCTGCACAGGCCGCGCATTGATGCGGACGTCCTGTTCCGGAATCACCAACAAGTTTGGAAGTTAGCCGGTTATTTGTCCGCTTCGCGCGCAAGGCGCGCCAGTGAAGTGTTTCCGTTTCGAGTCGCCTGGCCGGCAGCGCAAACCATTCCTGGCGTGGGAAGGGCCCGCGATCCCGCCGAGCGGTGTTCGCTCGCGGCGTCGGGGACACTATCGTCCCCCAGACCACTTACCAGCCAGGATGCCCCGATGTCCGTACCCAACCGTTGTAAATTCGTCATGCTGCCGCCGCAGACCGCGGTCACGCGCAACTGGGCCGCCCGCCTCGCTTCGGCGGTGCCGGAGGTGCAGGTGATCGAGGTGGAGGATTCGGCCACCGCCGAACGGGAAATCGTCGATGCCGACGCGGCGTTCGGCTGGCTCACACCGGAGCTGCTGGCGAAGGCCCGGAAGCTGCGCTGGCTGCAAGCGCCGCAGGCCGCGCCACGCGCCGGCTACTATTTTCCGGAGCTGGTCGCGCATCCGCTGGTGGTGACCAATTTCCGGGAGATATTCAACGACCACATCAGCGCGCACATCCTTGCTTTCGTGCTCGCCTTTGCCCGCGGCCTGCAGATGTACATCCCGCAGCAACTCCGCCGCGAGTGGAAGAAGCCGCCGGAAGACCAGGGCGTGGTCCACCTTCCGGAAGCCACCGCGCTGATCGTCGGCGTCGGCGGCATCGGCGCCGAGACCGCGCGCCTGCTCGCCGCGTTCGGCACCACCGTCCTGGCGACCGACGCCCGCCGCAGCGAGCCGCCGCCGGGGGTTGCCGAACTGCACCCTCCGGAGGCGCTGGATGCGCTGCTGCCGCGCGCCGACTTCGTCATCCTGACCGTGCCGCACACGCCGGCCACCGAGGGGTTCTTCCATCGCGCCCGCTTCCAGCGCATGCGGCGCGGCGCGTTCTTCATCAACATCGGCCGCGGCATGACCACGAGGCTGGACGACCTGGTCGCCGCACTGCGGGCGAAGGAGATCGCCGGCGCCGCGCTGGATGTGTTCGAGCAGGAGCCGCTGCCGCAGGACCATCCGCTGTGGACCATGCCGAACGTGCTGCTGACCCCGCACATGGCCGGCTATGGCCCATACCTGAATGACCGCCGGCTGCAGATCATCGTCGACAACCTGCGGGCCTTTGCCTCCGGCGGGACGCTGCGCAACGTGGTGGACAAGGCCAACTGGTTCTGAGCGAGACCCGCATGAAGAACGTGGCGATCACCTACGAGATGGAGGCGAGGGGCCGCGGCACGGTGGCCGACGCGCTGTCCGGAGTCGCGCAGCCGGTCTGGCTGACCGACCTGGACGCCGCCGGGCGGGCCGAAGCACTACGCCAGGCCGACGCCGTGCTGGCGCGGACCACGCGGGAGCTGCGCCCCAGCGAACTCGGGCTGCTGCGCGGGATAAAGCTCCTGCAGTTCGTCACCGCCGGCATCGACCATGTCCCGCTGGCCGACGTACCGGACGAGGTGCCGGTGGCCGGCAATGGCGGCGCCTATGCCGAACCAATGGCAGAACACGCGATGGCGATGGCGCTGGCGGCGGCCAAGCGGCTGCCGGCGGAGCATGCCGCCCTGGCCCGGGGCGAGTTCAACCAGTTCGCCCGCAACCGCATGCTGGCCGGCGGCGTGTGCGGCATCCTGGGGTTCGGCGGCATCGGCGTGGCGGTGGCGCGCCTGGCGCGGGCCTTCGGCATGCGGGTGCATGCGATCAACCGGCGCGGGCACAGCGGCGAGCCCACCGACTGGATCGGCACGCCGGACCGGCTGGACGCGCTGCTGGAGGCCGCCGACCTGCTGGTCATCTGCACACCGCTGACGCCTGCCACCGTCGGCCTGCTTGGCGCCGCTGAACTGGCGCGTATGAAGCCGGACGCGATCCTGGTGAACGTGGCGCGCGGCGAGATCGTCGACGAGGCGGCGCTGTTCGCACACCTGCAGGCGCATCCCGGGTTCTTAGCCTGCATCGATGCGTGGTGGGTGGAGCCGGTGCGGCATGGCAGCTTCCGGGTGGACCACCCATTCCTGGCGCTGCCCAACGTGATCGGTTCGCCGCACAATTCTGCCGCGGCGATTGCGGCGTCAGGCACGACCGGGCTGCGGCGGGCGCTGGACAACGTGAAGCGGGCGCTGGCGGGGGAAGCACCCCAGCACCTGGTCGCCCCCGGCGACCGGATGATGTGATGTTCGTTCTCCGCCCTGGAACACCTCGATCTGCGAGCCTTGGGGCGCCATGACCGGGGCGGAGAACAAACATCAGGCGGCGGCGAGCGGCGAACAGAAACGCCTGTCTTCTGTGTTCTGCCTCACTGTCCGGCCAGCCTGGATGACGCATCGTCGCGTCCAACGCAGCCAGGCCCAGGGAGGTCGTCCATGTCCGCCATCGCCGAATCGCCCGTTGCAGCCATCCGTTCGGACTACCGCCGGATCAATCGCAGCTCCGTGCTGCACCGGCTGTGGCATGCCTTCGCGGTGCAGCGCGAGCGCGCGGCAGACCGCGCCGCGGCGCGTGGCATGCTCCGGCTGGAGCACCCCGGGGTGATCGCCGACTACCAGTCGGCACGCCAGTTCCGCTGAACAGGCCCGGGGGAAGATCCGATGACCAGCCCGCCCGCCTCGGCACCTCTGCTGGACGGCCCAACTCTGGAAGGCGCAACCTTGCGCGGTGTCCCGGCCTTGCGCTGTGCATGGCACGACGCCAAGACCCGCTGGCAGCGCGTGCCTGATCGCCAGATCGCGCGGCCTGTCCGGCCGCCGGTTCGACTGCCCGCCAGGCTGGGCGAGGCCGACCAGGTGACGTTGACCGATCTCGATCCGCAGCTCTGTGCGATCCGCGGTTGGCAGTAGCGGGCTGGACGACCGGGCGCCTTTCCGCTACACGCCGCCGCTTCACACGGAACGCGGGAGACGCGTGTCGCCCGTACCCTGGGCGGGGGCGTCGTTGGCACCGCGGTCCCCGGGACACGGAAAGGACCAGGGATGGCGAAGAAAATCGTCGGCTACATCAAGCTGCAGATCCCCGCCGGCAAGGCGAACCCCTCACCGCCAGTCGGCCCGGCGCTCGGCCAGCGCGGCCTGAACATCATGAACTTCGTCAAGGAGTTCAACGCGGTCACCCAGAACATGGAACCGGGCATGCCGATTCCGGTGGTGATCACCGCCTATGCCGACCGCACCTTTACCTTCATCACCAAGACCCCGCCGAACACCTACTTCCTGAAGAAGGCGGCGAAGATCGACAAAGGCAGCCAGACCGTCGGCAAGGGCGCCTCGGTGGGCAGCGTGACGATGGCGCAGCTGCGGGAAATCGCCGAACAAAAGATGAAGGACATGAACGCCAACGACGTGGACGGCGCCGTGCGCATGCTGATCGGCTCCGCCCGCTCGATGGGACTGGCCGTGGTGGAGGGCTGAGCCATGAAGGTGGGAAAGCGTCTGAAGGCTGCGCAGGCCGCGGTGGAGCGGGGCAAGCTGTATCCGTTGGCGGACGCCATCAAGTTGCTCAAGTCGGCGCCCAAGGCGAAATTCGACGAGACGATCGAGATGTCGATGAACCTCGGCATCGATCCGCGGCACGCCGACCAGATGGTGCGTGGCCTGACCAACCTGCCGAACGGCACCGGCAAGTCGGTGCGCGTCGGCGTGTTCGCCCGCGGCCAAAAGGCCGAGGAAGCGCAGGCCGCGGGCGCCGATGTGGTGGGCGCCGAGGACTTGGCCGAGAAGATCCAGGCCGGGGAAATCGCCTTCGATCGCTGTATCGCCACCCCGGACATGATGGGCGTGGTTGGGCGGCTGGGTAAGATCCTCGGCCCGCGTGGCCTGATGCCCAATCCGCGCCTGGGCACCGTGACGATGGACGTGAAGGGCGCCATCACCGCCGCCAAGGCCGGCCAGGTGGAATTCCGCGCCGAGAAGGCCGGCATCATCCATGCCGGCATCGGCAAGGTGAGCTTCGACGACGACAAGCTGGTGGAGAATGCCCGCGCTTTGGCCGACGCGATCCAGAAGGCGCGTCCGGCGGGCGCGAAGGGCACCTACCTGAAGAGCGCCGCACTGAGCTCCACCATGGGGCCGGGCGTCCGGCTGGATGTCAGCTCGCTGAACGCATAGCGGCTGTGGGTCACGGCCGGGGGACGGCCGTGACGTTCGGCAGGTTCTGACGCCGGGGAGGGATGTCTCCCCGGCGTTTTCTTGTTTTTCCGGTTGAGACCGCGTCTTGACGCTTATGGCGACGGCTCCCGGGTGCGGGAGGCCCGCGCGTTTCGCACCGACCGTTCGGCGCAGCGCGGAAAAATCGTTGCCATTGACAGCGCGGCCCGCCGGCCGGCGCAGATGCCATCGGTTGCAGCGCTACCCAATGCAGACACGCCGCCTTCGGTCGCGGCGGATTGGCCCTCGACTCGCCGCCCGCTTTCCGCTACACGCCCGCCTCCCCGCACACCCCGGTCGAGCACCGTCGTCCGTGGCGCGCGGCGCATGGATTTTTGGATACGCCGTTCCGGTCCACTGGCCGGATCGGCGGGCAGGGAAGGTTTCGGCCTTCCCGAACCTGTCCGAGACCGCTCGTTCCCCTGGCGGGGAATAATCGGCCGCAAGGCCGGCGCGCGGGAGACGGGGAAGCCAGGGTCGAGCTTCCCGGGTCATGCCCGGGAATGGCCATCCGGCTGTGCCGGCTGGCCGCTTTGGTGGTTCCGGCTGAATGGACAGGCGAACCGGGCCGCTTCGCAGGAGGCGGTCCTTGGGCAACCCGGTTCGGCGCGGTCCACACGCGCTGCACCAGAACGGAGACGAGACTTGGACCGTACGGAGAAGCGGGAGTTCGTCGCCGGGCTCAATGCTGCGCTTGCCGAGACGTCGATGGTCGTGGTCACCCGCAATCAGGGGCTGACCGTGGCGGAGGCGACGGAACTCAGGCGCCGCATGCGGGCCGCGGGGGCGATCTTCAAAGTCGCGAAGAACCGGCTGACCTTGCTCGCCCTGGATGGGACCCGATTCGACGGCATCAGGCCGATGCTCACCGGACCGACCGCGCTCGCGTGGTCGACCGATCCGGTCAGCGTGGCAAAGACGGTCGTCGAGTTCGCCAGGACCAACGACAGATTCGTGCTGATCGGCGGGGCGCTGGGCGCCCAGACGCTGGATGCGGATGGGGTCAAGGCGCTGGCCGAACTGCCGAGTCTGGACGAGCTGCGGGCGCGGATCGTGGGGATGATCTCCACGCCGGCGACCCGGGTGGCGGGTGTGCTGCAGGCCCCCGCCGGCCAGCTCGCGCGGGTTCTCGGGGCCTACGCCAGGAAGGGCGAGGAAGAGCAGCCGGCGGCCGCATAGGCGATCACGAAAACGTGACCGCATGGCGGCGCTGCGCGAAAGCGTGAACGCGGGCGGCGAAACCCGCTTGCATGGAACCAACCAAAGTCTAGATTAAGGAACACACTGATATGGCCGATTTGCAGAAGCTGGTGGACGAGCTGTCCGGCCTCACGGTTCTCGAGGCTGCCGAACTTTCGAAGCTGCTCGAGGAGAAGTGGGGCGTTTCCGCTGCCGCGCCGGCCGCGGTTGCCGCTGCGCCGGCCGCCGTGGCTGCTGCCGCGCCGGCTGAGGAGCAGACCGAGTTCACCGTCATCCTGGCCAAGGCCGGCGACAAGAAGATCAACGTGATCAAGGAGATCCGCACCATCACCGGCCTTGGCCTGAAGGAAGCCAAGGATCTGGTCGAGGGTGCGCCGAAGACCGTCAAGGAAGCTGTCGGCAAGGACGAGGCCGCCAAGATCCGCAAGATGCTCGAGGATCAGGGCGCCGCCGTGGAGGTCAAATAGTACGGGCGAACGTAACACATCGGCCGGGCGGCGCCGCCAAGCCATCCGGCCGAACGGACTTTGCGAGCAGGGCGGGAATCAGCTCGATTCCCGTCCCGTTCCTGTTTTTGGCGGAAGGCGACCCTGGACGGCCGAGGGTAACGGGGCCGTGCGGATGGGCAGGTAGGCAGGACAGTCGATGAACGCGATTACCAGATCGTTTACAGGGCGCAAGCGGATTCGCCGCAGCTTCGGCCGGATACCCGAAGTGGCGCCGATGCCGAACCTGATCGACGTGCAGCGCGCCAGCTACGAGGCGTTCCTGCAGATGAACGTCAAGCCGGACAACCGCATCCACGCCGGCCTCCAGGAAGTCTTCAAGGGCGTCTTCCCGATCGACGACTTCGCCGGCCGCGGCCGGCTGGAATTCGTCTACTACGAACTCGAAGAGCCGAAATACGACGTCGAGGAGTGCATGCAGCGCGGCATGACCTATGCCGCGCCGCTGAAGGTCGTGCTGCGCCTGATCGTCTGGGACGTCGATGAGGACACCGGCGCCCGCTCGATCCGCGACATCAAGGAACAGCCCGTCTACATGGGCGACATGCCGCTGATGACCGACAACGGCACGTTCATCATCAACGGCACCGAGCGGGTGATCGTCTCCCAGATGCATCGTTCGCCCGGCGTGTTCTTCGATCACGACAAGGGCAAGACTCATTCGTCCGGGAAGTATCTTTTCGCGGCACGGGTGATTCCGTATCGCGGTTCCTGGCTCGACTTCGAATTCGACGCCAAGGACATCGTCTACGTGCGTATCGACCGCAAGCGCAAGCTGCCGGTCACCACGCTGCTGTATGCGCTGGAAGGCCGCGCCACCGAGGCGCTGCGCGCCGCGCGCGAGGCGAAGGGCGAGACCCTGGAGCCGGGCGAAATCCGCGGCATGGATGCCGAGGAGATCCTCAACTACTTCTACAATCAGGTTGTCTTCGACAAGACTCCCAAAGGCTGGGCTCGCCCGTTCGATCCGGAAGCGTTCCGGGGCATGAAGCTGCTGGAGCCGCTGATCGATGCCGCCACCGGCGAGGTGGTGGCCGATTCCGACGCCAAGCTGACCGCCCGCCAGGTGCGCAAGATCGCCGAAACCACCAAGGAAGTGTTGGTCGGCCGAACCGATCTGATCGGCCGCTTCATGGCTGAGGATCTGGTCAACGAGGAAACCGGCGAGATCTACGCCGAGGCCGGCGAGGAACTCGTCGAGGCCAAGCTGACCGCGCTGGAGGATGCCGGCATCACCCGGCTGCCGACGCTTGCCGTGGACCAGTCGAACGGCCCGTGGATCCGCAACACGCTGACCGTGGACAAGAACAGCAACCGCGACGACGCGCTGATCGACATGTACCGCGTCATGCGGCCGGGCGAGCCGCCGACGCCGGAGACCGCCGAGGCGCTGTTCCGCGGCATGTTCTTCGATCCCGACCGCTACGACCTGTCCGCGGTCGGCCGCGTGAAGATGAACATGCGGTTGGGTTTCTCCGCCGAGGAGGTGCCGGATTCCATGCGCGTGCTGCGCAAGGAAGACCTGCTGCGCACGGTGAAGACCCTCGTCGAGCTGAAGGACGGCCGCGGCCAGATCGACGACATCGACAACCTCGGCAACCGCCGCGTCCGCTCGGTCGGCGAGCTGATGGAGAACCAGTACCGCATCGGCCTGCTGCGCATGGAGCGGGCGATCCGCGAGCGAATGGGCTCGGTCGATATCGACACCGTCATGCCGCACGACCTGATCAACGCCAAGCCGGCTGCGGCGGCGGTGCGCGAATTCTTCGGCAGCTCGCAGCTGTCGCAGTTCATGGACCAGACCAACCCGCTGTCGGAGGTGACGCACAAGCGCCGCCTTTCCGCGCTCGGGCCGGGCGGTCTGACCCGCGAGCGCGCCGGCTTCGAGGTGCGCGACGTGCACCCGACCCACTATGGCCGCATCTGCCCGATCGAGACGCCGGAAGGCCCGAATATCGGCCTGATCAACTCGCTCGCCACCTTCGCCAAGGTGAACAAGTACGGCTTCATCGAGACGCCGTATCGCCTGGTGGAGCATGGCCAGGTCAAGGAAGGCTGGAAGTACCTCTCCGCTATGGAGGAGGACAAGCTGGTCGTCGCCCAGGCCGACGCCCCACGCGACGCGGAGGACCGGTTGACCGAGGACCTGATCTCGGTGCGCAAGCAGGGCGATTTCCGCCTGGTGCCGATCGAGCAGGTGAACGCGGTGGACGTGTCGCCGAAGCAGCTGGTGTCGGTGGCGGCGGCGTTGATTCCGTTCCTGGAGAACGACGACGCCAACCGCGCGCTGATGGGCTCCAACATGCAGCGCCAGGCGGTGCCGCTGATCCGCGCCGACGCCCCGCTGGTGGGCACCGGCATGGAAGCCGCGGTGGCGCGTGACTCCGGTGCCACCATCGTCGCCCGCCGCGAAGGCATCGTCGATCAGATCGACGGTGCGCGTATCGTCGTGCGGGCAACCGGCGGCGACGGCATGACCCAGGGCGTCGACATCTACCGCCTGCGGAAATTCCAGCGCAGCAACCAGTCCACCTGCATCAACCAGCGTCCGCTGGTGAAGGTCGGCGACCGGGTGCACGAAGGAGAAATCATCGCCGACGGTCCGTCCACCGAGCTGGGCGAACTGGCGCTGGGGCGCAACGTGCTGTGCGCGTTCATGCCCTGGAACGGCTACAACTTCGAGGACTCCATCCTGATCAGCGAGCGCATCGCCCGCGACGACGTGTTCACCTCCATCCACATCGAGGAATTCGAGGTGATGGCGCGTGACACCAAGCTGGGCCAGGAGGAGATCACCCGCGACATCCCGAATGTCGGCGAGGAAGCGCTGAAGAACCTCGACGAGGCCGGCATCGTCTATATCGGCGCCGAGGTGAACCCGGGCGACATTCTCGTCGGCAAGGTCACGCCGAAAGGCGAGAGCCCAATGACGCCGGAGGAAAAGCTGCTCCGCGCCATCTTCGGCGAGAAGGCGTCGGACGTGCGGGATACCTCGCTGAAGCTGCCGCCCGGCGTCACCGGCACGGTGGTGGACGTGCGCGTGTTCAGCCGCCGCGGCGTCGACAAGGACGAGCGCGCGATGGCGATCGAGCGCGCCGAGATCGAGCGCCTGGCCAAGGACCGCGACGACGAGAAGGCGATCCAGGAGCGTTCCTTCCTGAACCGCCTGCGGGAGAAGCTGCTGAACCAGAAGGCGAGCGGCGGCTTCAAGGGCATCAAGGCCGGCACCGACATCACCGAGGAGGTGCTGGCGGAACATCCGCGCGGCGCCTGGCGCCATATCGGCGTGCAGGACGACGCGGTGATGGCCGAGATCGAGGTGCTGCGCCGCGAGTTCGACGCCTCGGTCGGTCGGTTGCAGGCGCGCTTCGACAGCAAGGTGGAGAAGCTGCAGCGCGGCGACGAGCTGCCGCCCGGCGTGATGAAAATGGTGAAAGTCTTCATCGCGGTGAAGCGCAAGCTGCAGCCCGGCGACAAGATGGCCGGCCGCCACGGCAACAAGGGCGTGGTCTCCCGCGTCGTTCCGGTCGAGGACATGCCGTTCCTCGAGGACGGCACCTCGGTGGACCTGGTGCTGAACCCGTTGGGCGTGCCGTCGCGCATGAATGTCGGGCAGATCCTGGAGACGCACCTGGGTTGGGCCTGCGCCACCCTCGGCAAGCAGATAGGCGAGCTGGTGGAGATGTACCGACGCACCGGCGCGGAGCGCGAGAAGCTGCTGGAACGGCTGAAGGACATCTATGGCGAGGAGGTCTACGCGCAACAGATCGCCGTGCTGGACAACGACGAACTGATCGAGCTGTGCGGCAATCTGACCAAGGGAATCCCGATCGCCACGCCGGTGTTCGATGGCGCCCGCATGTCGGACATCGAGGGCATGCTGACCCGCGCCGGGCTGGATACCTCAGGCCAGGTCTGGCTGACCGACGGACGCACCGGCGAGACGTTCGAGCGCAAGGTGACGGTGGGCTACATCTATATGCTGAAGCTGCACCATTTGGTGGACGACAAGATCCACGCGCGGTCGATCGGCCCGTACTCGCTGGTCACCCAGCAGCCGCTGGGCGGCAAGGCGCAGTTCGGCGGCCAGCGCTTCGGCGAGATGGAGGTGTGGGCACTGGAAGCCTACGGTTCCGCCTACACGCTGCAGGAAATGCTGACGGTGAAGTCGGACGACGTGTCCGGCCGCACCAAGGTCTACGAAGCGATCGTGCGCGAGCAGGACAACTTCGAGGCCGGCATTCCGGAAAGCTTCAACGTGCTGGTGAAGGAGCTGAAGTCGCTCGGGTTGAACGTCGACCTGGACAACCGGGCAGCGTGACGCGCTTCCTCGGAAAGAACTTCGGGATGGAGAGGGGCGGCGGCGTGACCGCCCCCGTGTCATGGCCGGCGCAGGCCGGCCATCCACGTCTTTCGGCGTCCTCCCCGGCAAATCATGGATGGTCCGCCTTCGCGGACCATGACGCGGGGGAATTCGGCGTCGACGACACGTGCATGCAAAGGGCACACGTATGAACGAACTGATGAAGATCCTGGGTCAGACCGGGCAATCGCTGACCTTCGACCAGATCCGCATCAACATCGCCAGCCCGGAGCAGATCCGCTCCTGGTCCTATGGCGAGATCAAGAAGCCG
>Ga0187809_10000991_pt1 | contig 13924 bp, 12 predicted proteins | sample NC_wetland_sal_i_8_FD_132415 | JGI IMG/M metagenome (GOLD analysis project Ga0187809, IMG submission 132415) | Wetland sediment microbial communities from Neuse River Estuary, North Carolina, USA - ASW_4 | ecosystem: Environmental > Aquatic > Freshwater > Wetlands > Sediment | place: USA: North... | reverse complement strand
GGCCCATTACAGGGATACGGGTAACAGCGTCGCCGCCCATCTGCGATACCGCCCGCACGGCAGCGGCTCAGCCACCGCCTGCTCTACCCATCAGTCCGCCCAGCCGCGCCGGGCGCCTGAACAGTCTTGACAAGAACAAAAGCAGGACGCCGCCTTGATTAGAACAAAAGCAGGGCGCCGCAGATTCCGCCTGCCGGCTCCCGGCCGGCGTGACCTGTGCCGTGCCAGCCATGATCACGACACCACCGCAGATGCCAGAACCTGCCCATCACCGAATCAGGCCAGAGCCGGCGCGTTGACCACGCCGGGAAACGGCACCGGGCCGCCGGTGAGGAACCCGGATACCAGCCCAGAACCCCCTGTTCGGTGCGTCACGGGCAGCAATGCCGGCCGGCGACAGCCTACAAACAGATCAGGCGGTTACGCGCGCAATGGCGCGGACCAGCAGTTGGCGCTGAGAGTGACCTGAGCACTGGCTCACCGAATTCCTTATCGCCGATTTCGTACGGGCGACCGGCTAGCTGATCAATCGGCTTCGGGGGCCATATGCGCCGGTTACGGGCGTCCGGCAGTGCCCAGGCGATCTGCTGCTGGCCGTACATTAACGCGGTCACGCCTGAGTGGGCCGCGGCTGCGGCGTCTGACGGGCCATGTACCCGGCCGGCTGGCCAGGGGTATAAATGCCTCATGGTGACGTGCCCGCGGTGCGGTGCGTCCCGGGGGGATGCCGACCGGTTCTGCGAGGACTGCCCACGAACTGCGGGACAGCGCTGCCGCCCGCGAACTGCTCGTCCTGCTCGACTCCGACCAGCCCGGGCACCTCGCCCCGATGCTCCGGGCCGAACGTGAACTGGCCCGTTCCCGCCTCGCAGCCAACGACGGCGACCAGGCTGCCGCGGCTTCCTTCGCGGCCGCGATGACGACCCTGCGCGAGCACAGCACCCCCTACCACCTCGCCCACGGCCTGCTCGACCACGCCCAGTACCTCATGCGCCGTGGTGATACGGATGCCGCCGAGGCGGCCATCAGCGAGGCCCGCGACATCGCAGGCCGCCTCCGATGCCAGCCACTGCTGGACCGGGCCGCAAATCTGACGCCCGCACGGCCACCGGTACAGGCCTAAACATGTGGCGCCACTCAACCCGCAGGCAGCCCATCCGGCCGAATGCAGAGCGTGACATTGGAAGCGGCGTGGCTCGGATACGGGTCGCTTACGGGCGGATGAACGGCTGACTGGTTAGTCTGGGCGAGGCGGTCAGATCCATCAGTTCTGACCGTCGCCGGGGCGTCATCTGCTGCCGCTGACCGCGAACCGTCCCGCAGCCGGGGATCAGCAGGGCACCTGTCGGCTGCTTACGAGGACCGACTGGCCCTGCGGCTGGGTTAGCGGCCTGCGGCGAGGAGCCCGGCCGCCCCGGTCATGAGGATAGGGAACGGATGGCCGCCGTCGCAGATGTGGCGGCCCCAGGGGAAGGAGCAGGCCATGCCTGGAATCGTTGTGGGCGTAGATGGCTCAGCCAACTCCGAACGCGCACTTGACTGGGCGATGAAACAGGCAGCGGCGGTGCATGCCGCGTTGACTGTCATAGCCGTGCACGAGGTTCCGAAGAGCTACTGGGGAGGCATCCCGGTGATCGGCCCGGCGGACGAGTCCCTGCTGGGGAACCTGCGCCAGGCCGCCCTCTGCATGCTCGGCACCACTCGCGATGCCGTCGGATCCTTGGTTTCCAGGTCTAGTGGCGAAGAGTAGGCTAACGGGCGGCATTAATGGTGTCAGGCTGGGAGGCCGCGTGAACGCTCTGGCCCGGCCGGCCAACAGCGGGGCGGCGTTCAGCTGCCGCCCTACCGTGCAGGGCGGCGCTGCCGTCCGGGATCCCGGGTAGCGCTGGGCCGATGACGGCCCCCTCCGGTTCCGCAGATCGCGGGCCGACGTTGACGGACCGGCGTACCGAATGCGCCGTGCTGGACCGGTTCGTGGATGGTGTGCGGGCCGGGGAAGGCCGGGCGTTGGTGGTACACGGTGAGCCGGGTGTGGGCAAGACCGTGCTACTGGACTACCTGGCCGGGCGAGCCTCGGGGTGCCGGGTGGAGCGGGCGGCTGGGGTGCAGTCGGAGATGGAACTGGCCTTCGCCGGGCTGCATCAACTGTGCGCGCCGCTGCTGGGTCATGCGCGGTCGCTCCCGGTTCCGCAGCGTGAGGCGCTGCGCACCGTATTGGGGCTGGCCGCCGGGCCGACGCCGGACCGGTTCCTGGTCGGCCTGGCCGTGCTGGGGTTGCTGTCGGGGGCGGCCGAAGAGCGACCGCTGATCTGCGTCGTCGATGACGTGCAGTGGCTGGACCGGGCCTCGGCGCAGACACTGGGGTTCGCGGCGCGGCGGCTGGCGGCCGACCCGGTGGGCCTGCTGTTCGCAGCCCGGGTCCGGGGCGATGACCTGGCCGGCCTGCCGGAGCTCCGCATCGAGGGCCTGCCCGAGGCCGATGCGCGGGCGCTGCTGGACTCGGCGCTGACCGGCCCGCTGGACGCACGGGTGCGGGAGCAGATCATCGCCGACACGGGCGGGAACCCGCTGGCGCTGCTGGAGTTGCCGCGGGGGCTCACCGCGGCGCAGCTGGCGGGCGGTTTCCTGTTGCCCGGCGCGGCACCGCTGGACGGGCGGATCGAGGAAAGTTTCGGGTGGCAGCTGGCCGCGCTGCCGGATCAGACCCGGCGGCTGGTGCAACTGGCCGCGGCCGACCCGTCCGGTGATCCCGCGCTCGTGTGGCGGGCGGCGGGGCGGCTCGGGATCGGCGTGGATGCGGCCGGGCCGGCCACCGAAGCGGGCCTGGCGGAGTTCGGCGCGCGGGTGCGGTTCCGGCATCCGCTGGTGCGCTCGGCCGCCTACCGGTCGGCGTCGGGTTCGGAACGGCAGGAGCTGCACCGCGCGCTGGCGGAGGTCACCGACCCGGGTGCCGATCCTGACCGGCGGGCCTGGCACCGGGCCCAGGCCGCGGCGGGACCGGATGAGGACGTCGCCGCGGAGCTGGAGCGGTCGGCGGGGCGGGCGCAGGCCCGTGGCGGGCTGGCCGCCGCGGCCGCGTTCCTCGAGCGCGCGGCGGTGCTGACGCCTGAGCCGGGGCGCCGGGCGCAGCGGCTGCTGGGCGCGGCGGGGGCCACCCGCGAGGCGGGCGCGCCGGATGCGGCGCTGGGATTGCTGGCCGCGGCCGCGGCCGGGCCACTGGATGAACTGCAGGCCGCGCAGGCGGAGTACCTGCGCGGGCAGGTGGCCGATGACCAGCGCCGGAGCAGCGAGGCGGCCCGGCTGCTGCTCAGCGCGGCCCGCCTGCTCGAGCCGCTGAACGCCGCACTGGCCCGGGAGACGTACCTGGAGGCGCTCACCATGGCCATGTACGTCGGCGACGCATTTCTTCCCGGGGGCGTGCGGAAGGCGGCGGGTGCCGTCCGGTCCGCGCCGCCGGCTCCCGACCCGCCGCGGCCGGTGGACGTCGCCCTTGATGCGTTCGCGCTGCTGCTGACCGAGGGGTACGCGGCGGCCGCCCCGGCGCTGACGCAGGCCCTTGACCTGCTTCTGGCCCTGGACGTCGGCACCAGCGAAGGGCGCCGCTGGCGCTCACTGGCCGGCGGGAGAGTCGGCATGATCATCGCCGACGAACGATGCGACATAGAGTCCCTGCATGCTCTGTCCGCCGGGCAGGCTCAGGCCGCCCGCGACGTGGGCGCGCGCGTGCAGTTGCGGACCGCGACGATGGGGATGGCCGCGGCGCACATCCTGCGGGGCGAGCTCAGCGCCGCGGCGCGGCTCATCGAGGAAGCGCGCCTGATCGCGGAGGCAACCGGGGCTCCGGACACGACGGCGGCACTGCTGCTGGCGGCCTGGCGGGGGCAGGAGCAAGATTCATCTGAGCTGATCGAGGCCACCGTGCGGGAAGGGACCGCGCATGAACAAGGTTTCGTGGTCGCCCACGCGAACGCCGCGGCCGCGGTGCTGTACAACGGCCTCGGCCGCTATGACGCCGCCCGGGAGGCCGCATCGCGAGCCTGGGAGTACCGGCCGCCTGCGCTGGGGATCTTTGCCGTGCCGGAGCTGGCGGAAGCGGGAGCCAGGGCCGGTGAGGTGGCCCTCGTCCGGGCCGCGCTGGAGTGGCTGTCCGAACGCACCCGGGTAGTGCCGACCGAGTGGGCGCTGGGGATCGAGGCGCGCGTCCGCGCCCTGCTCAGCGACGACGAGGACGCCGAGAGCTACTACGGGCAGTCGCTCGAGCACCTGGCCCGGACCCGCAGCCGCGCCCAGCTGGCCCGTTCGCACCTGCTCTACGGGGAGTGGCTCAGCAGGCAGAACCGCCGCCTGGACGCCCGGGCGCAGCTGCGGGCCGCCTACGACATGCTGTCCGGGATGGGGGCCGAGGCGTTCGCCGAACGGGCCCGCCGCGAGCTGCTGGCCACCGGCGAAACCGCCCGCAAGCGAACCGCCGAGACGGCCCGCGAGCTCACCGACCGGGAGGCCTACATTGCCCGGCTGGCCGCCGAGGGCCGTACCAACCTGGAGATCGGCGCCCAGCTGTTCTTGTCCGCCCGGACCGTCGAGTGGCACCTGCGCAACGTGTACGGCAAGCTCGGGGTCGGCTCGCGCCGGGAACTGCGCTGGGCCCTGGCCAAACTCGGCGAGGCCGACGCGCAGGCCTAGTAACCGACCTGACCGTACGTGTCCTTCAGGCCGGCCGGCCCGCGTGGCCGAGGTCGGGCAGCGCCGCACGGAGCTGCCTGCGGGAGCTGATGCCGAGCTTGGTGAAAACCTTGCCCAGGTGCCATTCGACCGTGCGCGGGCTGAGGAACAGCTCCTCGCCGATTTCGGAATTGGAGTGCCCGTCGCGGGCCCGGCGGGCGATCTGCTGCTCCTGCGCCGTGAGCTCGTCGTAGGTGTCCATCGTACGCTTGCGGACGGTCTCTCCGGTGGCCAGCAGCTCACGGCGGGCACGCTCGGCGAACGCCTCGGCCCGCATGGAGGCGAACATGTCGTAGGCGGTCCGCAGCTGCACCCGGGCGTCGACGCGTCGGTTCCAGCGGCGCAGCCACTCGCCGTAAACCAGGTGGGTGCGGGCCAGTTCGGTACGGATGCGGGTACGGCTGAGCCGCTCGACCGCCTCGAGGTACAGCTGCTCGGCGGAATCGCCGTCGCCCAGCAGCGCCCGGCAGCGCGCCTGGATCCCGAGCGCCCAGTCGGTGCCGGCCGCGCTAGTGATCTCGGCCAGGAACCGCAGGGCACCGGCGGCGCGCCCGGGCTGTCCGGTCCGGGCCGCCGCCTCGATCAGCTCGACCATGGACCAGGCCGCCAGCCCCAGCTCGCCGGGATCTTCGCTGCCCTGCTCGGCGGCCGCCAGCGCCCGGTCATAGCGGCCCAGGCCGTTATAGAGCACCGCGTTGGCCCAGTTCGTGAGCGTGACCCCGATTCCCTCCCCGCGCAGCGTCACATCCCGTGCTGTGGCCCCGATAAGCGTGGCGGCCTGGGTTTCCTGGCCACGCAGGGCGGCCAGGCCCAGGGCTCCGTACGGCGCGAGATTGCTGCCCGTGGCCTCCGTCGCCGCCTGCACCTGCTCGGTCAGCGATGCCGCCGCAGTCAGCTCGCCGGCGAACAGCAGCAGGTAGACGCGTGAGCTAAGGGCCAGCGGCAGCTCGCCGAGCGCACCCACTTCGCGGGTCAGCTCGACGTGGCGCCTGGACAGCACATCCCATCGGCCGTCATCCCACAGATGCAAGGCCGCGATGCACGCCAGCCACAGCCAGCGAAGCTCCTCCTCGGCGGACATCTGCTGGCCGAAGGCGCCAAGCGCCCGGCGCAGGAGGGGCAAACCGGCCCGGTACCCTTCGCTGAAGTTCATGGCCAGGCCATCGAGGAGGAGATCGGGCGGGCGTGGCGGACCCGGCGCCTGCGGTGCGGCACGCGCCGCGCGTGAGACGGCCAGTACGCCCGCGTCAGGATCGGCCAGGTGACCGGCGAACAGCGCGGCGTTGATCGTGTCCAGGTAGGTGGCGCGGGCCAGGCCGACGTCGATCCGCTCCAGCCGCCCGGCCGCCGCCAGGAGCAGTGGCGGAGCGTCGCGGCCCGGGTTGGAGACGAACGCGATCTGGGCGCGGACCAAGTCGGCGCGGGCCCGCTGGAGTTCGTCGAGCGGTCCGGCTTCGGCCATGCCCAATACACCCAGCGCCAGGCCGAACGCGCCCGCCCGGACCGTGGCCGCGGCCGCGTCCAGCGCCCGGCCGGCTCGGCGCACCGGATCCGGCGTCAGTCCAGCCGCCCGCTGGAGGAATGCGGCGGCAGCGGCCAGGCCACCGCGGACCTGCGCCCGGCCGGCCGCGCGTTCCAGTTCCGCGGCAACCTCCTCAGCCGGCTCGGGCGCAGCCTGGGCGCGGTGCCAGGCCCGGCGGTCCGGATCGGCGACCGGATCGGTGACGTCGGCCAGCGCTCGGTGCACGTCCTGCCGTTCGGCCAGCGGCGTGGACCGGTAGGCGGCCGAGCGGACCAGCGGGTGCCGGAACCGGACCAGGGCGCCGATCTCGGCCAGGCCTGCCTCGGCCGCCGGCTCCGCCGCTGCCACCGGAATACCCAGCCGCGCGGCCGCGCGCCACACGAGCGCCGGATCCCCCGCCGGGTCAGCCGCCGCGACCGCCAGCAACAGCCGGGTCGCAGCCGGGAGAGCATCGATCCGCCGCAGGAAGCTCTCCTCGATCCGGCCCGCTACCGGCAGCGCCTGCGGCAGCCCGAAGCCGCCCGCCAGTTGTCCCGGCGACAACCCCCGGGGCAGTTCCAGGAGCGCCAGCGGATTACCCTGTGTTTCGGCCACGACCTGTCCGGCTACCTGCTCATCCAGAGGCCACGGCAGCGCTGAGGCTAGCAACTCTCGCGCTTCCGCATCCGGCAGGCCCGCCACCGCCAGTTCCGGCAACCCGTGCAGGTCCGCGTCCAGTTCCCGGGTGGCAAAGATCACCAGCATGGACTCGGCCCTCAGCCGGCGCGCCGCGAACGCCAGGACCTGCGCGGACGCCCGGTCCAGCCACTGGGCGTCATCGATGACGCAGACCAGCGGACGGTCGGTCGCCACCTCCGACAGCAGGGTCAGTACCGCCAGGCCGATCAGAAACCGATCCGGCGCCGGGCCGTCCCGCAGGCCGAACGCGGTCCCCAGGGCGTCACGCTGCGGGCCCGGCAACCGCCCGAGGCGGTCCAGCGCCGACCCGCACATCTGGTACAGCGCGGCGAACGGCAGTTCCATCTCGGACTCAACCCCTGCCACCCGCACCACCCGCAGGCCCGCCGCCGAGCGGGAGACGTACTCCAGCAGTGTGGTCTTCCCTACCCCGGCCTCGCCCCGCAGCTCCAGGACGCCGCTGTGGCCGGCCCGCGCGTTGGCCAGCAGTCCGTCCAGTACCTCGCACTCGCTACGGCGCCCGCGCATCATGGCCATCATCTCCGGTCAGCGGCCCGCGGTCTGACCGCCGTCGACGTGCAAGATCTCCCCGGTGATGTACGGCGAGGACTCCAGGAACAAGATGGCGTCCACCACGTCACGGACCTGGCCGACCCGGCCCAGCGGGGGAAGCCGGTCGCCGGGCCTCTCATAGCTGTCGGCCGGGTCTAGCGGCGTCCGGATGATGCCCGGCGAGACGGCGTTGACCCGGATGCCACGCGAGGCGAACTCGACGGCCAGCGACCTGGTCGCCGCGGCCAGGCCGCCCTTGGTCAGCGCGGCCAGCGCCGACGGTGCCCGGGAACTGGTCACCTCGGCCAGGGTGGCCGAGATGTTGACCACGTGGCCGCCGTAGCGGCTGACCATCTCGGCGATGACCCGCCGGGTCAGCCAGAAGAATCCGGTCAGGTTGACGCCGGTGACCAGCGCGTAGTCCTCGGCGGTGTAGTCGGTGAACGGCTTGGACACGAACACGCCGGCGTTGTTGACCAGGGTGTCGATGCGCCCGAACCGGTCCAGGGCGGCATCGGCGATCCGGTCCGCGGTCGCCGGATCGGTGAGGTCGCCGGCCACGGCGAGCAGATCCGGTTCCTCCGCGGGCTTGATCGTGCGGGCGCTGGCCACCACCGCCCAGCCGCGCTCCCGGTACCCGGCGACCAGGCCCGCGCCGATGCCCTGCGAACCGCCGGTAATGATGGCTACCCGGCTGGTTTCGCTCATGACTGGCTCGCCGGGTCGTTCGGGTGCGGGAGGAGCGGGGTTCCTTCCGGGACGTGCGTGGTCATGGTGACCAGGTACTCCATGGTTGGCACCTCCTGGCGTGGAAAGTGGAACCACGGCCCGTTCAGTAAAATTTTTGAATTATCCCGAACGGACCGTGGTGTTACGGTCCTCGTACGACGACTGCCGCCGACGCGGAACCCTTGGTCAGGGGTTGGGGGGCCCGGTGTAGGGGAAGTGGGCGAGCAGGTCGTCGTGTGGCTTGAGGCCGGACGGGGGGACCTTGCCGTTGGTCAGCCAGGCGAAGCGCAGGCTGTACACGTCGTCGGTCATGACGCGGCCGTTGGGATAGACGGCGGGCCTGGTGCGGTCGTAGTGCAGGATGTCGGGCAGCACCTGCAGGGCGGCGGCCCGGGCCGCCTCGGGAGTGTAGCCGCCGGCGTTCTCCAGGATCTGCGTCCAGGGCCCGAGGTAGTTGGCCACGTCGTCGGCGGGCTGCCGGGCGTTGAACAAATTCTTCTGGCCGTCGGGATTGATGAACGGGTTGATGGTCGGGTTCCCGCCACGGTCCAGCTGCTCCAGCGTGCCGTCGTCCCGGTACCGGCTGATCGAGGCCCAGACGCCGATGGTGCCGCCGCCGAGCATCTGGCTGGGCACCTCCAGCGTGATGGAGTCCACGTTGTTGCCGGCGAAGTCGTCGTGCCCGGTCCAGGCGAAGCCGTGCAGGGCGCCCTCGACGTCGGCGAAGAACGGGTCGGAGCGCAGCCCGGCGGCCAGCCGGATGCGGCCGGCCTGGACGGGGCGGGCGACGCCGTCGAAGCTGACCGGGAACGACTCGGCGAGCACCTCGCCGGCCGGCCCTGGCTCGCGGGCCTGGGCGCCGGTGGCGTACCAGAGGGTCCCGGTCTGCACCCCGTCCCGGTATTCGGAGAAGGTGAAGGTAAACGCGACGTCGGCGTGGTTGTCGCCGTCGTTGTCGATGTTGATCCGGTAGACCGCGCCGGGGTAGAACTCCGGCCCGGTGGTGGGCGCGGGGATCGGCGGCGGGGCGCTGGTCGGATTCGAGTCGATGGTGATCACCGTCGTGTCCGGATCCTGCGGAGAGGTGAACACGAACAGGTCGGTGAAGTCCAGGCGGCGGTCATCGCCGGGGAACTTGAGGTTGTCGGCGCTGAAGTGGTTGGACATGAGATGTCCTCTCGTCTGCGGGTTGGCACTGCAGCCACCGTCGCGCGGCACCGGGATGTATCGCACCCGTGGCCATCCCGGGCCGGAACTACGGGCTGCGGCCCGGGCCGGGCCAGTACTCGTGCCGAACCGCCGGCGAGGCCGCACGTTAGTCGCCCTGCTGCGTACGGAGCTACGGCTTAGCCGAGTGCTGTGGCGGCGGTTCGCAGTGCCTGGAGTTCCTCTTGGGCGAGTTCGGGGAATGTCTGCTGGCTGGATGGCTCGATCCAGCGGTCGAAGGCACGGTCGAACGCGCGGGTTCCGAGGTCGGCGGCGAGGCTCGCGGTCAGGTCAGGTACGCCGCGCTTGCCGAGTGCGCTGGTCAGGGCCGCGGCGAGTGCGGCGCGCTTGAACGTCGCGCGTTCTTGCAGTTCGGGGGTGCCGGCGATGACCGCCAGCAGCCGGGGCCCGAATTCGCGCTGCTCAGCGGTGAAGCTGGCCGTGAGGGCGTCGAGGGCGGCGGCGACCGCCTCAAGCGGGGTGGCCGAGTCCGGTGCGGCGGCGACTCCGTCCGCGAGCAGCCGGGAGTGGACCTCCTGGCCCGCGAACAGGACCTCCCGCTTGTCGGAGAAGTGGCGGAAGAAGGTGGTCTTGGTCAGCCCGGCTCGGTTGGCGATCTGGGTGACGGTGGTGTTGTCGTAGCCCTGTCCGGTGAACAGGTCGAGTGCGGCGAGTACCAGCCGTTGCCGTGCGTTCGGTTCCCAGCGGGCCATGAGTACAGCCTAGGTGATGTGACTTAGTACCGTCACCATGCTAGAGTGACGGTACCGAGTCACATCACTTCGTCGGGAGAGCTGATCATGCGCGTATTCGTTACCGGTGCCAGCGGCCACATCGCCTCAGCCGTCGTCCCGGAACTAATCACGGCCGGGCACGAGGTCACGGGTCTTGCCCGGTCCGAGACCTCTGCCGCGGCCGTGAAGGACCTCGGCGCCGAAGTCCGCCTCGGCGACACCAGCGACCCCGGCGGCCTGCGCGAGGCCGCGGCCAGCGCGGACGCGGTCATCCACCTCGCCTTCAACCACGATGTCATGGCGGCCGGGGACATGGCCGGCGCGGCGGCCATGGACATGGCCACCGTGCAGGCGTTCGGCGACGCGCTCGCGGGCACGGGCAAGACCTTCATCGGGATCGGCCTCGGGAACGCCGCGGACGGCGGCCCGGTCGCCAGCGCCAACCCCCGGCGCGCCGTCGCACGCGAGATCGCCGGGTTGGCCGGGCGCGGCATCCGGTCCCTGCTCGTCGCGATTCCGCCAGTTGTGCACAGCACGCGGGACAAGAGCGGCTTCGTCCCGACGCTGATCCGGATCGCCCGGGCGACCGGCGTGTCCGGATACGTCGGTGATGGCGCCAACCGCTGGCCCGCTGTTCACACCCTGGACCTCGGCCGCCTCTACCGGCTGGCGCTGGAACAGGCGCCGGCCGGATCACAGCTGATCGCCGCGGCTGAAGAGGGCATCGCCGTGCGTGACATCGCCGAGGTCATCAGCCGCCACGTGGGTATCCGGGCAGTGAGCGTCGCGGCGGAGAAGGCCACGGAGCACTTCGGGCCCTTCGGGATGGTCATGACGCTGGGCATCCCGCCGATGTCTGACGCGTCCACCCGGCAACTGCTGGGCTGGGAGCCCGACCATCCCGGCCTGATCGCCGACCTCGACCAGGGGCACTACTTCGCCAGACAGTGACCGGCAATAAAGTCCCGGCCGTCGGCACGCACGATCATCTGGTTCTGCGCATATCGTCCCGTTCGTCCTATGTCGCCCCCAGGCCCAGCCGTCGTACGTCCAAGCCGCCCAGCGACACCTACTTCAGTGGGTCATCTCCGCTGCTGGTGACCTCCTGCAGCCAGGCTGCACGGCCTCCTGGCGGCTGTGCACGCCAAGCTTGCGGTACAGATGCCGGACGTGCGTCTTGACCGTGTTCGCCGACAGGTAGAGCGTGGCGGCGATCTCAGGCACGCCCATGTAGGTCGGCAGGTAATGCAGCACCCGGGTCTCGCTGTTGGTGAGCGGCTCGGTCAGACCGAGGCCGTGCTCCAGGGCGAGCATCGAGGCATCCGGATCGCCGGGCGCGTCGGTCGCGATCGCGCTGTCGGCATCCGCCGCGGGCCTCATCGCAGCGCGGGCGTTGCAGGGTGTGGGGGGCGCCATCATGTCGGCGCTGGCGCTGTCCATTCTGAGCGGGGTGTACTCCGGGAAGGCCCTGGCCGGCGCGATCGGGATCTGGGCGACCTGTGCTGGTCTCGGCTTCGGCCTGGGCCCGGTCGTTGGGGTCTTCTCCTTGGGGTGTTCGGGTGGTCATCCATCTTCTGGGTCAATGTGCCGTTCGGCGTGGCCGGCTTGGCCCTGACCGTCGCCGTGGTGCCAGAGTCACGAAATCCCGATATCCGCCCTGTGGATGTCCCCGGCGTCCTCACCAGTACCGTGGGCCTGCTCGCCCTGACCTTCGGCCTCGTCGAGTCAGCCTCGAATTCATGGACGTCGGCTCCGGTGGGGGCATCGCTCGCCGTGGGCCTGGGGCTGCTGGCCTCGTTCGCCTGGTGGGAACACCGTGCACCTTTCCCGATGATCCCGGCACAGGTGGTGAAGCTGCGCAGCTTTACCACCGCGTGCGGGGTTTACCTATTCGGCTACGCGGCGCTGACGGGGGTGTATTTCTACCTGACGCTGCTCTACCAGGACGTTGACGGATGGACCGCGCTGAGCACCGGGCTGTCCTGGCTGTTCATGAACATCCCGTTCCTGCTGATGGCCCAGTGCGCCGGACCCCTCAGCCGCCGGCTGCCCGCCTTGGTGATCGCCGGCGGAGGCTGCCTGGTGACGGCAGCCGGCATCCTCGCCTTCAGCACGCTCACACCCTCATCGCCGTTCGTCATCGCCGTGATCGGCTATGTACTGTTCGGCGCCGGAACCGGGATGTGGATTCCCGGAGCCGCCAATGTCGCCATGCGGGACGTCCCGCCCGGCCTGTCGGGCACCGCGTCGGGGGTATTCAATGCCTCCCGGCAGGGTGGGCACCTCGATCGGCCTGGCCATCCTCGGCGCCATCGGCACCCACGCCGCAACCTCCGCCTGGACCAGCCAGGCCGCACATCTCCCCGGCGCGGCGCGGCAGGCGGCCATCGGGCAGGCCCGCAACGTCGCCAGCGCCCGCATCGGCTCGGTGACCAGGGCGCTGGGGGCCGGTTACCGGGCAGCCGCCGAACAGGCCTTCGCCCACGGCTATCAGGTAGCAGTCCTCACCGCAGGACTCTGAATCATCGCCGCGGCAATCATCGCGGCATCCGGGCTGCGCAACAACCGCAGACGGGAGCTGGGCGCAGCGACCTCCTCGCCCCTGCAGCGGCACAGGCGTCACCGATCTGGCTGTCGGCGGCTAGCGTTGCCGGTCGAGTCATGGGAGCCAAGTGGGGAGCCATTATCGACCGACACTGGCCCACATGGGGCCTGCCCACCCTCGAGGCGTTCGCTGGGCCAAGGCCTCGGGAGCAGGCGTTACTCGTTGGACTAGACTAAACTTAGTCTAGTAGGTAAGGTGATGCTATGACCGTGAACGTCAACATCCACGAGGCGAAAACTCACTTGTCGCGCCTGCTGGAACAGGTCGCGGCGGGCGAGCGGGTGGTGATCTCCAAGGCCGGCACCCCCATCGCGGACCTCGTGCCGCACCAGGCGGCGAGCGTGACGTTCGGCGGCCTGAAGGGCCAGGTCACTTACAGCGATCAGGCATTTGATCTTGACCCGGACATCCAGCAGATGTTCTACGGCCCGGAGCCCGGCCCGCCGCACAAGTCCGGCGGATCCGGCGACCTTAGCGGGCCCAGCGGCGATGCTGCTTCTTGACAGCCAGGCGCTGCTGTGGCTGGTGGATGACAACCCGCGCCTCGGCCCCCGGGCCCGTCAGGCGATCACCTCTGCGCAAGGGGTCTATGTCTCGGCGGCGACGGTGTGGGAGCTGACCATCAAGACCATGCTCGGCAAGCTGTCCCTTCCGGCCGACTTCAGCAAGAGACTCACTGCACAGGGCTTTGCGCTGCTCAGTATTACCGCCGAGCACGCCGAGGCGATCCGTGATTTCCCGGAGCTGGCCAGGCATGACCCCTTCGACCGTCTGCTGGTAGCCCAGGCCACTCGCGCCGGACTCCGGCTGCTGACCGCCGACCAGGTCCTGCTGGGCCTAGGCCGTGACTTCATCATCGACGCGAGCCGGTTACAGCTCACCGGCCAGGACAGCGCTGAACACGACGGTCTGCACCTGATTACAGCATGATCCGTAAGGTCACAGAGACCTTCCAGGATGGCGCCGGCTGCCGGCCTGGTGGTGGCGGTGGTGGCGGGGGTGCGGGGAGAATGCTGCTGGTGGCCGTCCGTGCCGGGAGGTGGGTTGTGGCTGAGGCGCCGGCCGGGTTCGCGGGCTTGCTGCGGCGGCTGCGCGCTGAGGCGGGGTGGACGCAGGAGGAGCTGGCGGAGGCGGCGGGGCTGAGCGTGCGCGCGGTGGCCTACCTGGAGCGGGGGG
>Ga0187809_10000990_pt1 | contig 13930 bp, 12 predicted proteins | sample NC_wetland_sal_i_8_FD_132415 | JGI IMG/M metagenome (GOLD analysis project Ga0187809, IMG submission 132415) | Wetland sediment microbial communities from Neuse River Estuary, North Carolina, USA - ASW_4 | ecosystem: Environmental > Aquatic > Freshwater > Wetlands > Sediment | place: USA: North... | reverse complement strand
CCGCCCCGCGCCGGCCGCCCTGACCGCACGCACAGCCTGAACCGCGAGGAACGCACGGGGCCGGACCATGGCCAGCCCCGCCGTTCCGATTCGTGCCGGGCCGAGGCCCGCAGGCGGGCAGGATCGGCTGCCGGGGTTGCGCGGTCAGAGGAGGGTTCCCCCACCTCTCCCTGTCCCTCTCCCCCCAAGAGGGCGGAGAGGGGACCCTGACGCCAGACCGCGTCTTCACATCGCAGCGCCGCGCCGCACCCCAAGGTACGGCGAGGAGACCCTGATGTCATACCGTCGGCCCAAAAGTTCTGCCCCATCGGTGTCATCGCCGGGCTTGGCCCGGCCACCCACGCCTTTACTGCGCCCAGCAAAGCAAGACGTGGGTGCCCGGGCCAAGCCGGCCATGACACAGACGAGTCGAAACCTTGGGCCGCTGATGTCAGATCACGCCGTCGCGCCGCAGCGCCGCGACGCCTTCGGCGCCGAGGGCGAGCCATTCGCCATACACCGAGTCGTTGTGCTGGCCGAGGCCGGGGCTGGGGACCGGTTCCACCCGCTCCGCGCCGTGCAGACGCAGCGGCGAATTGGGCACGACGATCTCGCCCAGCGAGGGATGCTCGATCCGCTGCAGCATGCCGCGCTCGTGCATGTGGGCGTCGTTCATCACCTCCACCGGATTGCGCACCGGGGCACAGGGAATCTTGTAGCGCTTCGCGGTGGCGGCAACCTCCGCCTTGTTATGGCGCGTGGTCCATTCCGTCACCACGGCTTCGGTCGCCGCCATGTTGGCGGTGCGGTCCGGGTTGGTGCGGAAGCGCGGATCGTCCGACAGGTCTTCCCGCCACATCGTCTTCCGCAAATTCAGCCAGTGCTGCTCCGTTACGACGTGGATCGCCACCCAGCCATCCCTGGTGGGGAACGCGTTGTACGGCGCGCTGTTCAATCCCGCCTGACGGTTGCCGGCGCGCGGTGGAATCTTGCCGGTGCGCAGGTGGTAGTCGTAGCTGGAGGCAAGCGTCGGATACACCGTCTCCTGCATGGCGACTTCCACCAACTGACCTTCGCCGGTGTGCTCGCGTTGGTACAGCGCTGTGACCACGGCGGCGTAGAGATGAATGCCGCCCATGAAGTCCACCAGAGTCGGTCCCGCCTTCATCGGCGGGCCGTCGGGATCGCCGGTGACGCTCATGATCCCGGAGGCAGCCTGGATGGTGAAGTCCATCGCCAGATTGTCGCGGTCCGGGCCGCTGATGCCGAAGCCGGTACCAGTGGCATAGATCAGCCGCTCGTTATGCCGGCGCAGCACCTCGTAGCCGACACCAAGTCCGTCCATCATCCAGGGCGAAAAATTCTCCAGCAGCACGTCGGCTCGCCGCACCATGTCGAACAGCAGCTCGCGCCCACGCGGGGCTTTCAGGTTCAGCGTGATCGCGCGCTTGTTGGCGTTCAGCATCGCCATCGGCAGCGTCGTATCACCGGCGCCGGTCGCCAGCACGCGCTTGCGCAGCGGCTCGCCGCCGGGCGGCTCGATCTTGATGACGTCGGCGCCGGCCTTGGCCATCAGGAAGGTGGCATACGGGCCTTGGTAGATCTGGCCGAAATCCAGCACGGTGACGCCGGCGAGGGGCGTGGGCATGGGCGGACTCTCCTGGACGCTGCTTGACGCGCAGGATAGGCGGGCGACCGGCGCAGTGTCATGCCGGGGTGCACTCGCCGCGCTGGGGCGGAGCGGGTTGGGGAGAGGTCGGGTTCGGGCTGTCGGCGGATATCGGGTGCGGGTGTTATGTGGGGTTAGCCACTAACTTGCGATGGCGGAGGTTACCCCCACCTCTCCCTACCCTCTCCGCCCCAAGGGGCGGAGAGGAATCTTCGGCTAGAACGCCAGCGCCGTGGCCTGCACCACCAGCGGCAGCGTGCGCACCATCGCCAGTACGTCCTCCGGCACCGTCTCGTCCACCGACACCAGGCAGATCGCGTCGCCGCCTTGCGCCGCCCGGCCCAAATGGAACGTGGCGATGTTGATCCCTGCTCCGGCCAGCGTCGCGCCGAAGCGCCCGATGAAGCCGGGCCTGTCCTGGTTGGTCACGTACAGCATGTGCGGGGCGAAATCCGCCTCCACCTTGATGCCCTTGATCTCCACCAGTCGCGGCCGCGATCCGGCGAACAGCGTGCCTGCCACGGAGCGCGACAGCTTCTCCGTCTCCACCGTCACCCGCACCAGCGTCTGATATTCGCTCGGCCGGTCGTGCACGGTTTCCGCGACATCGATCCCATGGTCGCGCGCGGCGATGCCCGCGTTCACCATGTTGATGCCTTCCATCAGCGGCGACATCAGCCCGGCGAGCGTCGCCGCGCTCAGCGGACGCGTGTTCAGCGCCGCGGCCTGGCCTTCGTACTCGATGATCACGCGGCGGATGATGCCTTCACGCGCCTGCGTCAGTTGCCCGGCGAAGGCACCGAGCAGGCGGCACAACTCCATGTAGGGCTTTACGCGCGGCGCGTCCTCGGCCGACAGCGACGGCATGTTGATCGCGTTCGTCACTGCACCCGTCAGCAGGAAATCGCTCATCTGTTCGGCGACCTGCAGCGCGACGTTCTCCTGCGCCTCCTGCGTCGCCGCGCCGAGGTGCGGCGTACACACCACGTTCTCCAGCGCAAACAGCGGCGAGTCGGTGGCGGGTTCGGTCTCGAACACATCCAGTGCGGCACCGGCGACATGGCCGGATTTGATCGCGTCGGCCAGCGCCGCTTCGTCCACCAGCCCGCCGCGCGCGCAGTTAATCACGCGCACGCCGCGGCGCGTCTTCGCCAGCGCCTCACGCGACAGGATGTTGCGCGTGGCATCGGTCAACGGCGTATGCAGCGTGATGAAGTCGGCACGGGCCAGCAGCTCGTCGAGTTCGGCCTTCTCCACGCCGAGGTCCAGCGCGCGCTTCTCCGACAGGAACGGATCGTAGGCCACCACTTTCATCTTCAGGCCGACGGCGCGATCCGCGACGATGGAGCCGATATTGCCGCAGCCGATCAGGCCGAGCGTCTTGCCGGACAGCTCCACGCCCATGAAGCGGTTCTTCTCCCACTTGCCGGCTTTCGTCGAAGCGGAGGCTTCGGGGATCTGCCGCGCCAGCGCGAACATCATGGCGATGGCGTGTTCGGCGGTGGTGATGGTGTTGCCGTACGGCGTGTTCATCACCACCACGCCGCGGGCGGTGGCGGATTTCAGATCGACGTTGTCCACGCCGATGCCGGCACGGCCAACGACTTTCAGGTTGGTGGCGGCGTCCAGCAATTCGCGCGTCACCTTGGTGGCGGAGCGGATCGCCAGTCCATCATAGGACGCGATGATCGCGCGCAGGTCGGCCGGGGAGAGGCCGGGCTTCAGATCGACCTCGATGCCGCGGCGGCGGAAGATCTCCACTGCGGCGGGAGACAGCTTGTCGCTGATCAGGACTTTGGGCATGGGATTTCTCTGGTGTGAGTCATGGCCGGGCTCCCTGGTCATGGCCGCCCTGTGTCATGGCCGGGCCTGGCCCGGCCATCCACGTCTTTGCTGCGGCTCCCCCAACAAGCCGTGGATGGCCGGCCTGCGCCGGCCATGACGAGGGAGCCCGGCCATGACGAGGTGAACGAACTACGCAGCCTTCTCGACGGCGAACTCTCGCGCCACCACGTCGTGCGCCCAGTCCAGCCAGGGCAGCAGCGCCTGCACGTCGCGCGTTTCCACCGTGGCACCGCCCCAGATGCGGATGCCCGGCGGTGCATCGCGATAGCCGCCGATGTCGTACGCCACGCCTTCCTGCTCCAGCATCGCCGCCAGCTTCTTCGCCGCCGCGGCCTGTTGCTCGTTCGGCAGCGCGGTGAACCAGGGCGCTACGATCTTCAGGCAGATCGAGGTGCAGGACCGCGTCGCCGGATCCTCGGCCAGGAAGTCCACCCAGTCGGGGCGCGCCACCCAATCCGCCACCGCCGCCAGGTTCGCCTCCGACCGCGCGACCAGACCCTGCAGACCGCCGACCGACTCCGCCCAGCGCAGCCCGTCCAGCGCATCTTCCGCGCACAGCATCGACGGCGTGTTGATGGTCTCGCCCTTGAAGATGCCCTCGTTCAGCTTGCCGCCCTTGGTCAGGCGGAAGATTTTTGGCATCGGCCAAGCGGGGGTGTGCGACGTCAGCCGCTCCACCGCGCGCGGCGACAGCGCCAGCATGCCGTGCGCCGCCTCGCCGCCCAGCACTTTCTGCCAGGACCAGGTGACGACATCGAGTTTTCCCCAGTCCAGCCGCATGGCGAACGCCGCCGATGTGGCGTCGCAGATCGCCAGCCCGTCACGGTCCGCCGCGATCCAGTCGGCGTTCTTGATCCGCACCCCGGAGGTGGTGCCGTTCCAGGTGAACACGACGTCGTGTGCCGGATCGACCGCCTCCAGGTCGGGCAGCCGGCCATACTCCGCCGACAGCACGCGCGCGTCCTTCAGGCGCAACTGCTTCAGGATGTCGGTTGCCCAGCCCTCGCCGAAGCTCTCGAACGCCACGATGTCCACCGGACGAGGCCCGAGCAGCGACCAGAGCGCGAGTTCCACCGCGCCGGTATCGGAGGCGGGGACGATGCCCAGCCGCCAGTCCTCCGGCATGCCGAGGATCGCGCGCGACCGGGTGATGATTTCGGCCAGCCGCGCCTTGGGCTTCGCCGCGCGGTGGCTGCGGCCGAGGAATGCGCCGGACAGCGCATCCAGCGTGAAGCCGGGACGCTTGGCGCAGGGGCCGGAGGAGAAATTGGGATTGGCCGGACGCAGATCCGGCTTGCTGGCACTCGCCATCGATAGCTCTCCCTTTCAGAAGAGAAGCGCCCCGGTGGGGGGGCGTGACCCGGGGCGGCATGTAGGCCCGGCCTCCGCAACGGTCAACAAGCAAGTGGCGCCGCCTTGACGCGCCCTGCCCTGCCCCGCACATGCGAGCCATGCCGGAACCGTTTGTGACCCCAGAAGACCCCTCCGCCGCCGAGGCCATCGCCGCGATCCGCGACGAGCTGGAGGTATTCGACGACTGGATGGACCGCTACCAGTTCATCATCGAGCTGGGTCGCAAGCTGCCGCCCTTCCCGGAGCCCTGGATGGACGACGCCCACCGCGTTCCCGGCTGCCAGAGCCGGGTGTGGATGGAAGCGACGTGCCAGGACGGGCGTCTGTGGTTCGCCGCGGTGTCGGATGCGGCGATCGTGTCCGGGCTGCTGGCCCTGCTGCTGCGGGTGTATTCCGGACGCTCGCCGGAGGAGGTGCTGGCCACCGACCCGGTGTTCCTGAAGGACCTGGGACTGCTGGAGGCGCTGTCCACCAATCGCGGCAACGGCATTGCCGCGATGGCCCGCAAGGTGCGGGAAGTCGCGGCGCTGCAAAAGGCCGCGTGAGCTCACCACGCCAGTGAACGTTCGCGCCGGATCGTATCGTCCGGCAGCGTCGCCACACCGTCACGATCAGCCGGAAATCTCCGCGCCCGCCTCATGGCGTGCCCAACCGCGCGCGCCACACACCTACGGTAAAAGTTCGGAACGGTTCGGCCGCCATGTGCATTTCGACCGTGGCTGCACGGCGCTGTCGTCAGGCATGGCACCCAGACATTGATTGCAACGACGATGCACTTGCGCCGGCAAAGCCCTCCCGGCAACCTGGGCGGCATAACAACCTCCGGGGGAAACTTCGTGACCTACCTGCTCGGACGCCGACAGACCCTGCTTGCCGGCGCCGGTGTTCTGGCCGGTTCGGTACGGCGGGCATCCGCGGCCGATACCGTCCGCTTCGGCTCGGTTGGCGGCCTGACCGATGCCGGCGTGCTGCTTGGCACCGAGTACGGCTACTTCACCCCGGCCGGATTCAACGTAGAGCATATCAGGCTGCCAAGCGCGCCGGCACTGCTGACGGCGATCGCGACGGGACAGCTGGATGTGGCGGGCATCGCGGTGACCCCAGGCCTGTTCACCGCATCCCAGCGCGGCATCCAGCTGCGCATCGTCGGCGACAAGCAGAGCGTGCGTCCCGGCTTTTCCGCCACGCGCCTGGTAGTACGCACCGCGCTGCACACCGGCAACGAAGCGGAAACGGCAAAACGGCTGAGGGGGAAGATCATCGCCGTCTCCTCCAAGGCCGCCGGCATCTACATGGTGGTGCTGCGCTACCTGAAGTCGCAAGGCATCGGCCCGCACGACGTGCGCTTTGTGGAACTGGCCTATCCCAGCATGGTCCCGGCGCTGACCAGCGGTGCGGTGGATGCGGCGGCACTGCTGGAGCCGTTCCTGACGAAGGCGCTGCAGATGAACGTGGCAAAGCAGCAGAACGACCTGGTGGCCGCATCCGACGCCGCCAGCGGCGAAAGCGCCACAACGGTGCCCATGGTGTACAGCGAAACCTTCGCCCGCAAGCACGACCTCGCACAGGGGTTCATGAATGGCTACATGCGCGGCGTGCGGATGTACAACGATGCGTTCGCCAAGGGGATCGACAAGGAGAAGGTCATCGCAGTGCTCTCCCGCCGCGCCCATCTGGATGCCAAGGTGATCCGCGACGGCTTCCCCGCCGGCCTCGATCCGAACCAGCATGTCGGCCGGAAGTTCCTGGAGGACTGCCAGACCTTTTTCGTGCAGCAGCACGACATGCAGAAGCCGATCGACCTGGGCAAGGTGATCGACGAATCGTTTGCCCAAGCCGCGGTGGCTCGCCTGGGCAAGTACAGCTGAGGACCGGATGAGCAGCAGCGTGCTGGACGAAGCGACCGTCCCGGCTGCCAGCCAGGACCGCAGCGTCGCGCTGACGGTCGCGGGATTGCGCAAGGTGTTCATCAGCCGCCGTGGCGCAATCGTGGAAGCCATATCCGGCATGTCCTTCGGGTTGCACCGGGGCGAAGTGGTGGCGATCCTGGGGCCAAGCGGCTGCGGCAAATCCAGCCTGCTGCGGATTCTCGCCGGTCTGGACGATGATTTTGCCGGCAAGATCGACTGGTCGCTGGATGAGGGGCAAGCCGGCAAGCGGCTGCGCGGCGCCACGGTGTTCCAGTCCGATTCCACCATGCCGTGGATGACCGTGGAAAAGAACCTGCTGCTCGGCCTGTCGGGCTTACGGCTGGACCGCGTGGAAGCGGCGGCGCGCGTTCAGCGCTTTCTGTCGCTGGTCGGACTGGGCGATTTCCACCGCGCCTATCCGCACGAGCTGTCCGGCGGCATGCGCCAGCGCGTGGCGATCGCACGCGCACTGGCCACGGAACCCTTGCTGCTGCTGATGGACGAACCGCTCGCCGCGCTGGACGCACAGACGCGGCTGGTGATGCAGCAGGAGCTGATCAACATCTGGCGGCAGACCGGCAGCACGGTGGTGTACATCACCCACGACATCGCCGAGGCGGTGAGCCTCGCCGACCGCGTCGTGGTGATGACGCGCCGGCCCGGACGCATCAAGGCGATCCGCGACATCCCGTTCAGCCGCGACCGCGACGTCGTGGACCTGCGGCGCAGCATGGATTTCGGACAGATCGAGGCAGAGCTGTGGGAGATGGTGACCCAGGAAGTCGGGAGTTCGCTCACGTGAGACCGCATTACCCCAGATCCGGCATCGCGTTCGGCCGCGTTCGATGAGCACCACCACCCTCGACGCCCAGACCGCCTTCGTCGTGCAACGCACATTGCGCCGCCGCCGCACGCAGAAGATCGAGCGCATCGCACTGGGCATCGCCTGGCCGCTGGTGCTGCTGGCGATCTGGCAGCTGCTCGACGCCACCGGCGTGCTGGACGCACGCTTCATCCCGCCACCCACCCGCATCCTGCTCGACGGCATTTCCGTACTGGGCAACACCACGGAGCGCGCGCAGCTGGTGCACGACGTGCTGATCACCCTGCAGCGCTTCGGCATCGGCTACACGCTCGGTGCGGTGTCCGGTATCGTCATGGGCCTGTTCATGGCGATCTACCCGCCGGTGCGCTACGCCATGAGCCCGGTGGTGTTCGGCACCTTTCCCACCCCGAAGATCGCCATCTTCCCGCTGCTGATCGCGCTGTTCGGCATCGGCGACGGGTCGAAGGCCGCGTTGGTGACGATGGGCGTGTTCTATATGACCTGCATCAACACGCTCAGCGGCGTGCTGCACGCCAACCCGGTGTACGGCGATGTGGTGCGCGCCTTCCGCATCCCGCGCCGCACCAGCTGGCTGCACGTGTTCATCCCCTCCGCCATGCCCGCCATCGTCGCCGGCCTGAAGCTCGGCCTGGGCCAGGCATTGATCCTGGTGGTGTCTGCGGAATTCGTCTCCGCCGACGACGGGATCGGACACTACATCTGGGATTCATGGCAGGTCCTGGCGATCCCGCGCATGTTCGTCGGACTGGTCGTGGTCACCCTGATCGGCGGGCTGGCGGTGCTGCTGGGCTCGCTGCTGGAACGCCGCCTGGTTCCCTGGGCGGCACACTGAGGACATCATGACGACACGCAAGCCTTCCATCGCCATCGTCGGTGCCGGCATCGGCGGCCTGACCGCCGCCGCCTGCCTGCGCCGCATCGGCATCGACGCGCAGATTTACGAGCAGGCGCCGCGCTTCACCCGCCTGGGCGCCGGCATCCAGCAGAGCCCCAATTCCGTGAAGGTGCTGCGCGCGCTCGGGCTGGAACCGCGGCTGCGCGCCATCGCCTTCCAGCCGGACGCCAATCTCAGCCGCGACTACGACAGCGGCGAGATCACCAACACCCAGCTGCAAGGCCGGCCAATGGAGGAGCGCTACGGCGCGCCGTATTTCCTGCTGCATCGCGGTGACCTGCATGCCACGCTGGTGGAGCTGGTGCCGGATGAGATCGTGCATCGCGAGCGCAAGCTGGTTGGCGTGGAATCCGATGGCCGGACGGCGACGATGATCTTCGCCGACGGCAGCCGAGTGCAGGCGGACGCAGTGATCGGCGCCGACGGCGTGCACTCGGTGGTGCGGGAAAAACTGTTCGGCGAACAGCCGTTGCAATACACCGGCCGCGTCGCCTATCGCACGGTGTTCCCTACGGCACTGCTGAATGGGCTGGAACTGGACAACTGCACCAAGTGGTGGGGGCCGGACCGCCACATCGTGCACTACTTCGTCAATCCGCGCCGCGACGAGGTGTATTTCGTCACCAGCACGCCGGAGCCGGACTTTTCCGTGGAATCCTGGTCCGCCAAGGGCAATCTGGACGAACTGCGCGCCGCCTATGCCAACTTCCATCCGCGCGTGCGAGGACTGCTGGCTGCCTGTCCCGACGTGCACAAATGGGCCATCGTCGTACGCGAGCCGCTGCCAAGCTGGAGTGAGGGCAACATCACCCTGCTCGGCGACGCCTGCCATCCGATGACGCCGTACATGGCACAGGGCGCCGCCACCGCGATCGAGGACGCCGCGGTGCTGTCGCGCTGCCTGGACGGCGTCGATGCCGACGGCATCCCGGACGCGCTGCGCCGCTACGAGAACACCCGCAAGCCACGCACCGCGCAGATCCAGCGCACCTCGGCGCAGAACACCTGGCTGCGCGGTCCGACAAGCCAGGACTGGGTGTACGGCTACGATGCGTGGAACGAGCCATTGGCCGACAGCACACAGTGAGGCAAGCATGCCGAACAGACCTCCATCGGTTGCGATCGTCGGCGCGGGCATAGGTGGGCTGGCCGCGGCGGCATGCCTGCGGCGGGTCGGCATCGACGTGCACATCTACGAGCAGGCACAGCGCTTCGCCCGCATCGGCGCCGGCATCCAGCAAAGCCCCAACGCCATGAAGGTGCTGCGCGCGCTTGGCCTGGAAGCGCGCTTGCGGGAACACGGGTTCCAGGCGCGCGGTTCGCTCAACCGGGCCTTCGACAGCGGCGATCTGCTGTGGGAGCGCCCGATGGGCAGCCAGAGCGAAAACCGCTACGGCGCCCCCTATTTGCTGCTGCACCGCGGCGACCTGCATGCGGCACTCGCCAGCATCGTTCCAGACGACATCATCTCCCGCAACCGCAAGCTGGCCGGTGTGGAACAGCGCAGCGATACGCTGCGGCTGGCCTTCGCCGACGGCAGCCACGCCGACGCGGATGCGGTGATCGGCGCGGACGGCGTGCATTCGGTGGTCCGGGAAACGCTGTTCGGCAAGCAGGCGCCGCACTTCACCGGCCGTGTCGCCTACCGCACCACGTTCCCGGCGGCGCGCCTGAACCGTCTGGCGATCGACGACTCCGCAAAGTGGTGGGGGCCGGACCGCCACATCGTGATCTACTACATCAACCCGCGCCGCGACGAGGTGTACTTCGTTACCAGCACGCCGGAGCCGGAATTCTCCGTGGAATCCTGGTCCGCCAAGGGCGACCTGGACGTGCTGCGCACCGCGTACGCCGACTTCCACCCGATCGTGCGCGGCGTGTTGGACGCCTGCCCGGACGTGCACAAATGGGCCATTGTGGTGCGCGAACCCCTGCCCCGTTGGAGCGAAGGCAACATCACCCTGCTCGGCGACGCCTGTCACCCGATGACGCCCTACATGGCGCAGGGCGCCGCCACGTCGATCGAGGATGCGGCGGTGCTGTCACGCTGCCTGGACGGCGTCGATCGCGACGGCATTGCCGCAGCCTTCCGCCGCTACGAGGAAACCCGTAAGGCACGCACCGCGCGCATCCAGGCGGTGTCCCGCAGCAACAACATGGGCAGCATTCGCGACGAGATCGACCAGGTGTACGGCTATGACGCCTGGCAGGTGCCGCTGGCCGACATCTGAATGCCGGTCAGGAAACAAGCGCTGCGGTTTGGACGTCAGCCCAAACGTGTCATGGTCCGCGAAGGCGGACCATCCACGTCTTACTCCTAGTACTGCGTTCGCGAATCGCCGGCTCGAATGCGCATCACGTCATGGCCGGCGAAAGCCCGGCCATCCACGATTTTCTGTGGGAGACTCATGGTCGCAAGCTGCCTTGGGAGGCTCCCACAGCCATTCGTGGGTGGCGGGCCTGCGCCCGCCACGACGGGGTACCAGCACCGCAGCTCTCTCCTTCATTCCGATCGGCAATTCGCGAATCCAGTACTAGACCGCTACTGCAAGTCGTGGATGGTCGGCCTTCCGACCATGACGCGGGGAGGATGCGCTGCGCCTGCTTCAACTCGATTATTCCCTGATGGCCCTTTAGCCGAAGCCGCAGGGCAGTCAGCGGAGCCCGTGCTCTTTCAGCCGCTCCCGCAGCAGTGACAGCGCCTCCTCGGCGACTTCGGCCTGGTCCTTCGCGGGAATCCGGCTGGAGATCGCGTGGGTTATGCCCTCGGTCAGCACCCCGAGCAGCAGATACGGGTCGGCATCGCTGGCCACCATCATGTGAATGACGATGGCCAGGATCTCCGGCAGTTTGGGCCGGCCGGCCGTTTGCGCTTCGATGTCCCGGATCAGGTCGTCAAGCGAAGTGAAGCGGTGCTCTGGCATCCGCCCATCTGGCACCATCCGGCGGGCATCTCGCAAGGGCCAGGGCGCAGCCTACCCGCAGGCCAGCGAATAGACATCCTTCACGCCATGCGGCAGTGGCATGGGCTGCCAGGTCTCGCCGCCGTCCTGCGTGCCGAACACCTCGCCGTCGTAGCGCGCGCCGATATACACCTGCCGCGGATCGTTCTGGTGCAGCGCAATCGACATGATCGTGCCGTGCACCTGCACCTTGTCGAAGCGCTGCCAGGTCTTGCCCACGTCGGTGCTGCGGTAGACCGCGCCGTCCTTGCTGGCCGCCGCCACGCTGAGCGCCGCGTACAGCGTCTTCGGGTCCTGCGGCGACACCTTGATGTCCCGCCCGTAGGTGGTAGGCGAGAAGCGGCCCACCTCCATGTCCTGCCAGTGCTCGCCTTCATCCGTGCTGCGGAACAGGCCCATGCGCACCGCGACGATCACCGAATCCGGATCGGCCGCGCTGGTGCAGATCGCGTGGCCGTCCAGCATGCCCTCGTTCTCGGTATCGCTGACGATCCGGCTCTTCAGGTGCGGCTTCTGCGCCAGGCGGATCAGGTCGGCGCTGCAATCGGTCCAGCTCTCGCCGCCATCCTTGCTGTGCATCACCCCGTTCACTTCCAGCGCGGCATAGATCTCGCCGGCGTGGCGCGGATGCGGCGCCATCCGCATGACCCGGCAGGCGAAGGGCATCACCGCCCGGTCCGGCATTCCGGGGTCGGGCATGCGCTTCCAGGTCTCGCCGGAATCCTCGCTGCGATACACCGATATCGGTGAGCCGCCGGCATAGACCACCTTGCGGTCGGCCGGATCGGCCATGATCGACCAGACCTGCATGTTCTGGTCCGGAAAATTCGCACGCTGGAAGGTCTTGCCGCGGTCGGTGCTGCGATACACGCCGTCGCTGGTGCCGGCGAACACCAGGTTCGCGTCCGCGGGATGCACCGCGACCGTGTAGGTCTCGCGGTCCTTGATCACGTGTTCCCACTCGCCGCCATCCGCCGCGCGGCGGAACGTACCGACCAGGCCCTGCTGGCCCGGACGCCCGACGTACCCCGCGCAACCGGCATAGACGTATGACTGCACTGCCATGGCACATTCCTCCCCTTCCAGGATGACAACAGGCTACGCCATCCGCGGCGGGCGGCAAGCCGGGGTTGACTTCAGCCGGCCGGACCGCCTTGCTGGCCACAAGGTTGAGAGGGGAGACAGAGGCCATGCCCACCGTCCAAGCAGAACGTCTGATGGAGATCGCCCGCGTGCTGCTGCAGGCCGCCGGCGCGTCGGAAGAAGAAGCCGCCACCGTCGCGCGCTACAATATCGGCGCCAACCTGGTGGGGCATGACTCACACGGCATCATCCTGATCCCGACCTATATCGACCGCATCAAGAACAACCACATCGTGCCGGGCGCACCCTGGGTGATCACCCAGGAAACCGGCAATACCACAGTGGTCGATGGCAACTGGGGTTTCGGCTACGTGGTCACCGACCGCGCCATGCGGCACACGATCGAGAAGGCGAAGAAGGGCGGCGTTGCCGCCACGACGGTGTTTCGCCAGAGTCATGTCGGCCGACTCGCCAGCTATCCGCTGATGGCGGCGCAGGAAGGCATGATCGCGATGATCACCGCGGATTCCGGCCGCAGCGCCAAGGCCGTCGCGCCCTTCGGCGGCGCCAAGGCCAGGCTCGGCACCAACCCGATCTGCTTCGCCATTCCGTCCAACCTGGAAGGCCCACTGTTCTTCGACATGGCAACCTCGGCCGCCGCGGCCGGCAAGATCAACGTGGCCACGGCGCGCGGCGAGCAGGTGCCGGCCGGCTGGCTGATCGACGCGGAAGGCCGCCCCTCCACCGATCCGCGCGTGCTGAAGCAGGGCGGCGCGCTGCTGCCGGTGGGCGGCACCGAGGGCTACAAGGGCTATGGCCTGGCGACGATCGTCGAGATCCTGTCCGGCCTGCTCACCGGGCTCGGCTTCGGCGTGGAGCCGAGCGGACGGCACAATGATGGGTGCTTCATTGCGGTGTTCAACGTGTCGGCGTTCCGCGACCTCACCACGTTCAAGCAGGAAGTCACCGAGTTCGCGCAGTACCTGAAGGCGACGCCGCCGGCGCAGGGCTTCACCGAAGTGCTGTATCCCGGCGAGATCGAGTTCCGCCGCGAACAGGACCGCCGCAAGAACGGCATTCCGGTGGAGGACGCCACCTGGAACAAGCTGGCGTCGATGGCGAAGGAGTACGGCGTCGCGGACAAGCTGCGGTTCTGATTCCCATGTCAGGCCGGGCCTGACCCGGCCATCCGACCCGGATGATCGGGAGACATTGTCGCATGGCGACCCGATCGCCGTCGGGTAGATGGCCGGGTCAGGCCCGGCCACGAGTGCGTCCGCAAGGGCGCTTTGTCAGCACGGTGCAAGTCCGTGCCTGGGTTGGTCGCAGCCCAGAAACCGAACGTAACTGCGTCACCGTGAGGTGGGGTGGGGAGCAACAGGAGGT